>Ga0209633_10004672_pt1 | contig 12251 bp, 11 predicted proteins | sample Cruoilmetagenom1_FD_187290 | JGI IMG/M metagenome (GOLD analysis project Ga0209633, IMG submission 187290) | Oil polluted marine microbial communities from Coal Oil Point, Santa Barbara, California, USA - Sample 1 (SPAdes) (version 2) | ecosystem: Environmental > Aquatic > Marine > Oil seeps ... | reverse complement strand
GCCGGTTGTCTCGGATATCTCTCACTGGTTCTTCCGGCGACGCGGGCTGGCCGTCGGGATCGTCATCAGCGGCAGCTATTTAGCCGGGGCCGTCTGGCCGAAGATACTGCAGCATTTCATCGATACTGTTGGTTGGCGGGATACCTTCACCGGCTTTGGTGTCTTCACGTTCAGCGTCATGCTGCCCCTAAGTGTGTTTCTCTATCGCAAGGCGTCGGTGCAACACGATCCGGTAACGTCAGGCGGGCCGAACGATCCACGTCGACCACTTGGATTTAGCGTATCGAGACTGCAGTGCCTGATCTGTGCCGCGGGCATCGGCTGCTGCGCCGCCATGGCCATGCCCCAGGTTCACATCGTTGCCTATGCCACGGACCTGGGCTACGCCGCCGCGCGCGGAGCCGAGATGCTGGCTCTGATGCTGGGTTTCGGGATCGTCAGCCGGCTTGCATCCGGGTGGATTTCGGACCGCATCGGCGGGCTGAACACGCTGCTTCTGGGCTCGTTCTTGCAGTTCGTCGTCCTCAGCGGGTTCCTGTTCGGCGACAGCTTGACGGCCCTATACCTGCTCTCCGTTGCCTTCGGCCTCGCCCAGGGCGGAATCGTGCCGTCCTATGCCATCATCATCCGCGCCTATTTCCCATCCCGTGAGGCCGGCTGGCGGATCGGGACAGCGTTCCTTTTCACCATCATTGGGATGGCGCTGGGCGGCTGGATGGCCGGTGCCCTATACGACTTGACCGGCTCCTACACAGTTTCGTTCGTGAACGCCATTGCCTTCAACATCCTCAACATGGCCATTGCCGGCACCCTACTGACCCGTGCCAAATCCCGCTCTGTCGCCGTGGCTGCCCAATGAAGGTCCGACCGCGAATGAGCTGGCTGTGCGGCTATGCCGTCTCGCCCCATTGCTCTGCCACGCGGTGCATCGAGCGCAGGATTTCGTCGGTGTCCCGCCCGCGGTCGGTCAAGCTGTAGGTGACTTCGGGCGGCTTTGACGGTTCCGCATGGCGATGCACTAACCCCTCGGCTTCCATCTTTTGTAGGCGCTCGCTCATTGCCTTGGGTGATGCCTTGCCCGGCATTAGCCGCCGCAACTCGCCGAATCGAGTCGGGCCGTTGTTGGAAAGTGCCCAGAGGATGTGCGGCGTCCATCGCCCTGACATCAGGCGGATCACGAAATCCATCGGACATCCGGCGGGAATCCGCGGATCCAGTTTCCCGTCGATCATCGTTCTCTCCTAGTTACCGCACGGTGACTACTTTCAGGATTGACGCAAAGACGCTAACTCATGCCAGGAAAACAAGAAACATCAAGCGGACTAAGCAAAGTTTACTCCATACGATTTGAGAGGATGAACCCCGTGACCAAAGACATGATCGAACTTCTGACACCCGAGAACTCGGTATTGCTGTTCATCGACCATCAGCCGCAGATGGCCTTCGGGGTCGTCAACATCGATCGGCAGTTGCTCAAGAACAACGTCGTGGCGCTCGCCAAATCCGCCAAGGTCTTCAATGTGCCGACCTTCCTGACCACCGTCGAGACCGAGAGCTTTTCCGGACCCATGTGGCCCGAGCTGCTCGACGTCTATCCCAACGCTGATCTGATCGAGCGCACCTCCATGAACTCCTGGGATGATGCCAATGTCCGCAAGGTGGTTGGCGGGACCAAGCGCAAGAAGCTGATCCTCTCGGGTCTGTGGACCGAGGTCTGCATCAACCTCTGCGCCTTTTCGGCCATGGCCGATGGCTATCAGGTCTATGTCGTCGAGGACGCCTGTGGGGGGACCAGCGAGATTGCGCACCGCGCCGCGATGGACCGCATGATCCAGGCCGGCGTGCGGCCCATGACGTGGCAGCAAACGCTGCTCGAATGGCAACGCGACTGGGCGCATCGCGACACCTACGACGCGGTCCTCGGTGTCGTAACCGAACATTCCGGCGCCTACGGCATGGGCGTCGACTACGCCTATACCATGGTCCACGATGCGCCGTCGCGCGCAGCTACACCGCATAAGACGGTGCGCGCCGCCAAATAACCTCATCTAGTCGTTCGCAGAAAGAGAGCGCCAAGGTTTCGCGGAGATTGCTGTGGTTCACCAGTAGTCCGGTGTGACGCTCGCGGAAGCCCCCGCCGCTCTGTTCCTCGAGGAGACAGTTGGCCGGCGTGGGCGCGTAGGTGAGACTATTGCTACAGGCGCTAAGCCCAAGACCCGCCACTAGAATGGCACACGCAATCCCGATCCTGGTCTTGACGGTGTTGCCCCTCATCATGCGCTCACCCGTCTCCTGCCCAAAGTCGAACACCATTATGGGCTCTCCCCCATTCGCCTGCATCCCTTGACAAACGGGGCAGACAGGCTCAACGTGAAAAAAATTGCAAGGGCCATAAAAAAATTCATGGGAGGCTGGCGGCGGGCTGTAAGCGATGGTGGGACGACGGCGGGAATTAGAGGATCAGGACCTCAGTCTGGCGGCGCGAGCAGCCTGGCTGTCCCATATTGGCGGCCATACGCAAAGTCAGATCGCCGCCCGCCTGAAGGTTTCGCCGGCCAAGGCGCATCGCCTCATCGCATTGGCCCATAGCCAGGGCCTGGTGCGCGTCTTCATCGATGGAGCGCCGGCCGAATGCCTGGAATTGGAGGCGCGTCTCGCCGCGCGCCTCGGCTTGGACCACTGTATTGTCGCGCCGTCCGTCGGTGACGAGGGCGAAGCCGCGAACGATTTCGTATCGGTAGGCGTTGCCGCTGCCCGCTTCTTGCACGGCCTGATCGAAGGCGCCGGCCCGACCATGTTCGGCGTCGGCAAGGGTCGCTCCCTGGCTGCCATGGTCAAAAGCTTGCCGCCGTTTAATCGGCCGGATCTCAAGTTCGTCTCGGTTTCGGGCAGCCTGACCCGCAATCTGGCCGCCAACCCGTTCGATGTGGTGCATCGTCTGGTCGAGCGCACCGGCGGCGAGGGCTATTTTCTGCCGGTCCCCTACATCGCCGCCAGCGCCGAGGAGAAGGATCTGTTGTTGGCGCAGAAGAGCGTTCAGGATCTGGTCTGTCTGGCCAGCAAAGCGGACGTCTTCGTCATCGGTATCGGCACGGTCATCGGCGATGCGCACGTTCGCCAAGTCGGCATGGTCGGCGAGGCGGAGTGGCGCGAGCTACGCGCCAAGGGCGCGGTTGGCGACGTCATGGGCAGCTTCGTCGACGCGGACGGTGTACCGGTGGATGCCGAGATCAACCGACGCACATTAGGCCTGACCATCGGCGATTTGCGCGGCCGCCGGGTGATCGCGGTGGTCGGTGGCGGCGGCAAGGCGGACGCCATCATGGCGGCCGCCAGAACCGGGGTCATCACGGATTTGGTCCTCGGCGAGGCGGATGCCCGCCGCATCGCCGCGCGTCTCGACGAGTTTCCGGCGGTTGAGGCAAACGGCAAACAGCGGGCGGTCCGATGAGCGCCCAACTGGAAAGCCTGCCGCTGCGCAAACAACAGGCGCGCGACGAGCGCGAGGGCCGCAATCCCGGCATGGCCCTCGACCTCGACTGGATAGCCGGGCTGCAGGTCAACCGCAGCGCCGTGGAGCGGCGCACCGCGACCCTGGTCAAGCGGCGCACGGTGAAGAAGGCCTGGCAGGCCGCCTGGCTGCTCAAGGCGATCTCATGCATCGATCTGACCACGCTTGCCGGTGACGACACCCCCGGACGCGTGCGCCGCCTGTGTGCGAAAGCACGCCAGCCGGTGCGCCGTGCGGTGCTCGAGGCGCTGGGCGCCGATGATTTGCCGCTCACCGTTGGCGCCGTCTGCGTCTACCACGCCATGGTCGAGACGGCGGTGGCGGCGCTGGCCGGCTCCGGCATCCCGGTAGCTGCGGTCTCCACCGGCTTTCCCGCCGGCCTGTCGCCCTTCGATCTGCGACTGCGCGAGATCGAGGCGTCGGTGCGCGCCGGGGCGCGCGAGATCGATATCGTGATTACCCGTGGCCACGTACTCACCGGCAACTGGCCGGCGCTCTATGACGAGGTGCGCGCTTTTCGCGAGGCCTGCGGTCCGGCCCACATGAAGACCATCCTCGGCACCGGCGATTTGGGCACCCTGCGTAACGTCGCCCGCGCGTCTGTTGTTTGCATGATGGCCGGTGCCGACTTCATCAAGACCTCGACGGGCAAGGAGATCGTGAACGCGACCCTGCCGGTCAGCTTGGTGATGACCCGCATGATCCGCGACTATCAGGCGCGCAGTGGCCATCGCATTGGGTTCAAGCCGGCCGGCGGTATTTCCACCGCCAAGGACGCGCTCGCTTACCTCATCCTGATGAAGGAGGAGTTGGGGCGCGACTGGCTGGAGCCGGCGCTGTTTCGCTTCGGCGCCTCCAGCCTCCTGACCGACATCGAGCGGCAGCTCGACCACCACGCCACCGGCCGCTATGCGGCGATCTACCATCAGCCCATGGCTTGAGGTCTGACCCATGAGCATCGCTGAAATTCTCGATACCATGGACTACGGCCCGGCGCCCGAGGCGCGCGACCATGCGGATGCCTGGCTCGCCGGGCATGCGGACGGGTTCGGCCTGTTTATCGGCGGTGCCTGGCGCTCGGCCAAATCCGGCGAGCGCTTCGAGACACGCGATCCGGCGACCGGCAAGACATTGGGCACGCTCGCTCAAGCGGACCAGGCGGACGTGGATGCGGCGGTGCGTGCCGCGCGCGCGGCGCAAGGCGCCTGGGCCGCCCTTGGAGGGCACAGTCGGGCCCGGCACCTCTATGCGCTGGCGCGGCTGGTGCAAAAGAATTCGCGGCTGCTGGCGGTGTTGGAAACCTTGGATAACGGCAAGCCGATCCGCGAGACCCGGGATATCGACATCCCGCTGGTCGCCCGGCATTTCTATCATCACGCCGGCTGGGCTCAGCTCATGGACAGCGAGTTCCCGAAGCAGCGCCCGCTCGGCGTCGTCGGTCAGGTGATCCCGTGGAACTTCCCGCTGCTCATGCTCGCCTGGAAAGTAGCGCCGGCGCTCGCGGCTGGCAACACGGTGGTGCTCAAACCGGCGGAATACACCAGCCTGACCGCCCTCCTTTTCGCCGAGTTGGCGCAAGAGGCCGGCTTGCCGCCGGGCGTGCTCAACATCATTACCGGCGATGGCCGCAGCGGCGAGATACTCGTCGCCCATGCGGGTATCGACAAGGTGGCCTTCACCGGCTCGACCGAGGTGGGGCGCCGGATTCGTGCCGCGACGGCGGGGCAGGGAAAGAAGCTGTCCCTGGAGCTTGGCGGAAAATCGCCCTTCATCGTTTTCGACGATGCCGACATGGACAGCGCGGTCGAGGGCCTGGTGGATGCCATCTGGTTCAACCAGGGGCAGGTCTGTTGCGCTGGCTCGCGCTTGCTGACGCATGAAGGCGTGGCCGACCGACTGTACGGCAAGGTGCGCGAGCGCATGGCCCGGCTGCGCGTGGGCGACCCGATGGACAAGTCCGTCGATATCGGCGCCATCGTGCATCCCGATCAATTGCGCCGCATCGAAACGTTGGTGGCGCAAGGCATGGACGAAGGGGCCGAGCTATGGCAGCCCCAATTGGATCTGCCAAAAAACGGCAGCTTCTATCCGCCGACCTTGTTGACCGAGGTGAGCCCGTCGGCAACCGTCGCGCAGGAGGAGGTCTTCGGACCGGTCCTGGTCGCCATGACCTTTCGAACGCCGGACGAGGCGGTAGCGCTCGCCAACAACAGCCGCTATGGCCTGGCCGCGAGCGTTTGGACCGAGAATATCAATCTCGCCCTCGATATAGCGCCCAAGCTCAAGGCCGGGGTCGTCTGGGTCAACTCGACCAATCAATTCGATGCCGCGTGCGGCTTTGGCGGTTATCGCGAGTCCGGCTTTGGCCGCGAGGGTGGCCGCGAAGGTATGTACGAATACCTGACCCCGGTGGTCCAGTCCAAGCGCCGCCCGGCGCCGGTCCGGCGTGGCCGTAAGGCCGCGGCGGAGCCTAAAAGTATTCCGGCCGTCGATCGCACGGCCAAGCTTTACATCGGCGGGCGTCAGGTGCGCGCCGACGGCGGCTACAGCCTACCTGTGGCGGCCGTCGACGGGTCGTCGCTTGGTTCGGTCGGTGAAGGCAACCGCAAAGATATCCGCGATGCCGTCGAGGCGGCGCGTAAGGCGCAAGCGTGGAGCAGCGCCACGGCGCATGCCCGCGCCCAGGTGCTCTACTATGTGGCGGAGAACCTCTCCGCTCGAACGGCGGAATTCCGTGACCGCATCCGAGCCATGAGCGGGGCTGCGCCCAAGGCGGCGGCGCGTGAGGTCGATGCCGCCGTTTCGCGGCTGTTCACCTATGCAGCCTGGGCCGACAAGTTCGACGGTGCGGTGCATGCGCCGCCGCTGCGCGGCGTGACCCTGGCGATGAACGAGCCGCTGGGCATCGTCGGCATGGCGTGCCCGGATACGCAGCCGCTGCTCGCCTTTATCTCATTGGTGGCGCCGGCGATTGCCGTGGGTAATCGGGTGGTCGTCATTCCGTCACCGCGCCATCCCTTGTCGGCGGCCGATTTCTATCAGGTGCTGGACACCTCGGACGTGCCCGGCGGCGTGGTCAACATTGTCACCGGTGCCCGTGATCCGCTGATACAGATCCTCGCCGAACACGACGAGGTGGATGCCGTGTGGTACGCCGGCCCGGTTGCAGGTGCCGCGGCGGTGGAGCACGCCTCGGCGGGCGATATCAAACAGACATGGATCATCGATGGCGACGGGTGCGATTGGCTCGACCCGGCGTCCGGCGAAGGCCGCGGCTTTCTGCGCCACGCCACGCAAGTGAAGAATATTTGGATTCCTTACGGGGAATGACCGCCGGAGGCCGGCAATCCCCGATCATGATGCACGCCTTCGAACCTAGACGAACAGGGAGGTTAGAAGAAATGAAAGCCTTAACACGGTCCGCCACAGCGGCGGTGGTGCTGATGGCTGCCTTTGGCGCGACGGCTGCGGAGATTGATCCGGCGGTCGTCTTCGACATGGGCGGCAAATTCGATAAGTCGTTCAATCAAGGCGTCCTCGACGGTGTGGAACGGTTCCGCACCGAAACCGGCATGAAATACCGGGAATTCGAGGTCACCAACGAAACTCAGCGTGAGCAAGCCATTCGCAAGATGGCCCAGCGGGGCGCCAATCCGATCCTGGGTGTCGGCTTCGCGCAGGCGCCGGCGATCGAGGCGGTGGCCAAGGAATTTCCCGACACCCGCTTTACCATCATCGATGGCGTCGTTGATCTACCCAACGTTCAGTCGGTGGTCTTCAAGGAGCACGAGGGATCGTTCCTCGTGGGCATGCTGGCGGTCATGGCCTCCAAGACCGGTAAGGTCGGCTTTGTTGGCGGCATGGATATCCCGTTGATCCGCAGATTCGCTTGTGGCTACGTCGCGGGTGCCAAGCACGTCAATGCCAATGCCGAGGTCATTCAAAACATGACCGGCGACACACCCTCGGCGTGGAACAATCCGGGCCGTGGTGCCGAGCTCACCAAGGGTCAATTCGACCGCGGCGTGGATGTGGTCTATGCCGCCGCGGGCGGTACCGGCACCGGCGTCTATCAGGCCGCCAAGGATGGCGGCAAGCTGGCGATCGGCGTTGATTCCAACCAGAACTACCTGCATCCGGGCACCATGCTCACGTCCATGGTCAAGCGCGTCGATGTTGCCGCGTATAACGCTTTTAAGTCGGCGATGGACGGAACCTGGAAGCCAGGTATCCAGGTGCTCGGGCTAGCCGAAAACGGCGTTGATTGGGCGCTCGACGAAAACAACAAGGCCCTGATCAGCGACGATATGAAAACAAAGGTCGAGCAGGCGAAGGCCGATATCATCGCCGGCAAGATCAAGGTGCACGACTATATGAGTGACAGTTCCTGCCCGAACTAGGCGGGTGAGCGCAATTCGATGGCTATGCAGCACGGCGCGCGCAACGGCGCCGTAACGCCGGAGGGTACGCACCCTCCGGCGGCCGTCGAGTTGCGCGGCATCGACAAATCATTCGGTACGGTGCGTGCCAACCACGATGTGTCCATGCGCATCGGCGCCGGAACCATTCACGGCATCGTTGGCGAGAACGGCGCCGGTAAATCTACCCTGATGAGCATCCTGTACGGCTTCTATCAGGCCGATGCGGGCGAGATCCGCGTTGCCGGCAAGCCGGTCATGATCAAGTCGTCGCATGACGCCATCGCGGCGGGAATCGGCATGGTGCACCAGCACTTCATGCTGGTCGATACCTTCACGGTTCTGGAAAACGTCATGATGGGCGCGGAATCGGGGGCGCTGCTACATAGCAGCATCCAGAAGGCGCGCAGTGAACTATCCCGCTTGGCTCAGGAATATAGCCTGGCCGTCGACCCGGACGCCGTTGTCGGTGATCTGCCCGTGGGTGATTTGCAGCGTGTTGAGATTCTCAAGGCACTCTATCGCAACGCCCGCATTCTGATTCTCGACGAGCCGACAGGCGTTTTGACACCGCAAGAAACGACACAATTATTTCGCATTCTCGCCGCCCTCAAGGCACAGGGTGTGACCGTCATTTTAATCACTCACAAGCTAGGTGAAGTAATGGCGGTGACCGATACGGTCTCGGTCATGCGCCACGGCGAGTTGGTGGCCGACCGGACGACCCGGGAAACCTCGAAAGAGGAACTGGCCGAACTCATGGTCGGCCGCAAGGTGCGCCCCTCGGTGGCACAGCGGCACGACACGATCGGCGCGGCAGCGCTGGCAGTTGAACACCTCACCGTGCGCGATCACCTGGGCGTGGACCGGGTTAAAGACGTGAGCTTCGATATCAAAGCCGGTGAAATCGTCGGCATCGCCGGCGTCTCCGGCAACGGGCAAAGCGAATTGCTGGAAGTTCTCGCCGGTATTCGCCCGCCGACCGCCGGTCGTATGGTCATCGTGGATCGCGATGTAACGGCGTCGGCGCCGTGCGATGCGGCCGAGATGCGCAATCTGCGCTTAGCACACGTTCCGGAGGATCGGCAGCGCTTAGGGCTGGTCGCGGCGTTCACGGCGGCCGAGTCCGGTATTCTCGGGTACCAACGTGAGGCGGCGTACAACCGCGGGCCGTACCTGGACTACGACGCTGTGGCTGCCCATTGCGGCGATCTGATGGAACGGTTCGACGTTCGCCCGCCGCATCCGGAGATCGGGTCCAGGAAGCTATCCGGCGGCAACCAGCAGAAGCTCATCCTGGCTCGGGAAATCGACCGTGACCCGCGGGTTCTATTGGTTGGGCAGCCGACGCGCGGCGTCGATATCGGTGCCATCGAATTTATTCACGCGCAACTGAAGCGCCTGCGCGATCGCGGTTGCGCCATTCTTTTGGTCTCGGTGGAGTTGGACGAGGTCATGGCGCTGAGCGACCGCATCCTGGTTATGTTCGAGGGCCGTATCGTCGGCGAAGTGGCCGGCGAGGACGCGAATGCCCGCGACCTCGGGTGTATGATGGCGAACGTGCATGAGGGCGCCACGGAGAGCCGGGCGTCATGAACGGCGAGTTACCGCGCTGGATCGATATCGGCCTGATCCCCATCCTTAACCTGTGTATGGCGCTCCTGGTATCCGGCCTGATCATCCTGGCCATCGGCGAAGACCCGCTGCAGGCGGTTGCGATCATGGTGCGCGGTGCCTTCGGGTACGAGGAGGGGATCGGCTACACCCTCTACTACGCCACCAACTTTATCTTCACCGGCCTTGCCGTCGCTGTCGCCTTCCACGCCGGGTTGTTCAATATCGGTGGCGAGGGGCAGGCCTACATAGGCGGCCTAGGTGTCGGGTTGATCTTGCTGGCCTTCGATTCCGTGCTGCCGTTTGCCATCCTGGCACCGCTCGGAATTATCGCCGCCGCGGCGTTCGGTGCCGCGTGGGCGGCGATACCGGCCTATCTGCAAGCCTACCGCGGCAGTCACATCGTCATCACCACCATCATGTTCAACTTCATCGCCGCGGCGCTGATGGTCTACTTGTTGGTCAACGTGCTCATCAAGCCCGGACAGATGTCACCGGAAAGCCGGGTGTTTCTACCCAACGCGCACCTACCGTTCATGCACGAGATGCTGGCTGGTCTGGGCATCCAGTTTACCTCGACGCCGCTGAACATCTCGCTGATCTGGGCCTTGGTTTGCTGCGTTGGTGTCTGGGCCTACATCTGGCGGACGCGCTGGGGCTATGAACTACGCACCGTCGGATTCAACGAATCGGCGGCTGTCTACGCTGGCATTCGGCCGCGCCGTATCGTCGTGGCCACGATGTGTATATCCGGCGCCTTGGCCGGCTTTGTCGGTCTGAACGAGATCATGGGCGTCCACCACCGCCTGCTGATCAACTTCACCGCCGGCTATGGCTTTACCGGCATCGCCGTCTCGCTGATGGGCCGCAATCATCCGTTCGGCATCGTTCTGGCGAGCCTGCTTTTCGGCGCCCTTTATCAGGGCGGCGCGGAGCTCGCCTTCGAAGTGCCGACAATTACCCGCGAGTTGGTGGTAACCATCCAAGGGCTGGTGATCCTCTTCTCCGGTGCCTTGGCCTACATGTCCACGCCCTGGGTCACCCGCATCTATCGCGCGCTGAACCGGCCCGCCGTGGCCAGCAGCGAGGTGTGAGATGGAAGAGGCGTTCGTCTTTGCCATCCTGACGGCGACCGCGACGGTGCGTGTCGCTACACCGCTGATCTTGTGCGCCATGGCCGGGCTGTTCTCCGAGCGCTCGGGGGTCATCGACATCAGTCTGGAAGGCAAGATGCTCGCGGCCGCCTTCGCCGCGGCTACGATCGCGGCGGTCACCGGCTCGGCCTGGCTTGGACTAGCCGGCGGTGTAACGGCGGCGATATGCCTGGCGCTGCTGCATGGCTTTGCCTGCATCACCCATAACGGCAACCAGGTGGTCAGCGGTTTGGCCATCAACATCCTCGCCTCGGGTTTGACGGTGGTGCTGGGCATCGCCTGGTTCCACCGCGGCGGCGATACGCCCAGCCTCGAAGCGGCCGCGCGCTTCATGCCCATCACCTTGCCTCTGGCGGACTCGGTTGCCGGCATGCCGGTGCTCGGCACCCTCTACAGCCGGCTGCTCAGCGGCCACAACCTGCTGGTCTATGTGGCATTCCTGGCCGTGCCCCTGGTCTGGTGGGTGGTCTACCGCACCCGCTTTGGCCTGCGCCTGCGGGCGGTAGGCGAGAATCCCACGGCGGTCGATACGGCGGGTATCTCGGTTACCTGGTTGCGCTACCGGGCGGTGTTGATCTGCGGTGTTCTTACAGGCATTGCCGGGACCTATCTGTCGATTGCCCATAACGCCTCCTTCGTGCGCGACATGACGGCGGGGCAGGGGTACATTGCGTTGGCGGCGATGATTTTTGGCAAATGGCGGCCATGGCCGGCTTTTGGCGCGTGTCTGATGTTTGGCCTGCTCGACGCGATCGCCATTCGTTTGCAAGGTGTGCACGTTCCCGGTATCGGCGAGGTGCCCGTGCAGTTCATTCAGGCATTGCCTTACATCATGACTGTTGTGCTTCTCGCCGGGTTTATGGGCAGGGCCGTGGCGCCAAAGGCCATTGGCGTGCCCTATGTGAAGGAACGCTGAGATGGATGAGAACATGCTGGAATTAGCGCGCCACGCCATGGCTGCGGCTTACGCACCGTATTCAAAATTCCAGGTGGGCGCCGTGGTCAAAGGCGCCAACGGTAAACTCTATGCCGGTTGCAACGTGGAAAACGCGGCCTATCCGGAAGGCTGGTGCGCCGAAACATCGGCCATCGCCGCCATGGTCGCCGACGGCGAGACGCATATCGCCGAGGTCACGGTCGTCGGCCCCGGCGCGGCGCTGGTAACACCGTGCGGCGGCTGCCGGCAGCGCATTCGCGAGTTCGCCGATGAGGCGACGCCTATCCACATTTGCGCCGCCGAGGGTTTGCGGCGGACCGTGACCCTGAGGGAGTTGTTACCGCTTTCCTTCGGACCGGAGAATCTTCCGTGAGCCATGTCGACATTGCGGTCGACGTTATCAACGCGCGGACCGGGGGCGCGGGTTTTCGCGTTGGTCTCATACTAGGCTCCGGCCTCGGTGCTCTGGCGGGTGCGGTCGAGGGGGCGACAATCATTCCTTACGACGACCTGCCAGGGTTTCCCGCCACCGGCGTTGCCGGGCACGACGGCCGCCTACTGCTGGGCCATCTCGCGGGCGTGCCCGTCGCCGTGCTGCAGGGGCGGGCTCACTACTA
>Ga0209633_10004671_pt1 | contig 12252 bp, 12 predicted proteins | sample Cruoilmetagenom1_FD_187290 | JGI IMG/M metagenome (GOLD analysis project Ga0209633, IMG submission 187290) | Oil polluted marine microbial communities from Coal Oil Point, Santa Barbara, California, USA - Sample 1 (SPAdes) (version 2) | ecosystem: Environmental > Aquatic > Marine > Oil seeps ... | reverse complement strand
CCAAACGCTGCTCCATAAAAGGCCTTCGCCCGGTCAATGGTGCTGACATTAAACTCGATATAATTGATCGTCCGGTCCCGGTTTTCATTGGTCATGTAGTGTTCTCCTTATAAGTTCGGCATCCACCATAAACAGGATCAAGTTAAATTCTTACCACTCATCCGCTCCGTTCATCCATGCAGGATAATTCCCACGGGTGGACGGGGCGGGGGAGTGGGCGGCTTCGCCTACAGGCGGGAAATCAAGAAAAAGCGCTACCGTCGACCAGTCGGCACCAATCGTGCCAGCTCAATCAACAAGCGTTCCGATACCGCCCGCTCCGAGCTCGTCGACATGCGTGTCCGTTTAATAGCGGCCTGAGTCACGGTAAGTGCGCGCGCGATGCGGTTAACCGGCCAGTTATTGCATTGCTGGGTGAACGCCGCTTCCTGCTTGAAATGTACCGGCGGTCGCGCCATCCTGAAGGCAGCTTTCAATGTGCCCTTCTCTTCAAAGGCAATTTGTATACGGTGCAGGCGCAAGAAATGCCGTTGAACCGCAAGCATCACCGCCTGAGGCAGAATGCCCGCAGCAACCGTCCGGTCAAATTCACGGAGTGCGCGACCAGACTGACCAAGTGCTGTGGCAATCGCCACCTTATCAAGCGCCTGTTCTGATGCGTCCCCGACGCAGGCATCCACATCCTCAATCGAAACTTCGCTTTGTCCCTGCGCATAAAGTGCCAACTTATCAACTTCCTGGCGGGATAACGCCCGATCACTTCCCAATCGCCCGATAAGGTAACTAAGCACATCTTTTGAGATCTTGATGCCGTGTCCACCAAGAATTTGGGTCGCAAGGCTCCCGAGATCCCGTTCATCATCTGCAAAGCAGGCAACCGATGCGGTGGTCTTGCCCTTCTCAAATGCCTTCCTGATTTTATCCGTCGGCTTCATATTGCCAGCTTCAACAATCAGCACGCTTTCCAGGTGATCAGGTTCCAGCAGAGCATCACCAAGTGGCGCCGCCATCCGGCGCCCCATAGTCGCATGCACAACCTTGCTTCCGCCAAACATCGGTATTGTCTGGAGTTCAATCGACAAACGGTCAGGGTTTTCAGAAATATCTTCGTCATGGATACGGATAATTTCGCCATCATCACCGTCACGCGATGATACCGTTTTTGCCAGCTGACGGGCACGCTCGGATACGAGCCCCACATCGGTGCCGTAAAAAAGGATCGCTTTGATATTTGGGTCGAGATTTCGCAGGAACTGATCGGCCTGATGCGCCTTAATTGCAACCATGAATTAGAAGCTTTCGTCAGCTCTGGCATGTGTAAGGGGCAGTACCAATCAGCTGGTGCTTGAAAGGTAGGCCGCAAGCCTTGTGCGCAATGAAACGGCTAAATGTTTGGCAGCGCGATTTTCCGCATCCCGCCTGGCCCGCACATTGGACAGGATTTCATTAAACCGCTGGTAAGCAGCTCTCGTATGATCCGTGCCTTTCAAAACAATTTCATTGTCCTTAAGGCGGATCAGTTTAAAATTCGCATCCAGATTAAACGTACTCGACTGAGCATCCGCATCAATCTGCACAAGTTGCGTGCTGACATATTCACGTACAGCAATTTCCAACCTGTATTCAGAGGGCGCGGCATGATCGCCGCCAGTGGTCTTAAAGATCATTTCATTGCGCAGAACCTGTCCGACCCGTCCGGGGATAGGCACAATTTTAATCGCAGCAAGCTCATCCTGAACACTGGTACCATTGGCATTTGTGCCGTAAAGAGGCTGAAAGCCGCCCGCGCCACAAGCGCCAAGTACCGGCACAATAAGCGCAAGCGCAAGCAGAGTAGTCGTCCCGCGCCAAATGCGCGATTTTACCGGTCGGATATGCGTATTACGCGACAACATTAACGATCCTTTGTGGGACCACGATTACTTTCTTAATCGTCAATCCTTCCAATGCCCGTACGACATTATCAAGCTTAAGCGCTGCGGCTTCAACGTCTTCTTTCGAAGCATCCCGCGCAATCTCAAGCTCGTCACGTCGCTTACCATTAACCTGTACGGCAATCTTGATCATCTCGTCAACGAGCAAAGCCTCATTTACCATTGGCCATGTGCTTTCTGCAAGCAGAGTGTTGTATCCAAGCCTCTCCCAGCATTCTTCCGCCAGATGAGGCATCATAGGTCCAAACATGTGTACCAGGAATTCAGCACCCTCTTTTAGCGCCCAATCAAGGCCATCATCGGATTTAGAAGTGCTCGAAGCGAGCATATTGGTGAATTCATAAATTTGCGCAATTGCACGATTAAATCTAAGAGTTTCAATACTTTGTGCCACTTCATGAAGTGCTTTATGCGCATTTCGGTGCACCTCATCAGCAATTTTGCCCAGCTTTTTCGGCTGACTGAGATCGGACTGCTTTGAGAGGCGTTCCAAAATATCGTCCATCAAACGCCAAATACGCTGCTGAAAGCGCCACGCACCCTCAATTCCAGCCTCTGTCCACTGAACATCGCGCTCAGGTGGCGAATCCGACAACATAAACCACCGTGCCGTATCAGCACCATAATGCCCAAGCGTGTCCGATGGATCGACCACATTCAGTTTGGATTTGGACATTTTCTCAATTGCGCCGATTTCAACAACCGAACCATTATCTACATGGTATGCCTTGCGCCCATCGCCCTCACCCTCAATCCGAACGTCGTTAGGATTGAGCCAGTTGCCATCAATGTCTTTATAGGTCTCATGATTGACCATGCCTTGCGTGAATAATCCCGCAAACGGTTCCTTCAACCCGATATGACCTGTTTCATTCATCGCCCGGGCAAAAAACCGCGAGTAAAGAAGATGCAGAATCGCATGCTCAATACCGCCAATATATTGATCGACCGGCAACCAGTAATCGGCGGCTTTCCGGTCAACGGGCTGGTCCGATTTCGGTGAACAAAAGCGCGCATAATACCACGAGCTATCAACAAACGTGTCAAACGTGTCGGTTTCGCGCCGTGCCGGTGATCCGCATTTAGGACAGTCTACATTTTTCCATGTGGCATGAAGATCAAGCGGATTACCCGGCTTGTCAAAGGTCACATCCTCCGGCAGCACGACAGGTAGGTCGCGTTCGGGCACCTGTACTACATCGCATTTTTCGCAATGGATAATGGGTATCGGGCAACCCCAATAGCGTTGACGGGAAATTCCCCAGTCACGCAACCGGTAGTTAACCTGACGCTCACCGCGGCCAAGTTTTTCCAGGCGGCCGGCGATTTCATCTTTCGCGGCCTCAATGCTTAAGCCATTGAGAAAGTCCGAATTGGCAAGATTACCTGGGCCCGTATATGCCTCAATTCCAACATCGAAACTGGCCGGATCCTCACCGTCCGGAATTACAACCGGCGTGACGCTGAGTTCATATTTACGGGCAAAATCAAGATCGCGCTGATCATGTGCCGGGCAACCAAATATGGCCCCCGTGCCGTAGCCCATAAGAATAAAGTTAGCCACGTAAACTGGTAGTGTGGCCCCGTCCATAAAGGGGTGTGGTGCAGTGAGACCTGTATCAAAGCCGCGTTTTTCCGCACGCTCAATCTCTTCCTCGGTGGTGCCCATTTTGCGGCATTCATCAATGAACGCTGTCAGTTTCTTGGAGTTCTTCGCAAGATGCGCGGCCAAAGGATGTTCAGGCGATATGCCAAGAAAGCTCGCGCCAAATATCGTATCAGGCCGGGTCGTAAAGACTTCAAGATTATCAAATTTCTTGGGTAGCTTCTTGCCGCCAAGCGAAAAGCTCATCATCAGTCCATGGCTGCGACCAATCCAGTTCGCCTGCATGGTCCGGACTTTCTCAGGCCACCGATCAAGCTCGTCAAGACTATCGAGAAGATCATCGCCATATGCCGTAATCCGCATGAACCACTGGGTAAGGTCGCGTTGCTCAACCAAAGCACCCGAACGCCACCCTCTGCCGTCAATCACCTGCTCATTGGCAAGAACCGTATTATCGACCGGGTCCCAGTTGACTTTGCTCTTTTTGCGGTAGACGAGATCTTTATCTAGAAAATCGAGGAAAAGCTTCTGCTGCTGGTGGTAATATTCCACATCGCATGTGGCAATTTCCCGTGACCAGTCAATCGAAAGCCCCATGCTTTTGAGCTGATCGCGCATGACCGCAATATTATCATATGTAATTTTACCAGGATGGCCGTTGCTTTTCAGCGCTGCGTTTTCCGCCGGCATGCCAAAAGCGTCCCACCCCATGGGATGCAGCACATTAAAGCCGCATGCCCGTTTGTACCGCGCAACAACATCGCCCATGGCGTAATTGCGTACATGGCCCATGTGTATGCGCCCGGAAGGATAGGGGAACATCTCAAGGACGTAATATTTCGGCATGTCGTTATCAGTGCCGTTTTCAACACCAAACACATTGCCGTCATCCCAGATTTTCTGCCAATGCGCTTCGCGCTCCGGCGCATTATAGCGTTCGCCTGCCATTGTTTTTACCAACTGTTCTCAGAGATTTTTCTTTGTCCTGTTTGATAGCGGAATTAGCGTTTTGGTCAAGAGATGACGATATGTCGATGAGATCAACATAGATGGCTCCTAATGCACCCGAAACTGAGAAATGGGTACATAAGGCTGTCCACATGTACCCAAAAAGGTAAAACAGGTACATAAGATCGTTTACATGTACCCAAAACCAAAAAACGGATGCATGAAAGCGTCTAAACGCGCCCAAAATACCAAAACGAGTGCATAAGGGTATATATATGCACCCAAAATGCCGAAACGAGTGCATAATAGTAATTATATGCACTTAAAATACTGAAACGAGTGCATATATGGCTATAGGCAACTACAAGGAAAATTTGGAAAAATCTATGGGTATGAGCACAAATAGAAACGAAGACATTCGTAAATCGATTGATCCAACAAAGCCGCATAACAATCTTCCGCCATTACCGCCACGCGCAGATATCGAAACACGTGCCATATTGAAAAAGTGTCTGAAAGCAAGCGTAGCCCTCGCAGAACTAAGAATAGAAGGTAAGCGAATTCCAAATCAGGATGTTTTGATCAATACAATACCTCTGATTGAAGGCAGAGACAGTTCAGCAATTGAAAACATTGTGACGACTACAGACGAGTTATTTGAACACGCCAATTTAGATGAAGAATTTGATGATCCAGCAAAAAAAGAAGCATCCAGATACCCAACAGCCTTAAAATACGGACACGAAGCAATCGTCAACAAACCATTGGTAACGGCAACATCAGTTGAAATCTGCCGCATTATAAAAGGCACTGATTTGGATATTCGCCAGACAACAGGAACAACTCTGCGTAATGATAGAACAGGTGAAATAATATACACGCCCCCAGAAGGCGAGCAGCTTTTGCGCGACATGCTCACAAATTGGGAGAAATTCCTGCACTCTGATGCCGACATAGACCCACTTGTGCTAATGGCTATTGGCCACTACCAGTTTGAGGCCATTCACCCATTTATCGACGGCAATGGACGTACGGGACGTATTGTAAATATTTTATATTTGATCGAGCAGGAATTGCTTGAGCTACCTGTTCTATATCTGAGTCGTTATATTCTCAAACACAGAGAAAAATATTACAAATTACTAAATGCTGTTACCTATCAAAATGATTGGGAGCCGTGGATCCTGTTTATGCTTGATGCGATAGAAGTCACCGCTATATGGACGACTGAGAAAATTCGCGCAATGGATGAATTAATGACATATACCGCAGATCATATTCGTGAGCAGAAGCCAAAAATATATTCTCGTGAATTAATAGATCTCATTTTTATTCAGCCCTATTGCCGCATTAGCACAGTGATAGAAGCCGGTATTGCAAAACGCAATGCTGCCTCACGCTATCTTAGAGAACTGATTGAAATTGGTGTACTGGAAGAGCACCGTCCAGGAAGAGAAAAAGTTTTTGTCCATCCCAAATATTTGAATCTTCTCAAATCAGATGGCAATCAATTCGACCAATATCAAAATCCATAAGCTGGTTAGTTGAGCAATGACAAATCTTGATGCGGTAAAAGAACAAATATCCACCGCCGCCAAATCCACCGGCCGCGCGCCCGAAGACATTACCCTCATCGCGGTCAGCAAAAATTTTGACGCCGATGCCATTCGTCCGGTGCTGATAGCTGGTCAGCGGGTCTTTGGCGAGAACCGCGTTCAGGAAGCGCAAAAGAAATGGCCAGCGCTGAAAGATGAATTTGAGGGCGTTGAGCTCCACCTCATCGGGCCGCTGCAATCGAACAAGGTCAAGGATGCAGTTGAGCTATTCGATGCCATCCATACCATTGACCGACCGAAAATCGCCCGAGCGATTGCGAATGAGATGGACAAAACAAAAAAGAGCCTGAGACTCTATATCCAGGTGAATACCGGCGAAGAAGAGCAAAAGGCTGGCATATTACCAAATGATCTCAATGAGTTCATTCACCTCTGCCGCGATGAGTTAAAGCTCAATATTAGTGGCCTCATGTGCATACCGCCAAGGGATGAAGTCGCCGCCATCCATTTCGCCTTTCTTAAAGAGCGCGCAAAAGAGCACGGCCTGAGCGAACTATCCATGGGCATGAGTTCAGATTTCCAAACCGCCATAGAGATGGGCGCCACCCACATAAGAGTCGGCACAGCAATATTCGGCACCCGCCAATCTCCCCCGCCCTAAACCGCCCGATGTGATTTTACTTATAGGCTGGTTCAGGCCGGGGGAGATTGTGGAGAGGGTCAGATAAATTAAAAAGTGTCACATCAATATTCGGCACCCGCTATTCTCCCCCATGCTTTCCACAGCTGATTTGCGCCAAAAGGCTTTGTTTCAGGCCTCTAATGCTATCCTCACTCAATTGATTCGCGCTCCAACGAGCATAAAACCAGTTGAGGAGAGCTGAAAATGGCTGCCAAAGCAAAAACCAAAAAACTGAGCAAGAAAGACCGATATCACTATTTCGAGGTCGATCTTTGGTTCACCAACCTCAACACCACTGAAATTGGTATCTATCAGCACAGCCGACACCGTGCCAAATCTCGTCAGTTCACGAAGGACATGGACGTATACGGCGCGATCAAGGAAAACGGTGAGAGATCAGGTCTGATTGCCTACCGCAAGGAGCTCTGGAAAAATAATACCGGCATGGACAAGCGTCTGGTCATCAAGCAGTTCACAGAAGACATGAACTGGCGCGCTACCATGGATCTCATGCTCGGCCGATCAGTACAACTCACCCACGGTGCAGGTGGATTTCCAGTAACAGCCTATAGCGTAAACATCGCTGGACATGACCAGCTGGTGCAAATCGAACGCTCAGCCTACAAATGGCTTGGCGCGCCAGAGAGCTTCTCATTCTTTCTCCTCGTTGACGGCAAACCGCGCTTTTATCGCTTAAAGCAGGACTGGATCAATATTGGCGATGATTTCACGCTCTATGACGAACACAAAAAGAAGGTTGGCCACCTTAATGGCAAGGTTCTCAATATTGGCGGCAAATGGAAGTGCTGGGTTGAAAAAGAACATGCCTGTAAGGAACTCAACACTGTGCTTCAGATTTTCTGCGGCATGCTTAAATTCAATATTCCATGCCGTCACCATATCGAGGATCTGGTCGATGACATGTATGATGGCAAGATAATTCCAAAACTTGAATCTCAAGAGAAAGCTCTCTACATGAACCCGCGTGCCATGCGCTAAATCGGTATTAATACTAACCGGTAATTCTGATCCATTGAGGCGGCTTTTCTTTTTCGAGAAGTTGCCTCAATGCGTTTAACTGAAGCCCGACGCAACCAGCAGTGGGTTTTGCCCCCGATCGCATGCCATGCATAAAAATCGCACTGCCAAGCCCTTGCACCCTGGGCAAATCATTATATCCAAGCACTACAATAATATCGTAGAGATGATCATCCCTCCATAGACGTTCCTCGAGAACTGAGTAGGGCAACTTAACGGCTCGATTATAATTTCGATCACCAACCACATCGCACCATGCGTCGTCCTGCCTGATTGGCCGACAGGGCAGCTGGGTGCGAGGTGCGCGACCTCTGTCAGCCCTGTATAAAACCTCGCGCATTGGCCACAAGCCAATCGGTGTCGCCCCGTCGCCCTCGCGTTTCATAAAACGCCGCCCGCCAGAGCCAAGCGTGCAGTCAAATGTCTGCCAACCATAAGTTAGACGCCCTGACGTAGCGCCAAGGCTCCGCCCCCTGACGGTTGCAATGCTCCGCTCACAAATTGTTGACCGATCGTGATTGATATTCGTATCCTTTAACGATGCAATCGAAACTGATTGAACTATATCCCTAGACATCAAATCAATATAATATTGTCGTGACGATAAAAGTCGAGGATTGATGAATGAGCACAGCACGCCGGGTAGTCGTAATTGACGATGACAATGATCTCAGGGAATCCCTCGTGGACCAACTTGAACTCCATGATGATTTCACAACCGCTCAGGCGGCAACTGCCGCCGCTGGTCTGGAGCTCTGCAAATCAGAACACATTGATCTCGTGCTGCTGGATGTTGGTCTGCCCGATATGGATGGCCGTGAAGTATGCAAAAAATTACGCAAAGCCGGACTGAAATGCCCGGTCATCATGTTGACTGCTCAGGACTCAGAAGCCGATACCATTTTAGGTCTCGATGCAGGTGCCAACGACTACGTCACCAAGCCATTTAAATTTGCAGTACTGCTTGCCCGTATTCGTGCCCAACTCAGGCAGCACGAGCAGAGCGAAGACGCCGTATTTGCAATCGGTGACTATACGTTCAAACCCGCCGCCAAATTACTGACGACTGAAGAAGGCCTGAAAAAAATCCGCCTTACGGAAAAAGAAACATCGATTCTGAAATACCTTTATCGGGCGGGGGAAAAGGTTGTGACGCGCGAAATACTTCTCCACGAAGTCTGGGGATATAATGCAGGTGTCACCACCCATACCCTTGAGACGCATATCTATCGCCTGCGCCAGAAAATCGAAAAAGATCCGTCCCGTGCGGAGCTGTTGATCACGGAGACAGGCGGTTATAAACTTACTCCTTGATCCCCACCAGATATGGCGAACCGGGCTTATCCACCGCTCGTCCACAGGACGGATAGAGTATATGGACGCGCCAAATCCGAATCTCATAAGGTCCATTCAAGAGTTATAATTTATTGCGTCTATACAGTATGCGGGGGTATCAGGTATGGCAGCTCAACAGCTGATGGCACCACTTATGTGCGTGCCGATTTTCAAACGGCTTTCACCACTACAAATATCAAGTTTGGCAGGCGATGCCGAGCGGGTAATTTTTCGCGCGGGCGAAAAAATTATAAATGCTAATGAACCAGGCGATGCCGCTTATCTGATTATAAAGGGGGAGCCGGTTGTGGCCTCCGCCAACTCCCGCATTGACGATATACCGCCATTGCCGGAAGGCACGTTTATCGGCGAAATTGCCATGCTTACGGAAATAGAATACTCGACGACAGTCATCGCCCGCACCGATGTACGCGCATTGAAGTTTTCACGCGATATGATCCGTGAACTAATGCGCCATGATCCTGAACTTGCGGCCCATTTTGTTGAGACCCTGCGTCTGCGTCTTGTCGGCCTTGCAACAAAACTGCGTGAGATCGACCGCGAACTATCAAGCGACATCGACACACCGCAAATAAGTCTGACGAACTGATTATGTTGAAATAACACGCCCGCAACCCCGGATACCTTGAGTTTTTCAGGATAAGTGTTTGCGGCTAGTCGCTTATTGCCCGTCCACGCCACGGTATAACAGAAGGCACCCGTGCCTTATATTCACGGTAGGCATCACCATAATCAGCGATAAGCTTTCGCTCCTCAAAATGGCTACCGATCAAAAGGTAAAGCGAGGCCCAAGCGGCTGTGACGAGATCAAACTCGGTTTGAACCGAACCCCAGAGATAGAGATGAGCGCCTGTATAAAGCGGATGGCGGACATAGCGGTGCAACCCACTTGTTTGCAAGGGCTCATCCTTGTCTTGAGCAGTTGGATCAAATAACTGCGTCACGCCGGAAAACCGCCCAAGATCATATTCCCTGAGCGCGATGAAAAATATCCCAATCCCGAGTATCATCGACCCGTTGAGCAGCCACTGAATTTGCTCAGAATAGATAATTTTTATCGCGTCATGCCCGAGTAGATATTGCCCGCCATATATGACAAGCCCAATATGCAATATGGAGAAGAGATTAAAGACCAGACGGTAGGTGCGCCCGAATAGGGGGGCTAGTAACTTCTTTGTCGAATGCGCGGCAAGCACAGAATGTACCAGCCCGAAACTCAGCCAAAGCAATCCATAGATGACGTGTTGGCTTAAACTCATTCCCTCAAACATCCAGATCCATGATTATAGGCGCGTGATCACTCGGTCGTTCCCAGCCACGTACATCATCCAAAACCTCAACATGCTTAACGGTTTTATGCAATTTGGGCGTCACCCAGATATGGTCAAGACGACGGCCACGATTTGAAGCCCGCCAATCCTTGGCCCGGTAGCTCCACCAGCTAAAGAGCGTTTCATCAGGCCCGACATGCTTGCGCACCGCATCAACCCAGCCATGGGCTTCTTGTACCCGGGCAAGATGCTCGACTTCAATCGGTGTATGGCTGACAATTTTCAAGAGTTGTTTGTGCGACCAGACGTCATTCTCATCCGGTGCAATATTAAGGTCCCCAACCAGCACCATCCGCGCATGTTTTGATGTCGCCTTTTTGTCCATATCAATGCCCCAGCTTTCCATAGCAGTTAGAAAATCAAGCTTCTGACCAAACTTGATATTCTTGTCCCGGTCAGGAATATCACCCCCGGCAGGGACATAGAAATTATGGACAATTATATTGGATTTGGCCGTTTTGCCGACATTGACCGACACCGCCAGATGCCGGGCATCCTCCGTACCATTAAAATCCCGCTGGTCAACAAGCTCCAGTGGTTTTTTGGAAAGTGTCGCAACACCGTGATAGCCCTTCTGCCCGTTCACGAGAAAGTGATCAAAACCAAGTTTGCGAATCGCCTTTTCCGGAAATTGATCATTGGCGCATTTCGTTTCCTGTAGGCAGACAACATCAGGATTACATTTTTCAACGAGATCTTTGAGAAGATCGATCCTCAGCCGTACCGAATTGATATTCCAGGTAACAATTCTCAACATATGACGCCCCGTCCTGCAAAAAAGCCAAAAAAATGCGCCCAACCAGTGTGGTCGGGCGCCAAATATGCGCTTGTCGCGCTTTACGCCAAGAGGGATGTCGGCGCAGCGAGTAAGTTGTCGGTTAGACGGGGGGCACTACCGATAAGTATTAACGAACCCGCTATCCAATTAATATAGTGCACGGATCCAAAGAGTCAAAGGTTGCAGAGGAAACATTTACGTGATGCGGTAACAATCCACAGGATGTCCACCAAATAAGCGAAACCGCTTAGTCCTCGCCGTTAAAGTTTGGCATATCAATTTTAGAACCAACAAATAATTTGTTATCGATGCCGTCTTCCTTATCAAGGTTTGCAATCGCAATCTTTGTATCAAGGCCTTGAGCATCAGTGATGATCCATTCGCTCAACTCAAGCTGTGGTTTTTTAGCGAAATAGAGTTGAATCTTGCCGGAGCTATCCGATTTCTTGTCGCGGATTGTGATAGCAATATTGTTATCCGATTCTTGCACCTTGCTGACGTGGGCATCGCGCAAAATATCGACGTCTTTTTTAAGAAGAAGCCTGAAAGGTGTCGAATCAAGCGGAAAACGGTCAACCGTTTTCAGGTCGTGATCTTCAATCAAGAGATTGTCGCCATCAGACAGGATGATGAGTTTGCTGGGAGGTGAATAGACAAACCTGAAACGCCCCGGACGCTTGAGAAAGAAGCTGCCCTTGGCTTTGCGATCATCGGCAGCAGTTTGGATGAATGCACCACGCAAATCATTGATGCCGTTAAAATAAGCATTAATCTGTTTGATGCTGGCCTGCTGACCTGCCGTAATAGTACTTCCAGAAACTGCAGGTGCCGTTTTAACATCCGCATTCCAGTTGCTATCAATTCCCACCGGACTGGCCTTGGGAGTATCTTTGGCATCTTCGCCATACGCAGACACCGGAACCATTGCGAGAATAATCCCTGCCAATGCCCAATGGCCCGCTTTATGTTTAAGATCCATAATTTCCCCCTTCTAGGTCAATCGCAAATTCAGATTAAATTCCA
>Ga0209633_10004669_pt1 | contig 12253 bp, 10 predicted proteins | sample Cruoilmetagenom1_FD_187290 | JGI IMG/M metagenome (GOLD analysis project Ga0209633, IMG submission 187290) | Oil polluted marine microbial communities from Coal Oil Point, Santa Barbara, California, USA - Sample 1 (SPAdes) (version 2) | ecosystem: Environmental > Aquatic > Marine > Oil seeps ... | reverse complement strand
GTTAGTTTGTTTTCAATTCGTCCCGCTTGAATGTGAACCCAATATTGATCTATTTTACTGGTTATTATTTTCATAATAATAATGTTTAAATTAATAATTTTCATCTAAGTTATTCATCTTATGACTAATTATGAATGATTCTCATCAGTAAACTAATTGATAGAGATCAACAAAAACTAAAACTGAGTTAAGTTTGTTAAAAATTCCTTAATAACCCACTAACAAAGAATTAGAAATGGTTAAATATTTCTTAATTCGCAGTATTTTATCATTAAATTCTGTAACATAACTGATCAAATAGCGTTCTTAAGTATATATGTCTAATGAAATATTTAATCTAATTATAAACCTAATGAAAAACTTAAAATTAACTATCGCCGCATTAACAATAATATTTGCAGTACTAGTTACTAATGCAAATGAAAATGCTGAAAAACTACAATCAACAATACAAATAGAATTTGTAACACTAATTTCCTCGGAGACTTATTGTGATTTAGAAAAAAGAATCTGTTCAGATCATATATTATCGACTGTTTCAGATATTAAAATGAGGGAAGATTATAATGATTTTCGTAAAGAGAAAGATGCGCTTTTTGAATTCGAAACTTTAGATTACTTACCTGTAGACTTTGATGCCTATAGTGAAGATGAAGCTATCTTAGCTATAATTGAATTATTAAATGAGGAAACTGATGCAGGCTTTGAATTTAGTACTTCAGATTACTTACCAGTAAACTTTAATGCCTACAGTGAAGACGAATTTAACTTGGCCGAATTTGAACAATTAGTTGAGGAAGCTGATGCAACTTTTGAATTTGACACTTTAGATTACTTACCTGAAGATTTCAACGCCTATAGTGAAGATGAATCTATCTTAGCTGCACTTGAATTATTAAATGAGGAAGCTGATGAAACTTTTGACTTCAATACGTTAGATTATCTACCCGTAAATTTTTATGCATCAAAATAAAAATCCCAATCCTTAAATAAATCAAAAAGCCTGTCATATTAAATGACAGGCTTTATTTTAATAGGACATACCATGTCGTATACTAACACAATAGTTCAATTATCTTTGTAGGAGAGAACGATAAAATACCGAAGAACAGTTGATAACTGCTTCGTTAAGATATAGGTTGATTAATTTGAGTTAGATTAGGAATAGGCAAATGAGAACCAGTTATATTATAGCTGGTTTTTTTATATAAAACAAATTAAATATACAATCCTGTACGTCTTCAGACAAAACTGAACTTTTTGGGATAAAAATTAAGAGAGTGTTTTACAAATGTACTTGATTTTTCTGATACTGTTTTTTTCTAGCTTCTAGAGTTTTTATTTTGATCATTTTTCTTTGTTTAAGTTTTTTCTCTGCTTGCCCAAAATACACATTAGCTGGTGTAAGATTTTGTAAAGATTCATGATAACGTTTAAAGTTATAATACTGTACAAATTCTTCCAGCTTAGCCCTTAGTTGATCAGGACTAAAGTAATTTTCTAATTTTACTACATTTTTCATAGAGCGATGATATCTTTCGATTTTACCTTGAGTTTGAGGGTGTAATGGGCGGCCTCTAACATGCTTAATATTTTTGTCTCCTAAATAATCTGCCAATTCATTCGAGATATAGCAAGAACCATTATCAGACAAAAGCTTTGGTGGATTTTTCTCAGATAAGCCGGTAACATTTAAAGCCATATCCATGCTTCTTTTTACATCTTCGGCTTTCATTCCGGTGCATAGATCCCAACTTATAATAAATCGGCTGTAATCGTCTAAAATGGTTGATAAGTAATACCAACCCCATCCATAAATCTTGAAATAGGTAAAATCAGTTTGCCACATTTGATTTATTGCTGTTGTTTTATCATAAAAACTATCAGAAGCACTCATTATTCTAAATGATGGTGTTGTAATAAGGTTATTAGCTTTCAATATTCTATAAACGCTTGATTCACTGATATAATACTTATAAGTTTCAGTTATATTCCATGCTAATTCTCTAGATGATAGTTCTGGCTTTTCTAATGCTATTTCTACTACTTTATCTCTGTCTGCAGTATTGATTTGATTCCAGGTTTCAACCCTTACAGACTGTTTCCTTGCCAAACCTTCATAACCATCAATCTCATACACTCTATACCATTTATAAAAAGTAGACTTGTTTATTTTTAGTTCACGTAGGGTCCGTATAACCCCTAAATCAGATTGTTCAACTAATCGAATAATCTCATACTTCTCGTTTTGACTGTAATGCATATACTTCTTCCTTTTTACTCGTCTCCACTTGAGTTTTTTTTGAGAAATCTATTCTCTAAAGAAAGCTCTGCTACCAGTTCTTTTAAAGAACTATTCTCTACTTTTAGTCCTTTAACCTCTGAAGTATTTGCCTCACGCATGGTATCTCCCTGTAGTCGCTTTTTACCAGCTTCCATAAAGTCCTTGGTCCACTTATAGTATAAAGTTGGAGCAATTCCTTCTTTTCTGCATAATTCCGCAATAGTGGATTCCCCACGCATTCCTTCAATAATGATTCTGATCTTTTCTTCAGAACTGAAAGATCTTCTTGTTTTACGTTTTAATTCGCTGATTAAGGAACCAGCACTTTTCTTTTTACTCATTTCTGTAACTTTTAAAGGTTGATAAATATATTAAATCTATCTCTTAAGATTACCTTTTAAAAAGTCCACTTATTGCTGACGTCAAACAACTTAATATCTAAATTTTTTGAGAATAGCAATTTATTTGTATCTTTAACTATATAATTTAAACTTAACTTAATTTAAAACTATGAAAACAAAAATCACTTTTATCTTAATTTTTCTTATTGCATTTTCAATAAATGGCTATTCGCAAAAAAATGACGTCGACAAAGCAAAACAAACGATAGCAGATTTTAAAGAAAAAAATTCGAATATTACTAAACACTTTAATTCGGCCTATGGCTATGCCATATTTCCAGGAATTGGGAAAGGTGGTCTTGGTGTTGGTGGCGCAGGTGGTAAAGGAACAGTATTTAAAGGAGGTGTTGCTACTGAAGACTGCAAAATGTCGCAGGTAACTATTGGGTTACAAGCCGGTGGACAAAAATATGCTGAAGTTATATTTTTTGAAGATTCTAAAGCCTATGAACGATTTGTTGGCAACAACTTTGAATTTGCAGCACAGACATCTGCTGTGGCCTTAAAAGCAGGCGTTTCATTAGACGCTAAATACAGAGATGGCATGATGGTGTTTACTATGGCCGACGGTGGGTTGATGTATGAGGCTTCTGTTGGCGGTCAGAAATTTAAGACAGAAGAATTCTAATCTATTATTAAAAAATGCCACAAAGTAGTGGCTTAATAAAAAAGTCTTTCTCTAGAGAAAGACTTTTTTGGTTCTAAACAATAATGTTAAGGTAATTCGGTTTTTAGAAAGTTCTATAACCTGGGCTCAAAGTTTATTTCTCTGGAGGATTTCCTGGCCTTATTCTTTGCCACTCTCTCCTCTATTTTTTGTAAAAACTTCTCCACCATTTCGGGGGTTGTTTTGTGTTTGCGTATCACGACTTGAAAGTACTAGTAAATTAATTTATTTTCGAAGCGAATGTAGATGAACATTCTGAAGAAAATTTAAAGTTTTGATCAGTATTGTCATATATTTAAAAATTTGTTAAAAATGAAAAATAACATCCTGTTTTATCTATTAATGTTCTTTTCAAAAGGGTCAATTATTATTTGAGAAATATTTTTTTATATGACAGTTCTAAGAAGAATTTTTCAAATAAAAATTGATATTGCCTTGAAAGATAACTAGAAGTAACTATTTTATTATCAACTTTTTAACAGTGTAATTGCCTTGAGAATAAACTTTCACCATGTAAATTCCCCTTAACAAGTCACCAATAAATATAGATTTAAAATTAGAATTGATTACCATGGCTTTTCCCCCAAGAAGAGAATATATTTCAACTCTGGTAATCACAATATTTTCTACCCTAACATGCAAAACATCTTTTGCAGGGTTTGGATATAATGAAATTAAATCTGTTATTTTTTTATCATCAGCCAATGCCTGTTTTGCTTCAGATGAATTCACTACCGAACTCTGAGCGTAGGTAGACGAAACTAGAAGGAAAAAGAAGACGATGTAAAATTTTAACATAGATCCGTTTCATGGGTTATTGACAGGTCAAAATTAAAAAAATAAAATGCATTAGCTATTAAGAATATCATAATTTTTGGAGATGATATCAACAATTAAATTATGGATAAAAATTAAAAAAACCAGTAAAAATTACTTTACTGGTTAAATTAAATTTATAATTTATTTCTAAAATATATATCCTAAATTCTAAATGTAATAACTGGACGAAGTGCATGATTGGTCAATTCTTGTCCTACACTGCCATTAAATAGTTGCGACAATCCACTTCTGCCATGTGTATTTAACGCAATCAGATCTGCATCTATTCCCCTGGCAAAACTTAAAATACCGTTTTCAATAGAAATATCATTATAAATATTTGTTGTGCATTTACACATTTTAAAATCGTCAATAAAATTGTCTATTTTCTCTTCAATAGCCCTGGTAGTATTAAAATTATGTATCGTGTTAACATATAACAAATGTAATTCAGCTCTGAAGAGATTAGTAAAATCTAATACATTCTGGAATGTTTTTTTACACTCAACACTGAAATCTGAAGCAAAAACAATTTTCTTTATATCAAAATTATCACTCCCTTCTTTGATCACTAAAACAGGAACCTTCGAACGACGCACTACTTTTTCAGTATTTGAGCCTATAAACATTTCCTGTAAGCCTGAAGCTCCTTGAGAACCCATCACTATCATATCAATGTTAAATTTCTCGCTTTCCTTTATAATGCCCTTAAAAGCATAATGGAACTGAACTGATTCAATAACTTTTATTCCTTGGAAAAAGGATGATTTTTTAAATTTTTCAAATTTTTCATGAGCCATTTTCATAAAATAAATAGCCTGTGGTTCGCTTACGATAGTGCTCAACTCCGTAGGATCTATCGTATTCACAGGAAGTTCTAACATATGCAGTAAATATATTTCACTTCCAGTTCTTCTTGCTATTCTCGCTGCCACACGAGCTGCTCCCTCTGATTCTTTAGAAAAATCAATCGGTACTAGAATTCGTTTCATAATTATGTCGATTTATTATTAGTATAGATAAAAATACCAAAAATACTTAAAACAAAGGATGATTTTTGTCAATAAAAAAGGATTTACTATATTTGCAGCGAAATTTACAATGGGATTGTGTTGGAGGGGACGAAAAGTCCCCTCTTTTTATACGATAAATTGAATGAAAGAAGAGGTCACAAAATTGGTTAAAGAGGCTATCGCTGAAAACGAAGCTTTGTTTTTAATTGATCTGTCTATTTCTCCCGACAATATTATAAAAGTAATTGTAGATGGGGATGAAGGTGTTGTGCTAAGTGAGTGCATCAGAATCAGCAGACATGTTGAACATAATTTAGATAGAGAGGAAACTGATTTTTCATTGGAAGTAACCTCACCGGATGTGACCGACCCAATAGTTAATAAAAGACAATATAATAAAAATCTCAATAGAACATTAAAAGTTAAAACCAACGATGAAAGTATCGAAGGTAATTTAATCGAGATAGACGAAAATAATATAACTTTACAATGGAAAGCAAGGGAACCAAAACCCATTGGTAAAGGGAAGCAAACGGTGGTAAAAGAAAAAAAAATACCAATGGATGAAATAAAACAAGCTAAAGTTAAATTTACTTTTTAATAAAATTACATAATGGAAAATATTGCGTTGATAGAATCATTTTCGGAATTTAAAGATGAAAAAAGCATTGATAGAGTAACACTCATGGCGATACTTGAAGAGGTGTTTAGATCTGCCTTAAAAAGAAAATATGGTTCTGATGAAAATTTTGATATTATTATCAACCCTGATAAAGGCGATTTAGAGATCTGGAGGAATAGGATTGTTGTTGAAGATGGTGAAATTGAGGATGAGAATGAAGAAATCTCTTTAACGGAAGCGAGAAAAATTGAACCGGATTTTGAAGTTGGTGAAGAAGCCTCCGAAGAAGTAAAATTAATTGATCTTGGTAGAAGGGCTATTTTGGCTTTAAGACAGAACTTAATATCGAAAATTCACGAACACGATAATACAAATATATACAAGCATTATAAAGAGTTAGAAGGCGAACTATATAGTGCAGAAGTACATCATGTGAGGCACAATGCGGTCATACTTTTGGACGATAATGGAAATGAGTTAGTAATGCCTAAAAGTGAACAAATCCGTTCTGATTTTTTCCGAAAAGGAGAATCGATAAGAGGCATAATAAAATCAGTTGAATTAAAAGGAAATAAGCCAACAATAATTTTATCCAGAACTGCTCCGGAGTTTTTAGAAAAATTATTTGAACAAGAAATACCGGAAGTATTTGATGGATTGATCACTATAGAACGTGTAGCAAGAATTCCTGGCGAAAAAGCCAAAGTTGCTGTTGATTCATATGATGATAGAATTGACCCGGTTGGTGCATGTGTTGGTATGAAAGGTTCAAGAATTCACGGAATTGTTCGAGAGCTTGGTAACGAAAATATTGATGTGGTTAATTATACAAAAAACGATAATATTTTTATTTCAAGAGCTCTTAGCCCGGCTAAAGTAGTTTCTGTTAAAATACATGAGGCTGTGGAAGGTGAAAAACCAAGAGTTGATGTATTTTTGAAACCGGAAGAAGTATCAAAAGCTATTGGAAAAGGCGGTGTAAATATTCGTTTGGCGAGTCAATTAACAGGATACGAAATTGACGTTCAACGAGAAGGAGTTGAAGATGATGTTGAGTTGACTGAATTTTCAGATGAGATAGAAGAGTGGATCATTAATGAATTTAAAAATATTGGTTTGGATACAGCAAAAAGCATCTTAGATATGGATGTAATTGATTTAGTTAAAAGAACCGATTTAGAAGAAGAAACAATTATTGAAATTCAAAAGATACTAAAAGAAGAATTTGAATCTTAGATAAATTAATATCGAATAAAAAGAAGTACATTTTATACAATTTTATGACAATATATAAACCACAAAGATTTAATAAAGTTTTAAGAGAATTAAATATTTCTTTAGATAGAGCCGTTGAGTTTCTTAATGGACAGGGGTTGGATATTGACGCTCGTCCTACAACCAAAGTATCTCAGGAAATATATACTATTCTCTCGGATGAATTTCAAACAGATAAAAGTAAAAAAGTTGCTTCGAAAGAAATTGGTGAGGAGAAAAGAAAAGAAAAAGAAGAACTTCGACTAGCACAAGAAAGAGAGGCAGAAACAAAACGCCTGGAGGAGGAAGCAAGAAGAAATGAAATTTATAAAACAGAATCAGAAAAAATTTCTGGTCCTAAAACTGTTGGTAAAATTGATATTGAACCAAAAAAAGAAGAACCAAAAGAAGACACTCCTGTCGACACGACTGAAGATGTAAAAGATATCGTTGAGGAGAAGGAAGTTATCAAAGCAAAGCAAAAACTTACTGGTTTAAAAAAAGTGGGTAAAATTGAAATTGATACTGCTAAAAAGAAGAAGACTTCACCGAAAGAAGAAAAAATAGTTTCTAAACCTGCTCCTGTTGAACCAAAAGAACCGGTCACTGAGGAGGAGCAACCTAAAGCTGAAATGGAGAAACCTCTGGAAACTGAGGTGATCAAAACAGAGTATCAAAAATTATCTGGTCCAAAAAAGACTGGAGAAACAATTGATCTGTCCAAGTTTGTGAAGCCAAAGAAAAAACAACCAGAAAAAAAAGAAAAAAAAGAAACTGGTACTACCGATGCAGCAGCTAAGAAAAAACGAAAAAGAATTCATAAACCACGAACCAATTTCAAACCTAATCAGGGTCAGGCGCAGGGTGATGCACGAAATAAAAACACCAAAGGAGCGGCAAGGAGAAGGCCGATAGTGAAGGAAGAACCATCTTCTGAAGAAGTTCAAAAACAGGTTAGAGAGACATTAGAGAAACTTCAGGGTAAATCGAAAAAAGGTAAAGGAGCAAAATATCGAAAAGAAAAAAGAGACTTGCATCGTCAGCAAGTTGAAAAGAATTTAGAACAACAGGAAGCCGAAAGTAAAGTTATTAAAGTCACGGAATTTGTTACGGCGAATGAGTTGGCGACCATGATGGAAATTTCTGTTACTCAGGTAATCTCAGCTTGTATGTCTTTAGGTTTAATGGTGACAATGAACCAAAGATTGGATGCGGAGACCATTACCATAGTAGCCGAGGAATTTGGTTACTTTGTGGATTTTGTTGATTCGGAGGTTGTTGAAGTTGTAGAAGAAGAAATTGATGCTCCCGAAGATTTGGAAGAAAGAGCGCCAATAGTTACTGTCATGGGACATGTGGATCATGGTAAGACTTCCCTGTTGGATTATATCAGGAAAGCAAATGTTATTGCAGGTGAATCCGGAGGGATTACACAACATATAGGGGCCTATTCTGTCGAATTAGAAAATAAACAAAAAATTACTTTTTTAGACACACCTGGTCATGAAGCATTTACTGCCATGCGTGCCAGAGGTACACAGGTAACAGATATCGCAGTAATTGTTATTTCTGCTGACGACTCAATAATGCCGCAAACAAAAGAGGCTATTAGTCATGCACAGGCCGCTGGTGTACCAATTATATTTGCCATAAATAAAATTGATAAGCCGGATGCAAATCCAGATAAAGTAAAAGAAGAACTTGCTCAAATGAACCTCTTGGTTGAGGACTGGGGAGGTAAAATTCAATCCCACGATGTTTCTGCTTTGAAAGGAACCGGTATACAAGAACTATTGGAGAAAATATTATTGGAAGCCGAACTTTTAGAACTAAAGGCCAATCCAAATAAAAAAGCCCAGGGATCCGTGGTAGAAGCACTTTTAGATAAAGGAAAAGGGTACGTATCCACTATTTTGGTAGATAGCGGAACTCTTAAGGTCGGTGATTTTATCCTGGCAGGAAAACATACAGGTAAAGTGAAAGCCCTTCAAAATGAAAGAGGACATAATATAAGTAAAGCCGGGCCATCAACACCTGTTTCTATTCTTGGTCTGGACGGTGCCCCCCAGGCTGGAGATAAATTTAAAGTATATGAAGATGAAAGAGAGGCCAAACATATTGCTACGAAAAGGGCGCAATTAATGCGTGAGCAGTCTGTAAGGACACAACGCCATATTACTTTAGATGAAATTGGAAGAAGAATTGCACTTGGAGGATTCAAGGAATTAAATTTAATATTAAAAGGTGACGTAGACGGATCAGTTGAAGCTTTAACCGATTCATTACAAAAATTATCAACTGAAGAAATACAAGTAAATATTATTCACAAAGGTGTTGGAGCCATTACCGAATCTGACGTCCTATTGGCCTCTGCGTCTGACGCTATTATAATCGGATTTAATGTTCGACCATCTGTTACTGCAAGACAAATTGCAGAAAAAGAGGAAGTTGATATCAGAAACTACTCCATTATCTATGAAGTAATTAATGATATTAAAGATGCCATGGAAGGAATGCTTTCTCCAGAAATTAAAGAGGAGATCACTGGTAACGCAGAAATTAGAGAGACTTATAAAATTTCTAAAGTTGGAACTGTTGCAGGGTGTATGGTTCTTGATGGTAAAATTTATAGAAATTCTAAAATTCGTTTGTTAAGAGAAAACGTAGTGATCTTTGCAGGCGGGCTATCGTCCTTAAAACGATTTAAAGACGACGCCAAGGAAGTTTCGAAAGGATATGATTGTGGTATGCAGATAAAAAATTACAATGATATTAATGTGGGTGATCAGATTGAAGCCTATCAAGAAGTTTCTGTAAAGAAAAAATTAAAATAGTATTTAAACATCTCACTATTCACTAAACAGTATCTCAAGAATTTACAATTTTTCTGGTACTGTCTCCTGAATTTTTCAAAGAGGAATGTTTCCGTGTTTCCTCTTTGGTGTTTCTACCCTTTTACCTTCCAACATTTGGAAGGCCTTGATCAGTTTTCTTCGTGTGTTTTTTGGATATATTACCTCATCAATAAATCCACGTCTGGCAGCTCTGTAAGGATGGGCAAATTTATAGGCGTAATCCGCTTCCTTTTCTTTCCATTTTGCCTCTGAATTATCAGCTTCTTTGATTTCTTTTTTGAATATTATCTCAGCTGCGCCTTTAGCACCCATAACCGCAATTTCAGCTGTAGGCCAGGCAAAATTCATATCTGCCCCGATATGCTTGGAGTTCATTACATCATAAGCCCCTCCATAAGCTTTGCGCGTAATCACCGTAATTCTAGGAACAGTGGCTTCGCTTAGCGCGTACAACAGTTTAGCACCATTTGTGATAATCCCGTTCCATTCTTGATCTGTTCCTGGTAAAAACCCTGGCACATCTACAAGCACTAATAATGGCATATTAAAACAATCGCAAAAACGTGTAAAACGGGCGCCTTTGACTGAACTATTTACATCTAAACAACCTGCTAAACTCATTGGTTGATTTGCAATTATACCGATACTTCTACCCCCGATCCTACCAAATCCTACAATTATATTTTCTGCAAAATCTTTATGTATTTCGAAGAAAGAATCCTCATCAATAATACCCTTAATCACTTCATGCATATCATACGGTTGGTTCGTGCTTTCGGGGATAATAGTCTCAAGGTCCATTCTAAGTTCATCATCTAACTTATGAGGTAATTTTAGGGTTGTTTCTCTATTATTTTGAGGTATATAACTCAATAATTTTTTTAAATCATTCAAACATTGCACATCATTCGCGGAAGTAATATGTGTTACACCTGATTTGACAGCATGAGTGCTTGCTCCTCCCAATTCCTCTGCAGTAACTTCCTCATTAGTAACTGTCTTTACAACGTTAGGGCCGGTAACAAACATATAGCTCGTATCTTGTACCATCAATGTAAAGTCCGTCATAGCAGGTGAATAAACTGCCCCTCCTGCACAAGGCCCCATAATGGCTGAAAGTTGTGGTATAACTCCTGACGCCTGTACATTTCTATAAAAAATATCGGCATAACCTCCTAAGGATCGCACTCCTTCCTGTATTCTTGCTCCTCCTGAATCATTTAATCCAATCAATGGAGCGCCAACTTTCACGGCATGATCCATGATTTTACAAATTTTTTCAGCGTTGGTTTCCGAAAGTGCTCCTCCAAAAACAGTGAAATCCTGTGAAAAAACATAAACTAATCTACCGTCAATCGTTCCATAGCCAGTTACAACACCATCGCCAAAAACCTGCTGTTTTTCCATACCAAAATCAGTTGTTCTATGCGTTACCAACACACCCATTTCTTCAAATGAACCTTCGTCTAACAGGTAGTCAATTCGTTCTCTGGCAGTCAATTTTTTCTTTGAATGTTGTTTCTCTATTCTTTCCTTACCTCCCCCTAAATGTGCCAATGCAACTCTTTTATCTAATCTCTCAATTTTTGAATCCATAATTTCCTTTATGTTAAAACAACTAACTCACTTAAACTTTTAATTTCTTTTGATCTTCCAGGTAGATTTTTAGTCCGACCATAGCCGCAATTTTAGCTTCCTCCTCCAGATCTAGTTTTAATTTATCAGGAGAATAGTAATTTTTTACAAAATGTGTATCAAATTTACCTGTTCTAAATGCATCATGCTCGCAAACAAATTTTCCAAATGGAAGAGTAGTTAGTACACCTTCAATAATATAATCATTAATTGCCGTGATCATCAACTGAATAGCTTCCATTCTACTTTTACCGTAAGTAATTAATTTCGATAACATTGGGTCGTAATATATCGGTATTTCCATACCTTCTTCATAACCATCATCCAATCGAATATTCTTTCCCATCGGAATTTTATAACTTTCTAAGGTACCAACATTAGGTAAAAAATCATTTAAAGAATCTTCTGCATATACCCTTAGCTCAATTGCATGGCCTTTAATATTTAAATCCTTTTGAGAAAATGATATTTTTTCTCCTCTCGCAATGTTTATCTGTTCTTCTACTAAATCAATGCCAGTAATAAATTCCGTTACAGGGTGTTCCACTTGTAATCGTGTGTTCATTTCTAAAAAATAAAATTCCATCTTCTCATCCAGCAAAAATTCAACAGTACCGGCACCTAAATAATTACATGACTTGGCAACTTTAATGGCTGCATCCCCCATTTTTTGTCTTAATTCGGGAGTTAAGACAGAAGAGGG
>Ga0209633_10004667_pt1 | contig 12258 bp, 10 predicted proteins | sample Cruoilmetagenom1_FD_187290 | JGI IMG/M metagenome (GOLD analysis project Ga0209633, IMG submission 187290) | Oil polluted marine microbial communities from Coal Oil Point, Santa Barbara, California, USA - Sample 1 (SPAdes) (version 2) | ecosystem: Environmental > Aquatic > Marine > Oil seeps ... | reverse complement strand
ATCGGTGGTATATGGTGGGTGCTTATCGGATTTTTTCTTAGGAATGCATCTCAAATGTCGTATCAGCAGCTTTTCGTTCGAAAAGCACTGGAGGGTGAACAAGTAAGGCGTTTTATGAAAACTGATCCGATTACTGTATCAGCTTCAATGCCGATTGAGGAGTTAGTAGAGGATTATTTTTACAAGCATCATTTTAAAATGTACCCAGTTCTAGATAACACAAAGCTTATCGGGATTGTTACTACACGAATAGTAAAAGAAATTCCCAAAGAGAATTGGAAGCTCCGTAAAGTAGGTGAGATAGCTAGCCCATGCAATGATGAGAATTGTGTTAGACCTGATGCAGATGCAATGGATGCTCTTTCCAAAATGTCATGGAGCGGCAACAGTAGGCTATTAGTTTTAGAAGATGGTAAGTTAGTCGGTATTATTACTCTTAAAGATATGGTGACATTTTTATCTATGAAAATGGATATTGAGAAGGATTAAATAACTGGCATCAGAAAATTCATCGTTTACTTGAAAAATAGAAAAATCCTTCTGGATAGAATTTTATCCGTGCCAATAGATCCACTATTAAGTCCCAAAAGGATAAGTATCAGGTAGGCCCTCTAATTGTTCTGTTGATAAGGGGGTTATAGCTTTGGTTTGATCGATCCAGATATATTCATCAAACTGATTTGGGAGAACTGCTTCAAAATAATGGCTAGCTAGCTCTGTTTCTGGTCTATAGACTACACCGATTGCCCTCTCAAGTTTTGGCTTCATCAATTGATAATGAAGGTCACCTTTTCGCTTTGAACGCAATGGAAGTATGAGGCCATGTTCATTTGTTAAATGGAATAGCCGTTCATAGCTTTGAGCATGGGAAGGACGGACCTGCTTAACCTCCATAGGGCCATCCCAATTTGAGGCCGCAGCGACTGTGCCGTGATCAGTGCCAAAACCGATATTGTAGGCTTCATTAACAAACTTTTTACGACAAAGCTGACCGATATTATGCTCGCCGCGCGCCGACATTTCTGTTGCTGATGCATCACCGATATGAGAATTATGTGCCCAGACAACTGCTTTTGCACTTTCTCCGTGAAATTTCATAACATTCAGTAGAGTATCAAACATATGACTATCACGGAGATTCCAAGAAGCACGGGAACCGTAATACATAATCCGGTAATATTTTTCAGCATTTGCAACCAACTGGGCATTCTGTGTAGCATCCAAAAAACGTTCACCATCGTTATATGCATATTCCATCTGTTTTTTCTGAAGATCTTCAAGCATGCACACGACATTTCGTTCGCAATCGCGATACTTTCCAGTAAGCGCTGCATGACCATATGCTGCAGGATCAGCTTCCCATGGACTCAGACACCCGTAACGATTCTGTGCTACTCGAGCAAGATCAGGATCAACCTCTTCAAGATAATTTATTACAGATCTTGCTGAATTATAAAGGCTATATAGATCCAATCCATAAAAACCTGTACGTTTCTTATACGGCAATGCACTGTTATGACCATGTAGCCAGTCAATGAATTCTCTAACTTCACTATTCCGCCACATCCAGGTAGGAAACCTTGCAAATGCCATCCAATCTGATGGTTGAGTTTCGCGGTGCCTGACATAGTGATCGATACGGGCTGCATCTGGCCAGTCTGCCTCAGCCGCAATTATATTAAAGTTTTTCTCTTCTATGAGCCTCTTGGTTATGAGTGCTCGCATTTCATAAAATTCTGACGTACCATGACTGGCTTCGCCAATGAGTACCACACGAGCGTTGCCAATACGCTCCAAAAGAGAGTCTAACGAAGCTCCCTCTAATGCAGAAAAAGTCTCAGCATGGTCCGAAATTAGAGAAATTAGGGATTCGCTTGTCCTGGGTCGAGTTTGAATAACACGAGGTCGTGTTATTTCACTCTCACTTTCTTCAAGCTCCCAACCTTCTTTGCCAATGAGTGGGACAAAACGTACATCTGCCATATCTTCATAATCATATTCGTTTTCATCTACTCGTGTGATACGTATAAGCTCTTGTGCTTTAGGATCCGATCCTACAGGAATAACCATTCTGCCACCTATTGAGAGTTGTTTTTTTAACGCTAATGGAATCTCTGGGGCTCCTGCAGAAACTAAAATTGCATCAAAAGGTGACTCATCAATCCATCCTATTGTTCCGTCGGCATGTAAGACATGAACATTATCATACCCCTCATTCATAAGGCTAGTAGCAGCATTCTCTGCAAGCTTCTCGATACGTTCAATTGTGAACACTTCACCGGCAATTTCGGCAAGAACGGCAGCTGCATAACCTGAACCGGCGCCTATTTCTAGCACTTTTTCACCGCCCTTTAGAGCTAATGCCTCGATCATAAAGGCAACTATATAAGGCTGGGAAATAGTCTGCCCGCCTACTATTGGTAAGGGTCTGTCTTCATATGCGAGGTTCTGTATATTCTCTGGTATAAAGCTCTCACGATTCACACTTCTCATAGCATCAAGTACTTGCTTGTCGCGAACCCCTCGTGCAAGGATCTGCTCTGTAACCATTCTTTCACGTTCTTGTTTTTTTAATTCAGCCATTATTGGTTACCCTAACAATTCTTCACATTCTTCTCTATTACCATTTCCCTATATAAGATACTTACCACATTAATATTAGGATTTGCAAATTTAAGCCCTTCATTGATTTTCATTTCATCTCTTTCGCCCAGACATGTTTCTCTCATCTTAGAATATCTTAATCGAACTAACCAAGCTAATTTATAGAGAATGTAAATTATCTATAAGATATGGTCGTTTTTGGCGTAGTTTTCTATAAAATAGTATCAGCAAACTATAAAATAGGAGGCCAAAAATAATTTCTTCTCACTATAGTATCGATAGTAGAAACGGCCAGAATATTCAATACAACTCTAGTTCTTAGAAATATGCCTGATTCCCTATTAGACCAAAAGTCGCTTAAGAAACTTAAAACGCATTCTAATAAGGTCATTATTGAGACTTAATTAGACAGGCAGAACATCACAGTAATAAAAACGCTCATCTCTCAAAACTATATCACCTATGTGGTAATTGATACTCTTGTTAAAAATCGGCCCTTCGTAAACAAAAGTATGAAACTCTCCATTTTCACCACAGGGGTCTACACCACTTGGAAGCTCATTTAAAAATTGTTCATCATATTCCCTTCCGGCAAATTCCTCACCCAAGACATTTGAATCCACACAAACAGTAATTGCCTTAAAACCCAAATCTATAAATTCCTTAGCCAATTTTACAGTATCTCGTTTCCATATAGGAAAAACACACTCCATTTCAATCTTTCCCAGAAGATCTTCTCGATATTTTTTAATCTCCTGTAGAAACAAGTCGCCGAACACGACGTGTCTTATGCCGGACTCTTTATAATTTAATATTACCTCGTTGAATTTAGATTCGTATTCATCATTTGAAGCGTTTTTAGAGATAAACACCTTCTCAAGAGGAATATTTAAATACTCTGCTTGGTCTTCCAGCAAGCTACTGCGCAGACCGTGCATGCTTACCCTGTCATAATCGGCTGTAACCGTTGTTATTAAAGCAGTGACCTCAAATATCTGGCTATTTTTAAGTTCGTACAAAGCAAGGGAGCTATCTTTTCCCCCGCTCCATGAGAACAGTACTTGTCTTTTATTATTCATAGCCGATATAGTATCCGTCTAAGTTTTTTTAGCGAGTCTTTCAGTTACTAGAATTTCTTATTACAAGATCAGTAACAGTAATTACTATTCACAAATCCTAATAGATATAGGATAATAATTATGTTAGGTTTTCAACAAATTATAAAAAGAGGTCATGGTATGCGCTGGAGATTAGGAAGAAGAAGCGGAAATGTCGAAGACAGAAGACACGTGAGGATGCCAGGAAGAAGAGGGGCTGCTGGGGGTGGAATCGGGCTTCTAATAATTATAGTTATAGCAATACTACTTGGAGCTGACCCAAGCAAACTACTAAACAATAGCAACTATACTGAGAGTGCTTCTACATCTTCTTATGACCGGCCTAGAACCTCAAGTGCAAATGATGAGTTAGCAGATTTTGTATCGGTAGTTTTGGCAGACACTGAAGATACTTGGAACGATGTCTTTAAAGATTACGGAACACAATACCGTGAGCCGAGACTTGTTTTATTCTCTGGCGCAGTTGAGTCAGCTTGCGGATATGCTCAGTCTGCTATGGGTCCTTTTTATTGCCCTCGTGATCAACAAGTTTATATTGACCTAAGTTTTTATAGAGACTTAAGAGATAAATTAGGTGCCCCTGGTGATTTCGCCCAGGCTTATGTAATCGCACATGAAGTTGGTCATCACGTTCAGAACCTTTTTGGAATCTCAGAGCAAGTATTTAATGCTAGGCAAAGATTAAACGAAGCAGATGGAAACAGGCTATCCGTTATGCAAGAACTACAAGCAGACTGTTTTGCGGGTGTATGGGCAAATAATGCTGATAAATCCAGAGACATACTCGAAACGGGTGATATAGAGGAAGGATTAAACGCAGCGAGCAGCATTGGGGACGACAGACTTCAAAGACAGTCCCAAGGTCATGTCACACCGGATTCATTTACTCACGGAAGCTCAGAACAAAGGGTAAGGTGGTTTAAGAAAGGGCTTAAGTCCGGCGATGTATCATCTTGCAATACATTTGAAGCAGAAGTTTTATAAATCTCTTTCGGAAAATTTAAAAATCGTTGCTAAGTGCCATTATTGCCACTTTCAATTCTATCTATAACGGCTGCACCTACACAGTCGCCCCAGACATTCACAGTAGTTCTGAAGCGGTCCAGGAGCCAGTCGATTGCCAAGATCATGCCAATCCCTTCCATAGGAAGTCCAACTGCCTGAAGCACGAGCACCATAGTGACAAGTCCCGCTTCCGGAATACCAGCTGCTCCTATAGCAGCTAGGGTTGCCGTAAAAAACACAATTACCATTTGGGCGACACTAAGATCAATCCCATAGCTTTGAGCAATAAATATCACGGCTACTGCTTCATAAAGAGCTGTACCGTCCATATTTATAGTTGCCCCAAGCGGCAAAACGAACCTACCCACTTTGGGCGTCACTTTTGCTTCATCTATTACCCCCTCCATAGTAAGAGGTAGCGTTGCAGAAGAAGAGGCAGTAGAAAACGCGGTAAGTAATGCCTTTCCCAAGTTTTGAACATATTTGAACGGGTTTCTTTTAGCAAACAATAACAAAATGATAGGAAGCACTATGAAACCATGAATAAAGAGACCGGCAACAACACTCAGAACATATTTTCCAAGCTCCATTGCAAGCTCCATAACTGCGCTCCCACCTCCGGCAATACCAATTCGTTCTGCAATGAGACTGAAAATACCCAGGGGAGTAAAAATCATAATCCAGTGTACTATTTTCATTATTGCTTTATCTAAAATAGTAAACACATCAACAATTACCTGACTTTGTTTACCAAGGCTGGCAAACGCAGCTCCAAACAATATAGAGGCAACAATAAGAGGCAGTATCTCAAACTCCTCAGCAGAATTAAATAAGTTGGGAGATACAAATTTCAATAAAAGAACATCAACCAGACTCATACCTTCCTTACTACTTACGATATCAGGCATTTGTCCGGTTAGAACCATACCCCCATCGCCAGGATGTATTACATTTACTACTAAAATACCTATAAATACTGCTATACCTGTTGTAATCAGATAATAAATTAGAGTCTTTATACCAAGTGAGCCAAGATTCCCTACTTTCATAATGCTGAGAGTTATAGAAACCACAATAAGGGGAAGCACAATCATCTTAAGAGCATTGAGAAAGAGGGTTCCAAGAAATCCTAGTTTAATTCCAATATCAGGGAGAAAAGAACCAACTATTGCGCCTAGAATTACTCCTAAAATAATTCCAATTATAAGAAAGTGATCTCCAAAATACTTGTTCATTTAATTCTCCTAGTTTAAAAAAGTTGGCATCTTAGTCTCTAATGTGATATCTAATAAGTAAGAGCAGCTATCTTTAGAGAACGATGACTGTAAAAAGTTGCATTTAACAAGTTGACAGGATATCACTTTTAATAAGATAATACCAAAATAAGGTTATGAATAAATATATCATTTTAATTCTATTAACTTTCTTATTTGCCGGCACTCATTCAATAGCTGAGCCATTTAAAGTTCCCCCGGTAATGCCTAACGAGAAAGGCACAATTGTAACAGAGTATAAAGATGGTGGAGTAAGATGGAAAGCGGATTGGGAAACTGATATATATGTTGAAAATGGCAAGACGAAATTCAAGTTAGTTCTTAATGCCAAAGGCGTAACCAGCCCATTTACTTTTGATTCAACATGGCGATCGGTCGCTATCTGGAAAGCCGAGAATGAATTTTATCCTCTTGAGTCAGATACCACGATCAAAAATTTAAGTGGAAATGTAGTTATGATTGATAAGAAAAAGTTCAATCATAAAAAAAATACCGCAGTTTTTGAACGAGAAGACTTACAACTTGATACGTATAAAAGAACGCACTATGATATTACCCCCGATACTCTTATCGTAGAAGGCATAGTATATGCTCTACGTACTCTGCCTTTTGGTACAGACACAAAGGTTAAAGCTAAAATCCTTTCAAATGAGCCTGAACTGTACAATGTGGAATTTCAGCAAAGAGGTATAGAGAAAATCAAAACAGCGGATGGAGAAGTAGATTGTTACAAAGTTGAAGTTGTACCAAAATTAGGTGTTTTAGGAGTATTCAAAGTCTTTTTTCCAAAAACCTATTTCTGGTTTACCGTAGATGCACCTCACAAATGGATGAGATACGAAGGACTTGAAAACGGTATTGGGACACCTGAAGTGATAATGAACGTGACCAATTTTTAAGACGAATTTAATTAACACAATCAGCCTTGCAGAAAAAACTTTGTAAGCGCATTTATTTTCTAATCTAAATAAATATTGTTGCCTTTATTAAGAATCACCAGATATAATTGAATACCAAATTATTATGACCGTGTTATCGAAAAGAGATTCATCCCAATTACCCAGAATTGAAAAATACAAATTTAAATCATATAAGGAGGCAAAGTAATGAAGAAGAAATACCAGAGATTAACATTAGTATTACTACTCTTGGCTAGCCCAGTAGTATTAACGGGTTGCCTGGCAGCAGCGGCAGTTGGAGGCGGAGCGGTTGCAGGAGCAGGAACAATTGCTTATCTCAGAGGGGAATTAAAATCCACCGAGGGTTATCCTTTTGCCACAGTTTGGGCTGCAACAGTTAAAGCAGTTGATCAATTAGAGTTCATAGTCATTAACAAAGTGAATGATGCGATTTCAGGTCAATATGAAGTTGTTACTGCCGATAACAAAACAGTACATATAAATGTAAACAGAGTTGGTGAGAACATAACCGAAATCAAAATCCGTGTAGGGACTTTCGGCGATGAAACACTTTCACGCTACATCTTGAATAAGATACAATCTAACCTTTAACAAGAATATAATAAAAAGGGGTAAACTCCTTTTGGTGATTTACCCCTTTTCTTAGCCAATCTAAAAATACTTTATAACACATAAGCCATGCAATGATATCCAAAGAAAAAGCTCAAGAGCTGTCGCTGGATTGGATTGATTCATGGAACTCTCATGACATCGATCGTATTCTTAGTCACTATAGTAACGAAATAGTTTTTACTTCCCCTTTTGTTGTAAAACTTCTGGGAGACAACTCCGGAACTATACAGGGCAAAGCAGGTCTTAAATCATATTTTATGAAGGGACTTGAGGCTTATCCAGATCTAAAGTTTGAACTCTATCAGACCCTTATTGGAGTAAATAGCATTACGCTTTACTACAAAACTGTAAATGAGATGCTGGCAGTAGAAGTAATGGAAATAGATTTAGATGGGAAGATTGCAAGAGTTATAGCTCATTATAAATAGCTATTTTATGCAAGGCATTCCTATTGATCCTTTAAAAAGACGATCCGGGCTGACTTAAAAATTCTATCTCTTCTTGAGTAGATCCCCTTCCAAGAATCTGGTTCCTATGCGGATATCTTCCAAACCTCTTTATGATCACATAATGCTTCAAGGCATAGTCAGAACTACCGGAAACCATCTTTGATATAGCCTCAGGCGTAGTAAACTGTTTTGCTAAGTTAGAAAAAGACTCGATGGATTTTTCCTGCATAGACATATCCTCAGAGTGCATTAACGGCATATAGTAGAAAATTCTTTGTACCGGATGCAGTTCAAGATCAAAACCTTTTTTAATTCCACTGATAGATATCTCAATCGCCTCCTGATCCTGAGAGAAAGCATCTGCTGTGTCTCTATAAATATTACGAGTGAACTGATCGAATAGAAGAATTAATGCCAATGTGCCTAGAGGAGTTGTTTTCCAATCATCTAATTCCCCTTTTATTGCCAAATTGAGATAATCACCAAGGGAGTCCTTTATTCTCTTATCATTTTCATGATCTTTGATCCACCACCTTTTGCGATACTCTTCTGACGGGATCTCATTTTCTTTTAAATTCCCAAACCAGAAGTTAGAAATTCTATCAATTTCTTTAATATAAGATGGCATAAGCCTCTATTATATCTTGAAAAACATAATATATTGAGATGAAAATAAGAATTATCGAAATAATACAAACACCCCTTGTGAAAAATTATAAAAAGTGCTATGATTTTTGAACCTCATTAGATATATTCACCCCCTCGATTTATTAAAAAGCACTCAAAATTGGATTTTCCCTGTAATATCTTAAATTAACACTTTAAGAATGCGGCACAACTGTTCTTTATCTTATAGCTTTCATCTGCAGAAAAAAATGATTGCCTAATATATTGAAGTTATTCAATTTTCTGCAAGCAGCAAAAATACATTATAAATAATGTATTGACAACCACAACATATTGTGTTGGAATAGGTTTGTAGCACAAGATAGTACGCAACGAACAGATTATCGATATAGATTAAGGAGGATGGCAAACAATGGCTTCAGATAAACTTGGCCCCACGCAGACTAACGGGAATGGAAACGGGAATAGTCCAGAAGAAAACAACTTAAAAGTAGAACTGGAAGGAACACTCAGCGAAAGCGGAACTAGCACTGAAGAATCAGAAGAATTCGTCAAGCAAGTTGAGGGAGTTATGGATATTCCACAAAAGACGATAGATGCTTTTGGTGGAGATGAGCTCCGGGCCAGAGTTTTCTTTGAAAAATATGCACTTCGCGATAAAAACGGAAAAATAGTAGAGAACAAACCTGAAGATATGTGGCGAAGGGTAGCCCAGGCAATGTCTTCACCTGAAAAATCCAAAGAGTTAAAGGCTGAGTGGGAAGAAAATTTCTACTGGCTATTATCTAACTTTAAATTTATCCCTGGCGGAAGAATTATGTTTGGTGCCGGGCAAAATAGAAGAGCTACGCTACTAAACTGCTACTATATGCCAATCAAAGAAGATTCAATCGAAGGCATTTTTGAGTGGTGCAAAGAAGCTGCCAGGACTTATTCGTTCGGTGGTGGGGTAGGAACAGACATCTCAATCCTTAGACCAAAAGGTGCACCTGTAAATAACTCAGCAATTTACTCAACTGGGGCTGTGTCCTTTATGGAGCTGCTTTCTACTACAACCGGAACAATTGGACAGGCTGGAAGACGTGGCGCTCTCATGATTACTCTAGATGTTAGCCACCCGGATATAAAAGAATTTATTGAGATTAAGAACGACGCTGCAAGATCCAAAGTACAGTTCGCAAACATTTCAATCAAGATATCAGATGAGTTTATGGAAGCAGTAGAAAATGATACGGATTTTGAGCTTAAATTTGAGAATGAAAAGGTTAAATTCACCAAAACTATTAGAGCAAGAGACGTTTGGGAAGAGCTTGTAAAATCAGCATGGTCATCTGCTGAACCCGGGCTCATTTTCTGGGATTCTGTCAAAAAATACTCACCAACAGAATACAATGGCATGGAAGTAAACGGCGTTAACCCATGCAGTGAGCAAGCGCTTGAGGATTACGGAAACTGCTGTCTTGGCAATATCAACCTATCACCATTTGTAAAGAATGCATTTACTGAAAATGCATCTATTGATTGGGAAAACTTAGAAAAGGCATTTCAATATTCTGTACGTTTCCTAGACAATGTGCTTGATTATAATATGAAAAAACATCCCCTTAGCTTCCAGACCAAAGCCTCTACCAGCTCTAGGCGTATAGGAGTTGGCTTTACCGGATTTGGGGATATGTTGACAAAACTTAATATTAAATACGATACAGACGAGGGTGTTGAGTTCGCGGACAAGATGTTTGAACACATCAAAAACACCGTTTATGAGGCAAGCACTGACCTTGCGTCTGAAAAAGGCAGTTTCCCAGTGTTTGATCTCGACACACATCTATCGCGCCCTTTCTTAAGCACAATTGATGGGCGGATTGTGGAGAAGATTAAAGAGCAGGGCCTTAGAAATGCCTGCATCTTAACAGTTCCACCTGTTGGAAGCGGCTCAGTTCTTGCTGGGACAACTAGCGGAGTTGAACCCGCATTTGCATTATCTTACTTTAGGCGTTCCAAATCGCTTTCAAAAGAGGAATTCAAGGTATATCACCCGCTTGTAACCGAATATATGGAGAAGTTTGATATCGAAGACGATAACAAACTACCGGATACATTTGTAACATCTCACGAAATCGAACCTGAGATGAGAGTCCGTATGCAGGCCGCAATTCAAAAGCATATAGACTCATGTATCTCAAGCACAGTTAATTTACCTTCAGATATTACACTTGAAGAAGTAGAAAAGATTTATTTCCTTGCTTGGAAACTCGGCTGTAAGGGTATTACAGTTTACAGAGAGGGATCCAGAGAAGGGGTATTGGTTACCGAAGAAGAGGCCAAAACCCAACAGCAAGATAAAGACGCAAAAAATCTTCCGACCCAGACCCAGGACGAAGGGATGAACAAAACCCATCACCCCAACCCCATCTCATCCCTTCGTTCATCCTCTAGTGAAGAGGTTGTTAAACCTATAAAAAGGCCAATGTGTCTTCAGGGCTTCACGGAGGTTATTAAAACAGGGTACGGAAATCTATACGTAACAGTAAACACATTTGAAGAAAGACCGGTTGAAGTATTTGTCCAAATTGGCAAATCGGGCTATTCAACAATGGCCGATGCGGAGGCAACAGGAAGGTTGGTTTCGCTTGCTCTAAGATCTGGAATAGCTGTAGAAGAAGTGGTTGAGCAACTAGAGGGCATTGGTGGCTCTTCCCCAGTCTTTTCTGAGGGCAAGCTGGTTATGTCCATTCCTGATGCGATAGCTACGGTATTAAAAAGACATTTTGTAGGAGTTGGTGAAACAACAGGGGTTGAGGAACAATCTACGAAACAGCCTACAAAAAGAGCTATGGATTTAAACCTGGAACGTTGCCCTGACTGCGGGGACCGCGCTCTAGCATTTGAACAGGGCTGCATGACCTGTAGAAGCTGTGGATACTCTAAGTGTGATTAACACAAGAAAGAAGATAACAAGTTTAAAAAAGGCCCTGCTCACAAAAGAGTTTGGGCCTTTTTTTATGTAAAAAACAACTTAACAAAAGAATGTAATAAGGTTATGAATAAAAATAATGTTAAAATGAGAACATAATGGCGGATAAAAAAAACGGAAGCATACTATCTGGCATCTTCTGGATGTTCTTAATATCTATCTTATTATTCTGGCTACCAGGATTTGGGCCTTTAATTGCCGGGATCGTTGGTGGTAAAAAGTCAGGTGGTATCTTAAATGCAATTATAGCAGTTTTTTTGCCCGCAATAGCACTTGGAATATTCCTTTTCCTATTTACATCTGTACTTAGTGGCGCACCGGTTATTGGTTTTGTAGCTGGGGCAGGAAGTTTTATTCTAGTTATATCAAATGTTGGACCACTATTAATTGGAGCAATTATAGGTGGAATTCTTGATTAATCCCAATAATACGTAATCACCCAAATAGATTTGTTGTTTAAATTAGAGCAGTGATAAAATAAGTAGAATCTTTAGCCCAGAAAGCTCTCTAAATGATCTTTAATATCGGAATTAGCCAATTTCCCGAGGGCAGCCTTTTCAATCTGTCTTATTCTTTCACGTGTTAGATTAAATCTTTTGCCAATCTCATCTAAGGTATAAGTACTATGCTGATCTATTCCAAACCTTAACCTTAGTATCTCTTCCTCTCTAGGAT
>Ga0209633_10004666_pt1 | contig 12258 bp, 13 predicted proteins | sample Cruoilmetagenom1_FD_187290 | JGI IMG/M metagenome (GOLD analysis project Ga0209633, IMG submission 187290) | Oil polluted marine microbial communities from Coal Oil Point, Santa Barbara, California, USA - Sample 1 (SPAdes) (version 2) | ecosystem: Environmental > Aquatic > Marine > Oil seeps ... | reverse complement strand
CAATGCAAAAAGACACACCTCTTTTGCTTCAGTGATGGTAAGTCCTGAAATTGATGATAATATTGATATAGAGATAGAAGATAAAGATATAAGAATAGATACATACAGAGCTAGTGGTGCTGGTGGACAACATGTAAATAAAACAGAGAGTGCTATTAGAATAACTCATATTGAAACAAATATTGTTGTGCAATGTCAAAATGATAGAAGTCAACATAAAAATAAAGCAAGTGCTATGAAAATGTTGAAATCGCGGCTTTATGAGTTGGAGTTAGAAAAACTTGCAGCTGAGAAAAAAGGAATCTCTAAAAGTGAAATAGGATGGGGACACCAAATTCGTTCGTATGTTATGCAACCATATCAACAAATCAAAGATACAAGAAGTAATATAGGATATAGCAATGTAGATGCTATCCTTGATGGTGATTTAGATAAAATGATTGAAGATGTTCTCATCGCACAAAGTCAATAAAAGAGATGCTATGAAGAAAATATTAAGTGTAGATTCTAATTTATTATATAGTAAAATCTTAAAACAAGATATAGAAGAATATTTTAATAAACATGATGAAACAATGGAATTTTATGTGAGTCAAACTTCACAACAAACACTTGATATTATAAATAATCATGAAATGGATATTATTTTTATAGATATTTCATCAAAACAGTTTGATGGAATTAAGTTGTTAAAATATATTAAACAACAGCCTATACGACAAGCTAAAATTGTAGGTGTAACAGAATTATATGATCATAACTATAGATTTCAAGCCTTAAAACAAAATGTGTATAGATATATTTATAAACCTTATGACAATAAAGAGATACATGCTGTATTATCAAAATTTTTTAAAAAGAACTATTACAATAAAGAGATTAATAGAATAGAAAAATTTATTAATGTTGAAGATATAGAACATAAAGAAGAACATTTCACAAATGAAGATGAACAGCTTAAACATGAACAAAAACTAGTAGAATCATATGTTATTCATCATAAAAAAACAGATGCAAAAGAGTTTTTAAAACTGTATGAAGATTGGGCTTTTGATTTAGATAATTTAGATGATTTAGAACTTGCTTTAGATAGTTTAATGATGAATCTTTTAATTGAAAATGATTTAGAAACAACAATGCCAGATATTATCAATATTTTAGAAACTTACAATAAATTTTTGTATCTATTTTTAGAATTTGATGAATTAAGTAAAGTAGTATATTCTATAGTGCTATTACTTAGAGAGATAAATTATGAAAAAATACCAAGTTGTACCATGGTGTCAAAATTATTAATGACAACTATTCAAGATCTTGTAGAGTGGAAAGAGAGAGTTTTTGTGGTACAAAATGCTTCGGATGTACATTATATAAATGACGCAATTTTAAATAGTTATGTACAACTTCAAGACTTACTTTCTTAAAGGATAAATTATTTTACTTTCATTTTTCACAGATATGGAAGATGGGAATATTGCTTATCATGTAAACGATAAAGAGATAAATGTAGATATTGCAAGAAGAAAGTTAGCCAAAAAATATGGGTATGACCATAAAAAACTTTGTTATATGGAACAACTACATTCAAATATTGTACAAATAGTCCATGATGATACTACACTGTATAAATGTGATGCTTTAGTAACCAATAAAAAAAACAGACCTTTGATGGTTATGGTTGCAGATTGTATTCCTATACTATTTTATGATAAGGTAAAAGAAGTTATTGGTGTAGCTCATGCAGGGAGAGTTGGGACTTTTGAAAATATCTCTAAAAATACTGTACAAAGTATGGTGAATTTTTTTGATAGTGACGTAAGAGATATAACAGTAACACTTGGACCAAGTATACAAAAATGTTGTTATGAAGTATCCTTAGAAATTGCACAATATACAAAAAATAGTTTTGGTAAAGAGTTTGTCCATGGTAGAAATATTGATCTTCAAGGGATAAATAAAAAACAGTTACAAACAATAGGGATTTTAGAAAAAAATATAATAACATCTCCTATTTGCACACACTGTTCAAATGAAAAATACTTTTCTTATAGAAAAGATAGTGGATGTGGAAGATTTTCTGGTATTATGATGTTAAGTAATTAAAGAGATAAGATTTCATAGAAACTATTGTATAATGGAGATAATTTTAGATTAATAAAGGGAAATAATTTGATAGAAACAAAATGTGGATTTGTAGCCACGGTAGGAAGACCAAATGCTGGGAAAAGTTCACTTCTGAACTGGTTAGTTGGCGAAAAGATTACAATGGTTTCCCATAAAGCCAACGCTACAAGAAAAAGATCCAATGTAATAGTAATGAATGATGATGATCAGATAGTTTTTATAGATACACCAGGTATTCATGAAACAGAAAAACTTATCAATCAGTTTATGCTTGAAGAAGCTTTAAAAGCTATTGGGGATTGTGATTTGATACTATATCTAGCACCCGTGACTGATAAAATTACTCACTATGAAGATTTCTTAGAAAAAAACAAAAAAAATACAAAACATATTTTACTTCTTACAAAAACAGATTTTGTGTCTCAAGAAGAGGTATTTGAAAAGATGGAAGAGTATAAACAATTTGAAGATAAATATGAGTCGTTGATGACTGTATCTATAAAAAAAGGGAGAAAACAAAGAGACTTATTAGATGAAATTGTAAAACATCTTCCTGTTTCACCTCCACTTTTTGATACTGAAATTATGACCACATCACATTTAAGAGAGATTTTCAAAGAGTTTATAAGAGAATCAGTATTTGAAAATATTAGTGATGAGATACCTTATGAAACAGATGTTATTATTGAAAAAGTTGAAGAGAAGCCAAAAGTTGATGTGATAAAAGCCACAATAGTTGTAGAAAAATCAACCCAAAAAGGGATGATAATAGGAAAAGATGGAGCTGCTATAAAAAGAATAGGACTTCAAGCTAGAAAAAAAATAGAAAAACTAACAGGGAAAAAAGCTTATCTTGAACTTTTTGTTTCTATCAAAAAAGGTTGGACGAAAAACAAAGACTCTTTAAAAGAGTTGGGCTATAACTTCGACTAAGTTATGGTTACTAAAACTTTTGAAATTCTTGAAATATCGGAAATTCAAAGTTTTAGTGTAAAAGTAACTGAACAAATTGATGATAAACATCTTTTAGAGTTTTTACGAACTTCTATACTTCATCATCAAATAAATATAAATCAAAATACACAGTTTTATTATAAATTTATCTCCTCTTCACTTTCTTATGAAATAATAGTTTTCCAAAGTGAAGATTCAAAAAATATACCAGAACCATTTATCTATAGAGAGTTATGCGATATTAATACAAAAGAGTTATTTATCACACAACATTATTTTTGTTTGTTTGATGCTAAAGAACTTATATTATATAAAACAATAGAAAATATTTTAAAAGAGGATATTCAAACCTATATTGAACAGCTTTATAAAATAAAAATTGATAAAGTAACTATGATAGATATAGATAAGTATAATAGTATAAAAAATGATTTTATAATCAATTGTGGAAAGTATGATTTTAATTTTCACCCAATGAAAAAAGACAATTCTTTTTATATATTTTTAATATTTTTTATTATAACTATAGGTATTTTTCTTTTTTATTTGTATGGTTCACAAAATAAAGAGTGTGTAAATAATAATCAAGTTGAAAATATAGTAAGTTATGAAAAAGGATATAAAAAACTTCTAAAACTCTATAAAAAAGCGGACGAAAGTACAGTAAAAAAAGTTATAGAGATTTCTAATTATTTAAGTAGTCACAATATAGTAATAAAAAAATTACATTACAAGAATAGTAAATTACATTTAAAATTAGAAAATAACAGTAGAAAAAATTTATTACAAGTGATCTCCAATAATTCAAATAATATAGAGATACAATCTATACACTTTGATAAAGTTATAAAAAAATATATTATGGGTATTGTAATTGATGTTAAAAAATAGTTTTGAAAAACTCTCTTTACGGGATAAAATTCTTTTATATATAATTGTTATTATAGGGTTTGGATTTTTATTTGTTATGGTGGAAGATTTTGTACTTGTTGAAGATGAGAATAGAACATTACAGTACAATAAACATTTAACTATTAAAAGTTTATCAAATAAAATTACAATCAAAAATAATAAAAGTATTTTAGAATATATAGAAAATGAGCTATCAAAAAGTGATATTTTTATAGACACTATAAAAAGTACAAAACAAATTATATCATTAACTATAAGTGGTGACTTTGAAATAGTAATAACTGCTTTACAAGAGTTAGACTATCATCTTATCATGGAAGAATTTTTTTTAAACAAAAGTGAAGGAGATGATAATAGGGTACAAGTGAGAGTTGTATTTTTAAATCATTATTTTTTAAATCAAAATAAAAAACTCAATGGGGTCAAAAATATAATTACATTTTTTGAAAATAATAGAACAAAAATAATACCAAAAATACAAACGCAACCTATAGTAATAGATGCAATTATAGATGATGAAGTTTTTATAGAGAGTGAATGGTATAAAAAAAAAGATAGTTATTTAGATTATAAGATTGTAGAAATAGAAAAAGATTTTATAAAACTTTTACATATAAAAACTACAAAAACAAAAATTATAAGGTTACAAAATGACTAAAAATAGTTTATTGGATTTTGATATAGAGTATGAAATATTGGAAAATTTAGATAATGATAAATTATATGAATATAATATTATGCCACTTTACAAAGAGCAATTATTTATCATCATAGCTACTTCGAAAGAACAAAAGAATATAGATGAGTTAGTTGATATTTTTAATCAACCAATTAAACTTATAAATGTAAAGCATCAAGAGTTACAGTTTGAATGGAAACATCTTAATTTGAAAAAAAAGCTATACTATTTAGCAAAAAAAGCTATTAACCATAATAGTAAAGAGAATAACAACTCTTATATTTTAGAATTTATTGATGAGGTATTAAAGTTTAGTATTGAGAACAATGTAAGTGATATCCATTTTGAATGTTTTGAGAATAGTATTGTATTACGCTGTCGAATTGATGGGGTATTAAATCAATTTTTTAGATTTAAAATATCTTTGTATGGAGTGATTAGTTCTATTGTAAAATATTTAGGAAATCTTGATTTAGCCCAAAAAAGGTTGCCACTAAATTCAAGAGTCACCAGAGTTATTAATGCTATAAATTATGATATAAGAATATCAACCATGCCTACTATTCATGGTGAGTCTATAGTGTTGCGGATACTTGATAACGGTAATATATCAAAAAACTTACACGATATTGGATTTGAATCTCAAACATTACAAGCAATTGAAAATATATTAACTCTTCATCAAGGGCTAGTTCTTGTTACAGGACCTACAGGAAGTGGTAAAACAACAACCTTATATTCAATGATAAATAAAGTGAATACAAAAGATAAAAAAATCATAACAATAGAAGATCCAGTTGAATATAAATTAGATGGAGTGATACAAGTAAATTTAAATCCAGATATTGATTTAGATTATTCAACAGTATTGAAAAATATTTTGCGTCAGGACCCTGATATTTTGATGATAGGGGAGATACGAGATGTAGAATCACTTCAAATAGCAATACAAGCATCACTTACGGGGCATTTAGTTATAGCAACCTTGCATACAAATAATGCTATAGAAACAATTACTCGGCTATTAGATTTAAATGCTCCTTCTTATCTCATATCAGCAACTTTAAAAATGGTTATTTCTCAAAGACTTTTACGATTACTTTGCAACAAATGTAAAGTGGAAGATAAAGATGGCATTTATAAAAGTGTAGGTTGTAAAGAGTGTAATTTTACAGGATATAAAGGGAGACAAGTAGTATCAGAAATATTAAAAATCAATAACGATATTGCTAAATTAATTAATGAATATAAAGATGTATCAAAAATAGAAAGTTATTTAGAAAGCAAAGATTTTTGTACCTTGTCAAAAAATGGAAAAAAATTACTTCTTGATGGAAAAACATCATACAGTGAATTTTGTAGTAAACTTTAGATGAACTATACAATATCTTATCAACTAGATGGAAAGATAAAAACTTTAAAAGTTAATAGTTTGGAAAATTTACCAAATAATATTGTATCAATTAAAGAAAATAAACCTTTTGTACCTTTTCAATTTAAACAGAATAATAAAAAAGAGATTTTTGATATGTTTAAGCAATTATCAATTATGTTAAATGCTAATTTAACATTGAGTGATGCTATAAACTTATCTTTAAAAAGTAAACAAAGTAAGGTAACCAAAGATATTTTATTTATAATGCATAATACAATTACCAGTGGAAAACCAATTGATATTGCACTTCTAAAATACAAAGATATTATTGGAGAACTATCAATACAATTTTTAAAACTAGGAATAGAAAATGGAAATATCAAACAATCATTGAACTCTTTAGTGGAACTTTTAGATGAAGATATGAAAAGTAAAACAAAATTCAATGATACTATGCGATACCCTATATTACTAGTAAGTTCTCTTGTAATATCTATTATGATGATATTTATATATGTTGTACCAAATTTTGAATATATTTTTACAATGTCGCAAGATCAAATTCCCATTGCCACACAAATTTTAATTGCGTTAAATAATATTGTTAAAAATTATTATTATTTATTATTTCTTGGTATGATGGTGACTACTTTTTTACTCTATATACTTTATAAAAAATTTACATTTAGTTTTCATAAATTTACAATATTACACATACCTATCATAAAGAGGGTTTTAAAAGATTATTATTTTTATAGGCTTTTTCTATTAATCTCTATTATCATAAATTCTAAATATCAGTTTCAAATTGCAATTGAAAATAGTAAAAATCTCATTCCAAATCTTTATATAAAAAAATTAATAGAAGCAATTATCATTGATATAAAAAATGGTATTTCAATCTCTAAATCTTTTGAGAGAACTAAACTTTTTGATTCTTTAACAATTAAGCTACTACATACAGCAGAACATACAACACAATATGAAACTATTTTAGAAGATATAGCCGTTTATTATAAGTTTAAATTTCAAGAAAGCCTGAAGCTATTTTCCTCATATATAGAACCAGTTATTATACTTTGTATAGCTTTAGTTGTATTATGGTTGATGTTAGCAATTATGCTACCTATTTGGAATATGAGTTCTTTTTTATCGTAAATTTTGGGCCAAAGTATAACCACTAGCCCAAGCAAAGTGAAGATTATATCCACCACAATCACCATCTACATCTAAAACTTCCCCGATGAAATATAGATTTTTTTGTAGTTTTGATTCCATAGTGTGTAGGTTAATATCATCAATGGTAACTCCACCTGCACACACTTCACAAGTTTCAAAACCTTTTGTATCTGTGATATTAAACTCTAGATTTTTTATAGTGTGAACTATTTTAAGTATATCTTTTCTATTTAAAAATTTTGCAGTTTTTATATTAGTTGCTATTTTTGCAGTTATTATGATAAATCTACTTAATTTTTTATTGACTATACCATCAAGCCAACTATAAATATCTCTATTTTCTAAGGTTTTAGCTCTATGTAGAAGCATATCAACAAGCTTGTTTTTTGAAAAATTTGGGAGAATATCAATGTTTACTTTTACACTTTTTTGATGTTGTAGCTTATAGGATATTTCTCTACTTATATCCAAAATAGCTGAACCAGATAAACCATATTTTGTAAAGAGTATATCTCCTTGCTTATTTTTTACAATTCCATCTATTTTTACACCTGTTATTAAGTCTAGATTTTTATTGTCGCTTACAAGTTGTACTAAAGATGCATATGGATTAATAATAGTATGTTGAAATTGTTTTGCAAAAGTATATCCGCTGGTATCCCCACCAAGTTTAGGCATAGCGGTACTTCCTGTTGCAATGATAAGTTTGTCATATTTCTTATTTTCATTGATGATATAATTTTGTCCATCATAATCTATGTTTTCAACTTTGCTATTTAAGTTGATTGTTACGCCATTTTCTAAGGCTTCATATTCCAGACTATCGACTATGCTTGAAGAGTTTTGTGACATAGGATATACTCTTCCTATCTCATTATTGACAAATTCAACTCCAATTTTATTAAAAAAATCTTTACACTTTTTGTAGTTAAAATTTTCCAAAATAGGGTTTATTTTTTTTATATCGGAGTGTGAAAAAAAATTATTCAAATGAATATTTTCGTTAGTTACATTACATCTGCCATTTCCAGTAGCTAGAAGTTTTTTTCCTACTTTATTATTCTTTTCATAGATTGTGATATTGTGATTTTGTTTTGCTAAAAAAATAGATGCTAAAAGCCCAGAAGCTCCTGCACCTATGATAACAATATTATATTTTTTGATACTTTTTTGATTATTCAATTGTGAAATTTGTGGTATATTCTTTGTTCTCATCTATAACTTTAAAAGTCCATATACCAGGTGTTCTTCCCTCAACATATCTATAGTCATAAACAGAACCATGGTTTGCTGGGATTGTCATCTCTCTTTCTCTTGTCACTCTTTGATCTGGTTCTATCCATTGTATAAGTATATTCTTTTCATAGTCAACTCTAAGAACACTATATTTACAGATAATAGAGTTTTCATCTTCAAGTATTAAACAATCCACATTGCTTTCTTCAGCATACAAAGATTGAAAAAAAGACAAACTTAAAATAAGTAAGAAAAGAAATTTAATTTTCATGGTGATCCCTTTATAAATAATTCTTATTTTAGCTAGATAGATATAATAGTTGTATTAAACCCAAATATTATCAATTAACCTAGTATTTCCTATTTTTACTGCAATTAGTATTATACTATTTTTTATCTCTACTGTATCAATTTGATTAATGTTTCTATTGACTATTGTTATATAATCAACATCTAATTCATTATATTGAGATAAAAATTGATTCATAGCTTCAATAATAACTTTAGTATTAGTTTGATTTGTTCCAATAGATTTTGCTCCAAGTTTGAGTGCCTTTGAAATATTAAGTGCTAAGTCTTTTTGTTCTTTAGTTAAATAGATATTTCTACTACTTAAAGCTAGACCATCTTTTTCTCTTATTATGTCACAAGCAATAATATTAATATCTAAATAAAAGTTTTTAACCATTTGATTGATAAGTGAAAGTTGCTGTGCATCTTTTTTCCCAAAATAAGCATTAGTAGGTTTTACAATATTAAAAAGTTTTAATACAATTTGAAGCATACCATCAAAATGTCCTGGTCTTTTTTCACCTTCTAAGATAAAACCTTTGATTTTTGGAGCTTTTAAAAGTATCTCATCATTTTCATACATCATTTGTTTGTTTGGCAAAAAAAGATAATCAACTTGTGCTAATTCACATAGTTTTGCATCAGCTTGTTCTTTTTTAGGATAATTATCTAAATCTTCACCTTGCAAAAATTGAGTTGGATTTACAAACACAGATACTACAACTATATCATTTTCTTTTCTAGCTTTAGTAATAAGACTTAAATGCCCCTCATGTAATGCACCCATAGTTGGTACAAAGCCTATTTTTTTATCTTTAGTAATAGTTTGTAATGTATTTTTTAATGTACTTATATTATCAATAGTTGTCATGTTATGAGATATGTTATGCTTTTATATCAATAATTGTTCTGTTTATTGAGTCTTGAGTTGATATGATTTGGGCATTTGCAGTATAGGCAATAGGTATCTCTATTTGTTTTACCATCTCATTTGTTATATTTACATCTTTTGAATTTTCTTTTTCATTTATATTATTGTCTTGTAAATCTTTTTGATTCTTTTTTTCAGTATTTTCATTATTTGAACTAAGTTTTGAAAGAGCACTTGCACTTTGTTCAAGTTTTTTCTCAAGTTGCATCATAGAATTTACATTATTATTAACTTGCATTTTCTTCACCTTTTAGTTGAAGTAGTATTTTATTGAGATTTGTTTGTGATGCAATTGTATTATCTGCATCACTAGCATCAGAAACTCCTGAAGCTGCTTTATGAAGTTGATCAAGTTTAAATGCAGCTGCTTTTGGATCATCTGGAATTGATGTGTCAAATCGCACATTTCCCCCTACTACATACATTTTTCCATCTGGACCTTGTTGATAATTATATGAAATAGGAGTTGTTGTATGACCAATACTTGCGTGAACTTGTTCATGTAATCTTACTTTTGCATCTGATTGTTTGAATTTTTCTAAAACTCTTGCGAAGTCTTTTTCATCATAATTTGTTGCTTGTGTTGACTGATCTATATAGTCTTTTTTTGAAACAGTTCCTATAGAATCTTTTTGTTCAAGCTTTTGGAGTTGGGCATACTTGGATGATAATTTTGAGTATAACTGATTGATTGACAAGTTTTCAAAGTTATCTGTAATTATATCCATAGACCACTCCTTTATTAATTTATTAGGCAATTATATCATAATTTCTTAAAATTTAATTAAAATAAAAAAAATAGTTTTAGTAATTTGTTTTAAGGGAAAGTAACCCTATCAAAAATGATAGGATTATACTAGTTTATTTTTTACAATGTTCTGCGTAGAAGTGACCAAACTTGATTTTAGTTCCTTGCTTGTCTTTTGCTTTACTGTATTTGTTTACTACAGGATTACATTGATCAATCCAACTATTAATACTATAGATTTTTACCTCTTTGAATCCCATTTTTCTAAATGTTTCTGCCTCTATAGATGCTCTTGAAGCTGTATTACACACTACAATAAGTTTATTTTTTACAAATTTATTATTGTCATCAAGTACAATATTTTCAAAAGCTTTTTCAGGTGCTTGTCTACCAACTCTTGATGTCCCTTTAATATGAGCCGCACTCCATTCTTCCATTGTTCTTACATCAACTACAGCCCAATCATCTGCTGCTATTGCTTTCTTCACATCAGCTGTTGTTGCCATTGTTCCATTTTTTTTAGCTTCAGATTTCAATTGTTTTGTTAATTCTTTATAACCGATAAAATCAGATGCAGTTGCTACACCAGCCAATAATGTTGTTGCTAATAATATATTCGTTAGTTTCATAATATATTCTCCTAAATTAATTTTTTATAATTTTTACTTATACTTAGAATAGATTCTTATTATAAGAAATAATTATATTTGAATTGAATGTTAGCAATAAATTCTTAAATAAAAATAATAAATTATTGACCAATAGTCATCTAGTTACATATTACAACTGATTTAACCTCTGTAAACTCCTCTATTGCAAAACTAGGTCCCTCTTTTCCTATACCACTAAGTTTAGTTCCTCCATATGGTTGTATATCAAATCTTAGAGTTGGTATATCATTAATTACAACGCCACCACAATCAGCTTCTTCAATGAATTTTTGTGTTTGTTGTAGATTATTTGTGAAGATACTAAACTGTAAACCATAAGGGGAGTTATTCATTTTTTCAATTGCTTCCTCATAACTTTTTACTTTTATAAGACTTACAATAGGGGCAAAAACTTCTTCACAAACTATTTTCATACTATCGGTAACTTCTGTCATAATTGTTGGATAAAAATTAAGACCTTCATATTTATTTCCTGTCAAACAAATAGCTCCCTCTTTACAAGCACTTTGGCACCAATTTGTTGCACGATTTAATGCTTCTTCATTGATCAGTGGACCTAAAAAAGTAGTATCATCATAAGGACTTCCAACTTTTAACTTTTCTGTTTCACTTTTCATTGCTCTTGCAAATTTATCGTAAATAGTTTCATTTACATATATTCTTTGAAGACTAATACATACTTGACCGCTATTTATAAAAGCACCAATACTACATCTTGAAGCAGCTTTTTGAATATTTGCACTGCTATCTATATAAGTTGCAGCATTTCCACCAAGTTCAAGTGCAACTTTTTTAATTCCTGCAGTTTTTGTAATAATGTTACCAACAGGAACACTTCCTGTAAAACTTAGCACTCTTGGAATTGGAGATTTTACTAAGGTACTTCCAACATCTACATCACCATAAATTACACTTAAAGCATCTTTAATTGCATATTTAGATTCAATAAATAGTTTTGCAAATTTGTATGCTGTAAGTGGTGCTTCAGGCGTTGGTTTGAGTACTACTGCATTTCCACTTACAAGTGCAGGTGCTATTTTGTGCGCTACAAGGTTTAGAGGAAAATTAAATGGTGTAATACAAGCCACAACACCTACAGGGACTCTTGTGTAATATGCTGTTGTTTTCATACCACTATTCATGGCATCTGTATTGATT
>Ga0209633_10004665_pt1 | contig 12259 bp, 14 predicted proteins | sample Cruoilmetagenom1_FD_187290 | JGI IMG/M metagenome (GOLD analysis project Ga0209633, IMG submission 187290) | Oil polluted marine microbial communities from Coal Oil Point, Santa Barbara, California, USA - Sample 1 (SPAdes) (version 2) | ecosystem: Environmental > Aquatic > Marine > Oil seeps ... | reverse complement strand
CTGGAGCTCTCATCCTCGCCATACCGATATTCTTCCTATACTGGTATTTAACTGGCAGCGGAACCATAAGCGTTGTCGCCACGATCGCAATGATCATCATGGGCTTCTTCTTCGTCGCGGTCTCCAGCTACATCGTCGGAATAGTGGGATCGACGGGCAACCCAGTCTCCGGTATGACGATCTGTACCCTGCTTTTCTCATGTGCACTCCTGCTCCTCTTTGGCATGAAGGGGTACCCAGGAATGGCTGCAGCGCTGGGCGTTGCGGGCGTGGTATGCTGTGCAGCCTGTACCGCTGGCGACATCTCGCAAGATCTAAAGACCGGTTACTTGGTGGGGGCAACGCCATGGAAGCAGCAATCCATGCAGTTTATAGGGGTGATATCTTCTGCATTCATCATGGCACCAGTTCTTACGATGTTGCACAAAGCTTATGGGATCGGGACAGGTCTACCAGGATCACTACCGGCGCCGCAAGCGGGGCTAATGGCGGGTGTCGTTGAGGGAATGTTCATGGGTGGGTTGCCATGGGACATGGTCGCCCTAGGTGTGATCATAGGTATCGTCCTGATCATCCTGAAACTACCAGTGATGGCCTGTGCCGTCGGTATATATTTACCTATAGGGATGAGCGTTCCCATCTTATTGGGCGGGCTTACCCACTTGGCCGTCGACAGGGTGGTAAAGCCAAAGGGGCCAGAGGCGCGCACAGACGCGACCCACAGAGGCATATTAACTGGTTCTGGCATGGTCGCCGGTGGGGCTTTGATGGGCATCATCATAGCGTGGTTCGCCTGTGGTGAAATCAGTCTTGCGGGTCCAGCCTGGCCAATGTGGGCCATAAGGGCGTTGTCGTTGGTCTGCTTCGCTGGCCTCATAGGACTGCTGGCCTATGTGTCGCTGAAAGGAAAGGCGCTAAAAACAAAGTGAATCGCCGCGAACGCTTAAGGGTCAAAGGTGAACGCTGACCCCGCGCTCAAACCCCTTCTTTTTATTTTTCAACATCTCCAGCTTGATTAGATTATGGAGAAAGTTCATATTCAAGGATTCTTTTGGGGTCGTTGTCATGTCTTCAGAGAAGGAAGATGAAAGAAATCTGCTCAAGATGAGACCCATCAGGGATAGGGAGTGGCACGTGGACGAAGAGAGCACAAGTGTTCATATAACGCATCCAAGGTTTGGGAGCTCGGTTGGGAGGCGAGTTGGATCGCTGTTTGGAGTATCTCCAACTTATGAGGTGAAGCTCGATGAGTATGGCTCAGCCATTTGGGAGCTCTGTGATGGTCGAAAGACTGCGGAGGAAATAGGGAAAGCCTTGAAGGAGCGATTCGGCGAAGCGGTCGAGCCGCTCTATCCTCGCCTCTCTAAATTCCTGCAGACGATGGAGCGGAACAAGCTGATCAGGTACGAGGGATAGGTTCAGCTTCTGCCTACCCTTAACAGGGTTGTCCTGACACCGATGGATGCCAACAATGCCTCCCCAGTAGGGCTTGGCGGTGTTCGATAGACAAAACGCATAAAATGGCTGAGTGGATAATGCGATCGTAATGCGATGAGAATGAAGCATGATAAACATGTGATTTGGTTTTTGGTCGCCCTGACAGCGTGAGCAGTTTGTATTCAAAGTCCAGTTTGTATTCGGAGTTCTTGCTTGGTGAGACAAGAGGAGTTTAGATACATCCAGGTAGAGGGCACGCCGTACGAGATGGGCTATCAGCATGGTCAGCAGTGCAAGGAGCTGATAGCTGAGTCGTTAGCGTGGGCAAAAACGGATGGGGAGCAACTGAGATCTGCGAGATATGAAATAGAATGGGCATAGCAGTGAACCTAACAGAGATGAGGAAGCAGATTCTGGAGGATCATATAGATAGAACTCGTCTGCTCGAGGAGGGTTTGAATGAAACGGCACCTGAACTCTTGGAGGAGATCTAGGGGATAGCGGACGGTTCTAACCAGAGCTATAAGGACATACTGTTCCTGAACGCCGTCGGTGAAGGGGGGGAGGATTAATAGGGATCACTTAGAGACAATAAAACCGCACCAACTGTATTGTTGAATGAATCGTAAATTTTCTATGCTTGAGGGTGTATTAAGATCGGGTGCATCATGTCAGAAGGAGGGGATAAACATCGTAGAAACTGGAGAACTTACAATGAACAACTTGTCGTGAGGGGAGAGTTCTATCTCGATCTCACATTCGTGAGTAACTGGAAGAAAGAACTTGCGGAGATGAATAAGGACAAGAGGGGAGGGCAATACAAGTTCCCTGAGTCATTCATAAGGTGGGAAGCGGTCTGGAAGCAGTGGATCGATTATCGTGGTCTTGAAGGTGTTGCAAGGTCTCTCACAAAGATGGGTTTCATCCCAGAGTATACCGACTACACAACGATATGGCATAGGGTGCACGACATGGTTCCAGAGATCAAGCTTCCCACGGAGAAAGAGCTCGAAGTCGCTTCAGACGGATCAGGATTGAAAACGAACAATGCGGGTGAATACAGGGTGTTCAGGTATGGAGAGAAGACAAAGAAGAAGCATCTTGTCGTTGTGATCACCGCAGACATCAAACACAGAAAACTGCTGAAGGTCGAGGCACACGTTGAGGGTGAAGGAAAATCAGAGCCACAGATAGCAGAAAAGCATCTGAAGGAATTGAAGGGAGAAGATATCGGCGTTAAAAAGTTCTATGGTGATGGGGCTTTCGATACGAACTCACTCTTCGAATGTCTTGAGGAATCTGGGATAGAGAGCGCGATCAAAATAAGGAAGAACGCGTCCACAGACTATTGTAGGGGAAGCAAGAGAAGGAGAGAAGAGGTAAGGGAATATCGCAGATTAGGATACGATCAGTGGGCGATCGAGAAGGGATATGGCATGAGGTGGGTGGCAACGGAAGGAATATTCTCCGCGGTAAAGCGCAAGTTCGGAGAGAACACCGTCAGCAGAGGCAAAAATTCTCTGATAGCGGAAGCTATCCAGAGATTCTGGAGTTATGATGTACTGAGGGATTATGGTCTAAGCAGAACCGCATGAAATGTCCTGGCCTTCCATCAATAAGTCGAAAATACCGAGGCGAAACCATTCAAAACAGCGTATGAGCAAATTCATTCAACAGAGCAGCACCAACAGAAAGTTTATATATACGAGGCATATACAATAATAATGATGACAAAGCCTGCGTATGTCTGCGACCTAGATGAGTGGACAGGAGGGGCCGTAAGGCTCTCCCAACCCATAGGGCCCGCTGGCTGTATTACATACGGTGGATATTGCTAGACCTGCTGCCCGATTAGATCGGCCACAGGGCTATAGGCGAGATCCCTAATGGAGAAGGGCTATGGTAGAGAAGGTAGTATATCCTACATTTCAGAAGGTACTTCATGTGTTCCCTGGCGAGGCGGCTATCTCCTCTATGACCGGTGTGCCTTTATGCACTTTGAACGCAGAAGGAGGGGAGGTATTCGAACTTTGTGATGGCGAACACTCGTTCGATGAAATTTGTAAAATTCTTGCGGATAGACATAGAGATAATATTATAGAGGTAAGAGGCTTCGTTTCGAACTTCTTGGAAGAAGGAGAGCACCGTGGGTATGTCAAATTTTGCAAACATCCTGTCGATGCTCATGAGATGGTTAAAGGTAGTAGGGAATTTTGGGTTCCCACATTACTTTCAGTAGAGCTTACTTACAGATGCAACCTAAAATGTAAACATTGTTTTATCGATGCAGGGCTCCCTAAATCAAACGAGATGCAATATACCCAATTAATAAGCATACTGGACGAATTCAGCTCATTGGGCACTAGCGTGGTCTCTCTTACCGGGGGAGAACCGCTGATGCACCCTGAGTTTTTTAGAATATTGGATTTTTGCGATAGCAGATTTCTTCGCGTCGAGATTTTAACTAATGGGTGCCTAATAGATAAGAGCGTTTCAAGAAGGCTTGCTACATATAAAAAAATAGGAGCTGTTCAGGTGAGTTTGAATGGTGCTACAGCTAAAACCCACGATAGCATGTGTGGCCCAAACTCATTTGAAAGGGCAACCAACGCGATAGCGTTGCTCGTTGAGGAAGGGATGCCTGTTACGATGACGATGCTCGTCACCCCATCCAATGTGATGGAGATGGAAGATACCATCAAACTAGGGAAAAGATTAGGTGTCAAGGAGGTTACCATAGGGATGGTGGCTCCTGTCGGTAGAGCTCGTGACTTGGGTTGGGAGCCTACTCTTGAGTTGGTTAAAATCGTGGAGAGAGAGAAATCAGATTTAGCCGAAAGATATAGCCATGATGGATTCTATATCCGCTCACGGCGCGAATTCTCTAATACAGAGATTGAAAAACTTGAAACGAGTATTGGAATAAAAAGAAAAAATTGTGGGGCGGGGTATAAATTCCTTACATTATCCCCGACAGGGGGTGTTAGGCCATGTAATTTGATGTTTTTATCGATGGGAAATGTTCTAGGTAGGGGTGTTTTACCTCTCCTAAAATCGTCGATAGTAACTTTTTTTCACGATCTAACTAACCCCAATCCAAAGATATGTGGCGACTGTGAGAAGATTGATCAATGTTTCGGTTGCCACTCACAAGGTTTAATCTGGTCAAAGAGGATAGTAAATTGCAAATGGAAGGAGCAATGGACTAGGTTGCCTAAACCGTAGAGAAAGCCATGGTATGAGTAACGAGAAGGATACCATAGATACGTGTAGTTAGCCCAGGGATATCCATGTGAAGGGCACTATCACCTATATCGCTGCCCGATACTGCTCACTTCTGGGTCTACTTGATGTGTTGCCCATTAGCTCTCGGTGATAGATCTGAGAGGACAATCCTTACTTCCATAGAGATCTTATATAGGAATGCCATCTGAGCACATGAAGGATTGCATAAAGTTCCTGGGAACGGCCGGGGCGCGATTTGTCGTGAGCAAGCAGCTGAGATCTTCGGGTGGCATGTGGTTGAGTCTGAATAACACGCAGATGTTGATAGATCCAGGTCCTGGGACACTGGTGAGATGTGTCCACTCAAGACCACGATTGGATCCAGTCCAGCTAGACGGAATCGTGCTTACACACCGTCATCTGGACCACTGCGGAGACGTTAATGCGATGATCGAGGCGATGACCCAGGGTGGATTTAAGCGGAAAGGTATTATATTCGCTCCCTCCGACGCCTTAGAGGAGGATCCTGTAGTGCTGAGATATGCGCGGGATTACGTCGATGGGGTAGTGACGCTAAAGGAGGGAGGGCAGTATACCATAGGAAACATATCTTTTAGCACGCCGATCAAACACCAACACGGCGGGGTGGAGACCTATGGTCTGAACATCTATCGGGACACAAAATCAAACCGAGGCGCAAAACCCCTCATCTCGCTCATCGTCGACACACGATATTTCCCCGCTCTTGTCGATTACTATACCGGCAGCATCCTCATTTTAAACGTTGTCCAGGCTACACCGATGGAGGGGGTAGACCACCTAGACGTAATGGGCGCTCAACGGATTATCGCCGCCGTCAGACCAAAACTCGCCATCCTGACGCATTTCGGCATGACGATGCTGCGCGCAAAGCCGTGGGAGGTTGCCGGCCGCATCAAACGTGATACTGGGCACGATGTGGTGGCGGCGAGCGATGGTATGGCGGTCGACCTCGAGCCCTACGAGTGACGAGAAGGTAACATAACAAAAAGTGGAATCTAGAAAAGCACAGAGAGTAGTACCCTATAGAAGTAGTACCCTATAGAAGGCACGGAATGTTTCACCCCATTCAGTTTTCACAAAAATTACCGGAATATGATTAAAAGGATCGTCGTAATCCACATCGCGATTATTATTCCAACAATCAATTTTAGGTAGGTGAGAACAACCTCTCTCAAAGCGCGCACCTCTGATTCTAAACTGACTTTGAGTTCTTCCATCTTCATCGACGGTTTTGCGCCAAACTTCTCTGTAACGCTTTGGATAAATGGTCCCGCCCATACACCGAGAACTGGTACGGCGGGAACGGAATCGTGGATTTTCTGCAATACGCTCTTCTTATCTACCATTTTTACAAGGCTATCTCTATATCTCTTTGTTATATTTAATTTGCACTTCCGATATTTAATTTGCACTTCCGATATTTAATTTGCACTTTCGCCCGAGCCACCTTGTGCATCGGTACACACCCTCATCGCATATCGTTAAAAGGCTCGCGATTGAATTTCTCGACCGCTTCAAGTGACATCGGTTTGACTTCGTCAATGCAGTTGCGCTACACTTCTTCGTCATCGCCGAGTCGATCGCGACACGCACTATTCGAGGATAAACCCCCACAAGTGGCGACGATCAAGAATAGATGGCCAGCGGAAAAGCTGCTCTATCTAATCTTGCTTCCTTTTTTGCCCTTTTCTCCTTTTTCCGATAGCTGGAGTCTGGCCTCGATCCTTTCGACCTCTGCTCTCAGCTCCTCCAAGAGTGCCAGTGCCCGTTTGACGTCTCGCGCCGACTCGAGCGTCGTCTCTTCAACGGGTGTGAGGCTGCTCCTCGATAGGATCCTGTGACTAAAGTACATGCCCAAAAAGACGCAGCCCAGCATCGCCAAAATGATGACGGTGATCCAGCCTATGATGGTGCTACCGACCACCAGGATCGATGTTGGCCTAATCCAGCCCATGATGTAGAGGATGATAAAGATCGCGATCGCTATGAGCAAAACGATCAAGATCATATAGGAGGCCGGTATCCGTATCCCCTTGCCCCCCCACCTTATTTCTCTCTCGGCCCCTTCTTCCATGTTCAAAGATCGTGCACTCGCTCTAAAAGCGTTTCGTAAGGAAGGGATTTGAATTCCATCTCTTCAACCCCATGCGCGTCCTTTACCGTGAGCGTCTCGTTACCCTCACCTACTGAGAGCTCACATTCATAGTAATACCTCGTATCCTTATCCAAAATCGTAATAGTTAGGGTAAGCGATGATTTTTCCGTATAATACCTCAACACCAAAACGTTGTCCCCTTCATCTACGATGGTGCCATCAACCTTCATCGCCCCATGGGTATAGATATAATCCCCGGACCAGCTTTTAACGTAGATTTTTGTCTCGTTGTCGTGGTAGATCATCACCTTCGGTATCGCTGTGGCGGGCCTTGGAATGGGCACATTAGGTGAGTGGTTGGAGAACACTGCGGCTGCGACAATGCAGACGCACGCGACAGCCACTACAGCCACGATCCACTTTCTCATATCACCCCACCCCTTCGCATCTCAGTGCATTATTAATAATCTTCGTTGACTAATAATCTTCGTGATATTTATATATTGCCTGAAGCCCCTCCTGAGGGGGGAGAGTGTTGTAGGTTAAGGGAACCTGCAACTCGGGCGAATCCACAAACCGCACGATCTGGAATCCACAAACCGCACGATCTGTAAGCATAATCCCTCACCCCCGAGATACCTTGCTAGTTATGTGTACACAATCGTCTCAGACGCTCCTTCGGGGTTCCACGCCTCCTTCCTAGCTTGATAGCCCCTCCCAAAAATCTTTCGTCAGCCTTGCGTTGAGCAGCGCCCGCTTCTTTAGCCCCGTTACCTTCTCGGTCAGCTGCCGGGAGATCTCTTCTCGGCGGTCCCATGCCCCTTCGATCTTTGACCATAATGCCTCCGCCTCCAACCGATCGATATCACACACATACCCCCCCTGCCCCACCTGGTCCATGATCCCTTCGGTCTTCCAGTTATATCCGATCGCCACGACTGGGACGCCCATGGACGCTGCGAACAGATTGGAGTGCATCCTCGTCCCGACGAACAGACGCATCAGTCCGATCATCCCCTTCAGCTCCTCTGGCGCGTAATCCTTGGCGATGAGTTTGACCCGCCCTTTCCCGCGTTTCATTTTTTTACAAACCCGCTCAGCGACGATCCGGTCATCATCCTTCCCGGGCCCTATGACCTGGGGCATGCAAACGACCACCGCACGCTCTGTCAAGCGATCGATGGTTTGCGCCATCGTTTGAAGGTATCGCTCGAATCGTTGGCCTCCATCCTTATGCCCGGGAAAGGGCCAATATCGCACGGTGACCCCCACCAGCGGCTCATTCAATGGTACGCCTTCGGCGGCCAATAACCGTTGTGCTTCAGCCCTGTTAACGGCCGGCAGTAGGAATGCTGGGTCGGCCGTTACGATGGGATCCAGACCCATCGCCCTCACCTCCCTCGCGGACACCTCCTCCCTTACCGTGATGAGCCCCACACGCTTCAGAACGGCTCGAGCTAGGGCGCGGTACCGCCGATTGCGGAATGGACCTATCGACTGACCATAGATCACCGTTGGTTTCCCCATTAATGTAGCAAAATAGATGCCATAGAGCTGTAACAGGAAGGCTGGCCCGAAATCGTCGTTTAAAAAACCGCCGCCGCAGCTCACCACCAAGTCGGCGTCGACATATGGCTGGATCGTTGCGTTTTTGGCGCCAAAAAGCCTGTGCAACCACCCAGCGACAGCGCACCCAGTAGCGGATCCCAAAATCTTGGCGGTCTTACCATGCCCCGGCGGGATCGTTAGGAGATTGCGCTCGACGGCGATGTCATGCCCTTTATACGCGGCCCTATCGATCTCGGGCGTCGACGACAGCGCCGTGATCTCGGCTTGGGGCATCTCTTTCCTGAGCGCCTTCACCATCCCTATCAGTATGCCGGCGTCACCTTTGTTGAGCCAGCTGTACGCGTTAGGGATTAATATCCTCATGGTTCGCTTCAAACCCCCCTATAAACCCGTTCCGTCAGCCTCGCAACCTTGCCCCAATCGTACCCTTTAACCGTTGAGAGCCCACCTTTCGCCAGCGCGTACCTCAATTCCTCATCGACCATCAACCTGCGCATCGCTTGGGCCAAGCCCTTCGCATCGTTCGGTTCGACCAACAGGGCATCCGTCCCGTCGGTGCAGATCGTTGGAACGCTTCCAACGGAGCTTGCGATCACAGGCAGACCAGAGGCCCATGCCTCCAGGATTACCAACGGAAAACCCTCCCATACCGATGGCAGGACGAGCGCGTCGCACTCACCGTACAGCTGAAGCAGCCTTCGGTCGTCCACTGGACCCATAACTTCGACCCCCCCATCCCCCCTCGCCCATCGTCTCACAAACCCCATTTGAGACCCATCACCCACCACCGACAACTTAAAGTCCCCTCTTATCCGGGAGACAGCCTCCATCAAACATCGAAGCCCCTTCTGCTCCTCCAGCCTTCCCACGAAGAGGAACCTGAACGCCTTCCCCACATTCGTCCCTTCAATCGACCTTCCCTTCACCCTGTTGGTCTTTTTGCCAAACGCCTTAAGGTCAATGCCGTTGGGAACGTAGGTCACCTTGAGCCCTTCTCTCTCAAGGGCCCCCATCGACCCCCAATCGACCGTGATGATGTTGGAAAAACCTCCGTGCTTCAGGAGCCACCGCTCTGCCGATCGTTTTACCCTCCCGCCATAGGGATAAGGAAAGGACACCCCATGACAGGTGTTGACGATGGGGATGTGGTAGAGATGGGCCGGTATCGATATAAAAAAACCCAGGTCCGCTGAGTGTGAGTGAATGATATCGGGCCTCATATCCCTCAGGCGCCGAAAACCCCAGCCCAGGAGAAAGAAGAGGGCTAGCAATCGGCCCACCGTTATCCGATCTAGATCCTCTATGGGCGGGCCCACTTTAATGGCATCCTCGATCGCTTCGCAGTTCGGGGTAAGCACAAACACTTCGTGATTCGCCTTCTGGCATCGCCTCAGGTTATAAACGGCGGTCGCGTCGCCTCCCCTGGCCCAGGGATACCTCTTGGTGACGTGTAGGATCCTCATGGGAGGAGGACACCCATCGCCCTGCCTTGGAAACAGCCCAAAAATGAGACGGATCCATTCCTTCGCGTCGACCATCGAACCGCCCTGATGGCCGAAGCAAAGTCCAGATAGACGTTTGCCTTCATGCCCTCCGCCCAGCCATCTTTTGCCTTTTTACCGCCATGGGCAGCCCCTTAGTGATCGCAGCCAGATGTAGTTTACCCCGTTCGACGATCCTCGTCGAATATGGGGTTGGAGGGAAGGGTTTTATACTGGCTCTCATGGGTACAGATCGCACCCCGTCATTAAAAATGTGCCCCCATCATTTAAATTATAAATAGTCATTCTCTATCCAATGAGGATGCGTGACCTGGGAGAATGGGGCGCTGTATCACGTATCTGCCAACTGCTGGGCATCGAGATGGAGGATTGTGCGCGGTTACCGATGGGTCCCGATTATCTCCTGGTCACAACGGATATGATGGCCCAGTCCACCGACATGCCCCCGGGGATGAGCCCCTGGCAGGCTGGCTGGTATCTGGTGGCGATGAACCTGAGCGACATAGCGGCGAAGGGGGGCAGGCCCCTGTGTTTGGTGGCATCGCTGGGCATGCCTCCAGATTATGGATCGGACCAGTTGGACGATATTATAACGGGGATGAGGACGTGCGCCGCGCGTTTTGGCACCTCTATCGTGGGGGGGGACACCAACGAACAGGGCGAGCTGACGCTCTGTGGGACCGGCGTCGGCATCGTCCCCCAAGGGGAGTTCATGCCCAGGAAGGGGGCTCGAGTGGGGGATGTCGTAGCGGTTACCGGCGAGCTGGGAGGAGCGGCAGCCGCCTTTTATTCTGGGAAGGGGAAACGCCTGATGGAACCATGGCCCAGGATCGCCGAGGGCAGGGCCCTGAGCAAGACGCACGCGATCACCTCGAGCATGGATCTATCCGATGGCCTAGCGATATCGTTGCATCAGCTGTGCGAGCTTAATGGGGTCGGTTTTGAGGTCGACTGGGAACGGATGCCGATGTCAAAGGATGTCCCGGGGGACGAGGTCAGGGCTAGGGAAATGGTTTTGTACTGGGGCGGGGATTATGAGCTGTTGGTCACCATCAAACCGGACAAACTTCAGGAGGCGAAGGGCGCGGCGTCGATAACCCCCCTAGGGAGGGTTACGCCAGCTGGGATCGTGCTGCTGAGCGGCGGGAAAAGGATGCCAATCGAACGACGGGGATATGAGCACTGGTCTGGAGGTAGGTAGGTAGGTAGGTAGGTAGGTAGATGAAAAAAGAGGCGATGTTTTATTCGACATTGGACAACGAGAGGGTACGGTGCGAGCTCTGCCCTCATCGATGCGTTATCGCCCCGGGGAAGAGGGGTTTGTGTAAGGTGAGGGAGAACGATCATGGGAGGCTTTACACCCTCATCTATGGGTCGGTCTCATCGGTGGCGGTCGATCCCATCGAGAAAAAACCGCTGTTCCATTTCTATCCCGGTTCCGAGGTGTTATCGCTGGGCACCGCGGGATGCAACTTTCGTTGTGCCCACTGTCAGAATGCCACCATATCCCAGGCCGGGCCAGAGGATGTTTCACTGGAGGAGATGCCGCCGGAGAAGGCCGTACGGCTGGCGCGACGATATCGCTGTGATGGGATCGCCTGGACATACAACGAGCCGACGATATGGTACGAGCACGCGTACGATGGTGCGCAGGAGGCAAAGAGGGCCGGTTTATACACCGTGTGGGTGACCAATGGTTACATCATGGAGGAGCCCTTCCGTCGCATCGCCCCCTATTTGGATGCGATGAACGTCGACGTCAAGGCGTCAGATGAGGGGTTCTATCGCGAGGTCTGCGGTGCCCAGCTGGAACCAGTTCGGCATACGTGCTCGCTCGCCCGTCGCCTGGGCATCCATCTGGAGATCACCTACTTGATCATACCAGGCCACAACGATTCCGATGAAGCGTTGTCGAACCACTGCGATTGGCTCGTCAGCGCGCTGGGTGAGGAGGTGCCGTGCCACTTCTCCAGGTTCTATCCCTGTTACAAGATGCTGGACGTGCCGTCGACCCCCCTGTCAACGCTCCTGAGGGCCCGCGAGATCGCGAAGGAGAAGGGGATTAAGTACGTATATCTGGGAAACGTGGCCCATGGGCGATACGAGAACACCTACTGTCCCCAGTGTGGCGAGCTGCTCATTGAGCGCTCTGGGTTTTATGTGTTCTGTGACAAGGTGAAGGATGGACGATGCCCCCAATGCGGGGCCAACATTCCCGTCATACCGACCCATGCACGACCCTCCCGGGTAATGATGCGATGAGCGAGGGGAAGAGAATACGTACCTGCCCCATGTGTGGTGGGTCGGATCTCTATTACGAGTCTGGCATGGTCACGGGGCAGAAATACCATTGTAAGGATTGTGGGTACGTTGGCAGCTTTATGGTGGA
>Ga0209633_10004664_pt1 | contig 12260 bp, 12 predicted proteins | sample Cruoilmetagenom1_FD_187290 | JGI IMG/M metagenome (GOLD analysis project Ga0209633, IMG submission 187290) | Oil polluted marine microbial communities from Coal Oil Point, Santa Barbara, California, USA - Sample 1 (SPAdes) (version 2) | ecosystem: Environmental > Aquatic > Marine > Oil seeps ... | reverse complement strand
CATTCTCTGGAGGTCTTAGCGATCCGGACACGGGTGAAAAAGTGTTTGAAGCTGAACTAAATGGATTCGGAGAAAAACAGCTCCCAGAGAAATTCAATACTGACGAATATAGGATATTGCTTGTAGCCGATAAATACCAGACTGGTTTTGACCAACCTCTTCTTCATACGATGTACGTTGATAAGAGATTATCAGGCGTTCAGGCTGTTCAGACACTTTCCAGACTAAACAGAACGCACTCAGGAAAAGAGGATACTTTTGTACTTGATTTTATTAACACAACAGAAGATATATTAGAAGCATTTCAGCCTTACTATGAAATGACCGCACTATCAGAAAGGACAGACCCAAACCATCTTTATGATTTGAAAAATAAGCTAGAGGAAAAACAAATATATTGGGATTCTGAAATAGAGAATTTTGCTAAGATATTTTTCAAACCACAGCAAAAGCAAACAACACACGATCAAGCCAAATTATACGCCATAATCCAACCTGCTATAGATAGATATAAAGCATTAGAGGAGAAAGAGCAGGACGAATATAAGGATACATTAATTGCTTTTATTAGAACTTACGCTCTCTTGTCTCAGATTATACCTTTTTCCGATGTGGAATTAGAAAAGCTATATACGTTCACAAGATTGTTAAGAAATGCACTTCCAAAAGAAGAGCAGGACAGATTTGAATTAAATGATGAAGTGGCACTTCAATATTATCGCTTGCAGAAAATATCAGAAGGTTCAGCAGAGCTTGACGGTGAGGGGGAAGTTGATCTGCTCCCGACATTTGGTGAAGCGGGAATTAAACGAGACAAAGACGATGAAGACCTAGCGAAATTAACCGAGATTATACAGATCGTAAATGAAAGATATAGCACCGATTTTGCCGATGCTGATAGATTGTTTATAGATCAGGTTGAAGAGGATATATATAACAACAAAGAGTTAATGGAACAAGCTAAAGTAAATTCAAAAGATAACTTCAAATATCCTTTCGGAGATGAATTGCTGGATATGCTGATTCAGAGAATGGAGAGAAACGAAGACTTTGCAATGAAATTTATTAATGATCCCAAGTTGAGAACAAAACTTGAAAGCTACTTGATCTCCAAGATATATAAGAAATTGGACAAAGAGGACATAGGGAAGCTTATCAAACAAGGCGAAAGTCAGAATCTGGAATTTAAATCAACCCTAAGATGGGATGTTAAACAACGGAATGCAAACAAGGATTTGGAAAAAGTCATCCTTAAGACTCTAGCTGGGTTTATGAATTCTAGTGGCGGTCAATTAATCATAGGCGTTGAGGATGATGGCAATATATTCGGACTAGAAGAGGACTACAAAGCATTAAATAATGCAGATAGGGACAAATTCGAAAATCATCTAGTACAACTCATCAAGACTTCAATAGGAGTTGAGTACATCAAGTACATAGGCATTATATTTGATGAAATAGACCATAAAGACGTTTGTTTGATTGCCGTTTTAAAAGCTGATAAGCCTGCCTACGTGGACTTTAAAGGCAAACAAGAGTTCTATGTCAGGACAGGCAATAACACCAGCCCTTTGACCATAAAGGAAGCTCAGGAATACATTAAGAATCATTGGAAGTAAAGGTGGCGAGAGAGTAAAGATTTTGTTTAAAAGGAAAACTATACTGCCCCCGTATTCCTTCATCAAGTTGTGATAGTTCTTCACTGTTACCCCTATAGCGGAGTGCACAGATAGAGTGAATTTGAGTGCGTCTTTCCAGAACCATATAAAAGTTCTCTTCAAACTCCTTTAAGACTTGTTTTCATATGACGATGTCGGTATGATATACTTACATGAAAGATAAAAGGTTAAGAACTAAAATGTTTCAAGTTTGGCTCCATCCTAGGGAGTATGAATTCCTGACTACTTATGCTGAAGAAAATATGTTGACTGCATCTGAGACTGTTAGAGGTTGGATACATGAAGTTATGAAAAAGGAAGGCTATGAAATAAAGGAACCATCTCTTCCACAGCCATCAAAGATTAAAAAGGGGGCAAAGAAATAATGGGAAGAAATATAAAAAGAAGAAAAGGAACAGGAAGTATTTTTCAAAGAGGTAAAACTTGGTATATAGCTTATTACGCAAATGGTGAGCAAATAAAAGAAAAGATTGGCACAGTACCTTTAGTAACTAAAGGTCAGGCAGAGCTAGCCCTTAAAGCACGTTTAGGAGAAGTCGTACAGGACAGATTCAAACTTGAGAAAACCAAAAATCGAATCCGTTTATCAAAATTGATTGAACAATATATGGACTGGATAACAGAAAATCAGAAGGGTTATTCTAGAGAAGTAACAATATCTAAACATTTCTTAGAATTTATAGGAGATAAATACATAGACTCTATAAGCACATGGGATATTGAAAAGTATAAATCAATAAGAAAGCAAGATGGAATGAAACCCTCAACAGTTAATAGGGAACTCAACATGCTCCGTTCAATGTTTAACAGAGCAGTTGATTGGGGTCAAGTTGAAAAGAATCCTCTTGATGGAGTTAAAAAATTAAAACCGCTGAAAGCCGAAGATTACGAGAGAAAGCCACTCTATATACCTAATGATGCATTTATGGATATATTGAACGGCTCTTCGCATAACTTAAGTAATTTCCTAATTGTAGCTAAAAATACGGGCATGAGAGTAAGCGAATTAATCAATCTTGAATGGTTAGATATAGACTTTAATTTACAACTAATTAAAGTGAAAGAAAGCAAGAACTACACTCAAAGATATGTGCCAATGAACGCTACGGTTATTATTGTTTTAGAATCTTTTGACAAATCTGGAGATAAAGTTTTTCCATATAAGAGCCGTGATAGTGTTGGTAGTACATGGAGGAAAGTTAAAGAGCGTCTAGGACTTAAACAATATCGCCTACATGACCTTAGGCACACTTTTATAACAGACCTAGTTACAAGCGGTGTAGATATTATCACAATAATGGAAATAACCGGACACAAGGATATTAGAATGCTGAAACACTACACACACCCAACCATTTCACACAAAATTGAGGCTGTAAAAAAGATTGAAAACGCTCCCAATAATCCCACTACAATCCCAAGCAATAAAGATGGTGCTAATTTCGTCAATGTTTCAGGCTAGTTATATCAAGATACTTCAGCCCTCTCAAGGCTGAAACACGGGTTCGAATCCCGTAGGGGCTACCACCCAAATATCCAACAAAGAAGAATAGTTAGGGTTTGGTGCATGTGACCTGCCCTCTATAATAGGTCCTCATACGTAGTGAACCTATACAAAATCTTGATTATTACCGTGAGCATGTGATAAGCTACCCCCTATCAATTTATACACAAATATAATTAAAGGGGGAAATATCATGGCATCAGAATTAAACGGGGTAAATCTTGACCAGTTGGTAGGTACAGTAAATGTTATTAAGGAACAGCCCGATATTGCCAAGTTCCAGTTCAGGGCGAATACTAAATGGATTAACGGCGGACATTGCCAGACTACAATTCATTCGTTTTATGGAGCAGGAAACGAGGATAGTTCAAGGAGTGAACCATTTGTTCTGGAAGGTGACGAACCAGCCGTCCTTTTGGGCGAAAACAACGGACCTAATGCTGTTGAAGCCACTTTGCATGCTTTGACATCTTGCCTAAGCGTAGGGTTTGCATATAATGCAGCTGCAATGGGAATTAAAGTTGATGAGCTGAACTTCGAAATCGAAGGTGATATAGACCTTCACGGATTCTTGGGACTATCTGAAGAAGTAAGACCTGGTTACGAGAATATTAAGCTCACATGCAAAGTTAAAGCGGATGCGTCTGAAGAAAAACTAAACGAGCTCTGGAACTATGTACAGAAGACATCTCCTGTTCTAGATATTATCAAAAACCCTGTCCCGGTATCAGTAAAACTGGAATCTAATTAATCCTGAACGATAAAGATAGAGGGATGTTCATATTCAAAAAACTGCAAGCAAAAGATACATACAAATAGGGAGCTTCGGCTCCCTTTTTTGTCTGGTTTTAATAATTAAAATTCCAACTTAAATCCTGCTTGACAAAAGGGGTTCAGTACATTGACCTGCTCCCCTATAATAGGACCATAAGTTAAAGAAACTATCCCTGCTTATATGTATTATGTCATATATTCTGACAACTTGTTCCAGATATAAAAGCCCATATAACAAATAATATGAATAAGTTGTATAGGTTACGCCTACTCTTGAAATGGCATGGCATATGCATTACTTAAAATAGTAAGATATGTTTGGGGAGGTAAGTTATGAGGGGTTTTAAAAACGTATTTTCAATAGTCTTAGCAGTACTTTTCCTATCCAGTATTCAATCATTCGCAGATACCTTTGTAGTAACTAACCTAAACGACCCGGGAGCGGGCTCTCTGAGACAGGCAATTGTAAATAGCAACCTTAATCCTGGACCAGATGAGATTGTATTCGAGGAAGGTCTTGAAGGGACGATAGTTCTGAACCTTGGCCGGATTTTTATACAAGATGATTTGACTATAAATGGACCGAGTGCGGATAGGATTACGATAGATGCAGACGGTAAGAGTCCTATATTTGATGTCAATGATTTTGATGATGGTATAAACAAAGTTGTGAAGATAAGCGGTTTGCGTTTAATTAACGCAGACGGTTTTGATTTCGGTCTAGTTGCTAACATCGAGATTTTAACTGTTGAATCGTGTCAATTTATTAATGGGAATGGCTTGAGTGGGGGTGCTATGTTGAATTCGAATATTTTGACCGTGGACTCATGTCTCTTTGAAAATAATAGTGCAGACTTCGGTGGCGGTGCAATCAATAATCATGGTTTCAATGTAATCATTAGGAATAGCGAATTCGTAAACAATCAAACCAGCATCGGTGGTGGTGCTATTATAAATTGGAGCACAATTGGACTCATAAAGAACAGGAGGTGATTTAGATGCCAAAATTTATAGCGATACACCCTGTAGACCCACCAGCAAGTATGGATTCAGTAGTACCTGTTGCTAAGAAAGCAAAAGCAGGAGTCACTACAGATGCATACTGGGTAAAAAGTTGGTGTAAGCTAAACAATAATGGTGAGGTCACGGCCATTTATTGTGAATGGGACGGCAAGGATGCACAGTCTGTTCGGGATGATGTTGCACAATCGATTCCTGAGCTACCGGGTGAGGTTAGTCCTATGGCTGAGATTCAGGGCGAAGACTTCAGATAAGTAGAATATACACGGAGGGGAGCTTCGGCTCCCTTCTGTGTTTAGATTTAACTACATGAAACACAAATTATATATGGTGTAATAAAAAGGAAAAGTCAGATGAAAAAGTATGCAGAATTTATAATCGACAATTATTTGGAAATAATGATTATTCTATTATCTGTGTTAATCATAGCATTTATGTTAATAGGAGGATGCGGTGGAGATTCTAATAAACCAAAACAAACTCCCCCTCCTACAGGTTTTCCACCAGAATGCCTACCTTTTGAAGTCGACCCAGAGTGTCCTGCAGTAAGCCTGCCGGAGTTACGTTGTGTCTCATACAGTTGTGTGTTTAGTGAGTTAAACCCTGATTCACCAGAACCAGAAACATTTTCATTAGGTATTAACATAAACGAATGTGTCAGCTTGGACTGTTTTAACTTAGAATGTGAGGAAGTTATCGCAGACAATGTCCCTGAAATTATTGTTTTTAATATTCAGGATATAACCAACAGAGGCTCTCTTCCACCGACTTTTAGTGGGATTGCAGATATAGATGGTGTTCAATTCGACTATTTCTGTATAACCCCAATTCCATAAAAGATTTGTTGAGAGGGATTATAATGTCTATAACTTATATGAAAAACCTACAATTAATTGATGATAGAGTAAATAATCTTATGAGAACGCTTATAGTAATATTTATAGTTGTTTTATTTGCATATTTAGTTTCGTGTGATGGCAGTGATGGAAATGGCAATCAAGAGTTGACTGTCTTTGACGTAACTATAAGTGTTTTGGAAGTGGAATCTCAAATCGGAGCACCTACTGACTGCCCTGAAAGTGCTGATTTAAAATTGTCTCTAATTATAAATGGAAATAGTATCTCTGGATTTGCGGAGCTTATAGGATTTGGAAAAGTAGGAGATGCTAGTGCAGTTTCCGGTGAAATTATAAATAATGAATTTACATTGGAGCCATTTAGAGTCTCTGTAACCGGTGATTTGCCTCCTGACCCATCTTTTCCTGCGAGCGGCATTTTATTCGATTTCCAACAATTTCAGGGTGTCTTTATTGAAGAAAGTGAGGCTAGCGATAAAATAGAAGGCGTAGTTTCCGGTAAAGTATTTGAAAATATATTCGATGCCGTTATATGTGATGCCAATTTCAGCGGTGAATTTTCGGGTGAAGAGAAAATACCAATTGGTTGTGTGAGCGCAGCTGAAATAACACTTGATGAGAATAGAGACTGTCCAGCTGAAGCAATATCTAACCTATGCGATGGAGTTTCATATTTATGCAGTATACCCGAATCGAATCCACCACCAGGTCTTTTCCTCATTGATAATAGTTGGGAGGCTATCGATTGCGTTACAATAGGTAATCCTTCTCCTTTTATTACCAATTTAGAGCTGAATATTTTTGGTAGCATAATTGGGGGCAACTTTATCACAACAGGAGAACCATTATTATGCTTTGGTCCTCCAAGCTGACTCTAACTAGATTGTGTTGTTGATTAGTAGTTATGACCTGCCCCCCTATAATAGAACCATAAGGTAAGTTAGTTTCTGAATGGTTGAATAAGCGTTTCTATATTAAGAATCACAACTGATATAATAGTTATTTATAATTCCTAATACCATTAGGGATATTGTCTATAATTTTCTGATGAATATCACTTCTGTCGTTTGAAAAACGAATAATATCCTTAAATTCATAGATATTTTTAATATCTATTAGTATTTGGTTCGAATTTTGTACTATTAGGGCTACCAAATAATAACGCGGATATAGAATAAATTCCCCCAGTTTTTCTAACCAAATATCAGGGAATTCATAACAGGAATCTGACTCGTTTATCTTTTGACAATTATAACAACAGATAGATACAGAAGATTGCGGCAAACCAGAATTGGCTAGCCGCAATCTTTTTATATTATGATTTAGAGGTTAATTATCTAGCAACTCAATGATAACAAGCTCAACACGTCTGTTCTCAGCACGGCCTTGTTCTGTATCGTTTGAAGCAATTGGGTTAAGTGGACCTACGCCTACGCCAGCGAGGCGGTCCTTTGATACGCCATTTTTTATAAGCTGTCTAACTATCGCATCTGCGCGCCTCTTTGAGAGCCCCAGGTTGTAGTTAAAGTCACCGGTGTTATCTGTATACCCAACTACAGCAAGCTCTAAGGTTGGATGATCTTCCATCATACCGGCAATTTTAGCAACAATAGCCTCAGCACCTGGATTAACTTTTGCACTATCAAATGCAAACAATATTCCGCCGCTGATTGCAACACTTCCGTCTCTATAAAGCGCAGTATAGATCTCCTGCTCGGAAGCTATGTTTATGTCGAACGTGGACATCTGACCAATTTGTCCTGGTGGGGGGGGTGGTGGATTTCCTCCGCCCAATGAAGCACAACCCGCTAGACCACCTGTGGTACCGATTGCTAAAATAATCAACAAAATCGTATTCTTAAATCTATCTAACATATTACCCTCCCTGTTAAATGTAAATTATAATTTTTGACCGCCCGGTCTTCATAAATCCTTACATCTTCATTTTATCACAAACTATACTTGCTGTGAAATTGTTAACTTAGCTTTGGCGCTAAAAGCAGGAGATAATTATTCTGACCTGCCCCCTATAGCAAGTCCAACTTAAATCCTTCTTAACAAAAGGGGGCAGTACACCTGCAAGCACTATTTATTATTTTTTATTTCTTTCGTCTTGTAGTAACATATGGCTCAACATCTATTGCTTAACAAGGATGGAGAAAATGAAATCTACAACTACTTCTGCTGTTAAGAAAGTACTTACTATAGATTTCTTGCGCAGACACTGGTTCGACCTTGCCGGAGTCGGGGTGATTCTGGTCGCGACTTATCTCGCATTGGCTTGGCAAGAGCTATCCACATATCAACGGATCATGTGGGTGAGCCTGATTACCCTCTTTTTGCACGAGCTGGAGGAATATCGAGTCGTCGGGACGTTCCCGGGTATGTTAAACAAAGTGTTGTTCAAGAGCGATAGACCGGACCGATATCCTCTCAATATGAATACGGCATTGGTCGTAAACGTCCCTATCGCATGGTCCATTTACGTGCTCGCGGCGCTCGTCGCAGAGAATGCCGTCTGGCTCGGGATGGCAAGCATTCTTATCTCCGTAGGCAATATTATCGGACATGTGTTTCTATTTAACATCATAGGCAAGCGTCTATTTAACGCGGGGATGTTTACCAGCGTCGTCCTGTTCATCCCTGTTTCGACCTATTTCTTTTACTATATCGAGGCGTCGGGTCTGGCAAAGCCTATCGACTATCTCATCGGTCTTCCCCTTGGAGTCATTTTCGCCTTTCTGGGGATTTATATGACTGTACAGTGGATGAAGAACAAAGATACTCCTTATCCTTTTCCTAGTCGGTGCTTATTGCCGGAGGATAGAGACTAACCCTTTGCTACAAGTGATTTCATAAATATCACTTGTAACGCCTGTAGATGAGAATACCTTTCAGTCACCCTAATAGACGAATGCCCCAAAAGCTCAGCTATTTCTACCAATGAACCGGTTATACAATCACTATAGATGACTAAGATAGTGAGCAATCATTACGGGAAGGTTACGGATAGATTACAATTCGGCAATCTTTCAAATACACCCCATTAAAAGATAGATTACGTACTCCTAATGTAGTAAAATCGTAATAGGATAGGAGGTTTTACAACAAATCTGCACAAAGTTTGAAACCATGCTCAATATAAACCGGACATTATTCCCCGTACTCGTCATTTTACTCTCGCTATTCGTTTACGCCTTAGATGCGAATGCTCAGGCCCGGAAAGCAAGATCTGAAGGATTTGATCCAAACGAGCCGCCCGAGACAAGGTTTCAGATCGCGCCGTATCTCACTTTTGGGTCGCAGATAGAGTTTGAGTACAAGCTTGAGAGAAACCTCGACCTTGACGGCGCCAAAAATGAAGACCTCTCCACTATAGAGCCCGCAATAATGCTTGCATTCTCATTTGATCCGACCAGCTACCTTCAGGCGTTTGTTAACGTGAAGTTCGGCGGTGAATTTGAGATTGAGGATGGGCATAGCAAAAAGGATCGGGCTATCGTTGAGGTTGAAGAAGCTTATCTATTTTTTAAGGACTTGTTTGATGACCGATTTTCATTTCAAATAGGGCGTCAGCAGTTCGACGACGAGCGGCAATGGTTGTACGACGCAGAGCTTGACGGAGCAAGAGCGTTTATTCTGCACTGGGGAATTGTGGCTCAGCTGTCCGTAAGCCGGGGAGGCCTTGTGAACAGGGATATTCTAAGAAAAGAGGCGGGGGACAAGACCAATAACTATATTGCCTATTTAACCTACTTCTTTAACGAGGATACGAACGTGGCTGCATACTTCCTGGCTCGTGATGACACGACGGGCGAGAATGATAGCCCTATATTCCTGGGGGTTCATTCAGACGGGGAAGTAAACGGCAATCTTGATTACTGGCTTGAGCTTGCATACGTAACAGGTAAAGAGGGGGAGGATAATATCAGTGGGTTTGGTTTTGACGTCGGTACGGTGTATGCCTTTGATGTAATGCTAGAGCCATCATTAACGCTGGGATACGCGTTCGGCTCAAAAGAATTCCGACAGACCGGGCTTGAAGGAAACGAGGGAGATTTTAACGGAGTGGTAGACTTTTTATATTACGGCGAGCTGCTTGAGCCCGAGCTTAGCAACATATCCATACTTACCGCCGGACCCGGCATAAAACCCACAGAAGAAACCTCAATTGATCTCGTCTACCATTATTACATTCAGACCAAAGCGTCCGATGAGCTGCGCGACGCCAATATCGATGCCGACCCTAACGGTATTAATAAAAGCCTGGGCAGCGAAATTGATCTAATACTGGGTTACGAACAGCTTGAGGAAAAAATAGGAATAGCGCTTTCATTCGGCTATTTCATTCCAGGAAAAGCATTCCCCTCTGATGCGGAAAACAGCTTTTCGGCTAAACTGGTGATGGCTTATGAGTTTTAGGGCCAAATTACGATTTATAATTGGAAGCCTGGAGGTATTATATGATAAAGGCGGCAAGAAAACCAAAGTAAGGGGGCAGTTATGAGGGTACTGGTCATAGAAGACGATAAAAAGATTGCATCTTTTATCTGTAACGGTCTTAAGCAGGCAGGATTTGCGGTTGACGTTGCTTACGACGGGGAGGAGGGCCTTAGTCTTGCCTTGCAGGAGCCCTATGATGCAGCGGTCGTTGACATTATGCTTCCTCTACTCGACGGTCTAAGCGTCATAGAAGAGCTTAGGCGGAGCAAAATAAACACCCCAGTCATCATTCTAAGTGCGAAGAGAACAGTTGATGATAGAGTTAAGGGGCTTGAGGCCGGAGGGGATGATTATCTGACTAAACCTTTTTCTTTTTCAGAGCTGCTCGCGCGCGTGTACGCACTCATCAGAAGATCAAGCGGAGCCGCTGAAAGCACAAAATTAAGCGTTGGAACCTTGTCTATGGACATACTTAACCGCGAGATAATAAGAGATGATAAAAAAATCAACCTTCAGCCTCGTGAATTTGCTTTGCTTGAATACCTCATGCGGAGCGCCGGCAGAGTCCTCTCTAAGACCCTTATTATGGAGCATGTATATGATTACAACTTTGACCCGCAGACTAATGTAGTCGACGTGCTGGTTTGCAGGCTCAGAAATAAAATCGACAGGGATTTTGAGAAAAAGATGATTCACACCATCAGAGGGGTGGGCTATGTTCTTAAAGAATCCTAAGTTACTGCTTAAATCAAACAGCTTCAAGCTCATTACCTGGTATACCGTATTCTTTGTTCTGAGCTCGCTTGCAATAAACATATACGCTTATACCGTGATCTCTTCCTTTATATATGAGCAGAGCCGCTCGGAAGTAGAGGAGGACATACTTGAGCTTGAGGAAATTTACCTTGAGGACGGGATTGAGGCGCTAAGACTGGATGTATTTGAGGACGAGAACGACCCGTTCTTTGTCAGGTTTATAACAAAGCGGGGAACATCTCCCGTCTTAAGAATCCCCGAAGGGTGGGAGAACATAAACCCCGGATACGTCGAGCAGAATATCCTGCATACACAAAACGGCTGGGCTTATATAAAAGACGGGCAAGATGAGAAGGAATACGAAGTAAGGACTCTTCTATTAGCCGAGGGCTCCGCACTTCAGATAGGACAGACTATGGAGGAGAGGGAAGATCTGCTTAGCAAAATCAGGAGAGTGTATTTGTTCGCTATCATACCTATTGTTCTCTTGGCATATTTAGGCGGATTGTTTGTTGCCGACCGCGCTCTTAATCCTATAAGACAGCTCATAAACACCCTTGATTCAATAGTATCAAACGCAAAGATTGATGTAAGGGTTCCCGAGGGGCATGCCGATAAACTTCACGATGAGCTTATTTCGCTTTTTAATACCATGCTGGACAAAATCGAAACTCTGATGAACGGGATGCGAGATGTATTAGATAATGTAGCGCATGACCTAAGGACTCCTATGACAAGGCTAAGAGGTACTGCTGAGGTGGCTCTTCAATCCGAGCGGAATGAGGATATTCAAGAAGCACTGGTCGATTGTATAGAGGAGTCCGAGCGTATACAAATTATGCTGAACACGCTGATGGATGTATCCGAGGCAGAGACCGGAGCAATGAAACTGAACACGGAAAATATAGATGTAGTACCCGTCATTGATGATATTGTAGATCTCTACGGTTATGTAGCCGAAGAGAAAGGAATTACCGTTCACACAGGTTTCCCCAAAGAGCTTTACGTCACGGCTGACCGTAACCGAATACGCCAAGTGCTGGCCAATTTGCTGGATAACGCCATAAAATACACCCCTTCGGGAGGCAAAGTGGATATTGAAGCCATAAGGGGAGAGAAGGAAGTTAGAATAACGGTAAAAGACACCGGTGTCGGCATCACCGTAAACGAGCTGGATAATATCTGGGACCGTCTTTACAGGGGCGACAAGAGCCGCACCCAAAGGGG
>Ga0209633_10004663_pt1 | contig 12261 bp, 10 predicted proteins | sample Cruoilmetagenom1_FD_187290 | JGI IMG/M metagenome (GOLD analysis project Ga0209633, IMG submission 187290) | Oil polluted marine microbial communities from Coal Oil Point, Santa Barbara, California, USA - Sample 1 (SPAdes) (version 2) | ecosystem: Environmental > Aquatic > Marine > Oil seeps ... | reverse complement strand
GCGGAGTCTGGAATTACCCTCGGGTCATGAGGTGGTGGCCGATGTCTATGGCAAGTCCGGTAAAACCCGGGTGCTGTGGATTGGCCCAAGCTATGGCTTACATCCACGTCATAAACAGGTGGCAAAAGGGCTGGCCAAATTGGGTTTGCAGGTCTGGCAGGTGGACCTGGCCGAGGCCCTGTTTTTGCCCCGTGGCGCCCAGGCCATGCGCGATATCCCGGCAACGGTGGTGGCCGAGTTGATCCAGGCCGTCTCTGAAAAAGGCAAATACAAACTGTTACTCATCAGCGGTTCCTACGGTGCAATTCCGGCCTTACGCGGCGTTCATGCGTGGCAGAGTTTACAATCCGCCCAACGGAGTCTTCTCGGTGTCGTTTTGTTTTCCCCCTATCTTTATACCCATGTCCCCAGCCTGGGCGAGGCTCCACGGTTCGTTGAAGTAACAAACGTCACCTCGGTACCTGTCTATATTTTTCAAGCAGAAAAAAATTCCAATCGCTGGCATCAGCCGATCATGGTTAAGCAACTGCAACGCCATGCACCCGTGTATACAGAAATCATGCAGGGAGTAACATCGCTATTCTACGATGAAGATAAAGCAGCACAGACATTTAATCGATTGAAAACGGTTGCAGACAAGATAAAAAACATCATCCCCTTATTGACAGCGCACCGGTACCCCTTAAAGGCAGTCCCTCTGACAAAAACCAAACCAACGGAGAATAAACTGGGCCTGGATGACAGGCTTAAACCCTATCGGGGAAAAATAAAACCGCAGGCCTTTGCATTAAAAGATATTAATGGCAAGCTTTATACCGAGACTGATTTTAAGGGCAAGGTCAGTGTTATTAATTTCTGGGCAAGCTGGTGCCCGCCCTGTGTGGAAGAGATCCCGTCACTCAATCGTTTGCGACAGAAAATGCAGGGCAAACCTTTCCAGTTGATTTCCATCAATTATGCTGAATCTGTAGAACATATAAAATTATTTATGAAAAAGGTTGCGGTGGATTTCCCAGTATTGGTTGACCCGCAAGGTAAAACGGCAGGGAACTGGAAGGTTGTCGCCTTTCCCTCCACCTTTGTCATCGGACCTGACGGCAAGATTAGCTACGGTGTTAATGCCGCTATTCATTGGGATACTGAAGAAGTCGTCAGCCAGCTAAATTCGCTACTAGAGTAGGCAATGTCGCAGAAGAGTAATATATTATTCCTGACTCTTTTCCTGGAATCAGCGGCAGATGTCTCGACTTTAATCGTTGTCTGATAGGCCATTATCAAGCAGGGCTTATTCCTTTCTTACTATTCAAGAATCTGCTACTGGCGTCGATATATCATCTGATAGCAGAGAATCGAATTTATGAAAATAGCAGTCATTTCAGACATACACAGTAACCTTGAGGCATTGACCGCATGCTGTCGAGTTGCCGAGGAAAAGGGCGCCGAAAAATTTATCTGCCTGGGTGACTGTGTCGGTTACGGGCCTGATCCTGCTGCCGTACTGGATATGTTGCAAGGCCTCCCCAACTTTGCATGCGTGTTGGGTAACCATGATGAATACATGTTTAACTCGATTGATGTCACGAGTTCGGCCCCGGTACAAATGGTGGCGGAGTGGACGATTGGGCAATTAAGCAAGGAACATCTTGATTTTTTAAAATCACTTTCCTTCGCGATCGTCGAAAATGGCGTGACCTATGTGCATGCCTCGGCGCATCAACCCAATAGCTGGGGTTATGTCACTTCAGTTGAGAAGGCAAAAAAATGCATGAATGCGGCTGCGACCAATCTTGTTTTTTATGGCCATGTGCATATTCCGATGATTTTTCATGAGAAACCAGACAATCAGATTGAACTGCTTCGGCCACAGACTGGGCAAACAGTACATTTGCACCCGAATCGGCGTTATGTCATTAATGCGGGGTCTGTTGGACAGCCAAGGGATGATAATAATGAAGCCGGTTTCATGTTATATGACGAGGAGTCGCACAGCGTGACTTTTCATCGTGTAGTGTATGATTATAAAAAAACAATCGAGAAAATTTATCAATACAAGCTGCATCCGGATTTTGCTGAACGCCTGGAGTCGGGGCGCTAGCCCAGAGATCTAGACGATATTCTGCCGTGGATCGTCAGCCTGATCATCCACATCTGTTTGAGATGCTTTCCTGTTTACAATGCCCTTTCCTTCATGCACGATATAGGTGTTGCACTTTATGGCGGACAGAATCCGGCTGCCAATATTATTGCGCATAAAATGGCTGAAAGTAGGTTTTTCCTTTGCCCCGATAACAAGTAAATCGACAGCATAATTGTGAACACAGTTTCCGATTACCTCAACGGGTGAGCCAACCATGACATTGATGCCAATAGCCATGTCAGTTGCTGCGGAGGCTTGCACCAGACTGGAAATTGCGATACGTGCCTTGTAGCAGAGTTCATTGTTTTGTTGCGTTTCATTTTCACCACTGGCCATGCCGGATTCATTGTCTATTGCTGACACAATAGTGATGGCCGCTTTTTGCAGGCGAGCCAGATGATAGGCCTCATCAATAATCTCCCTACTGAAAGATGTCAGTTGCATTTTTTCATCCAGTACAATGGCGACCAAAATACGATAGGGCTTTTCTTTCTGGTTTTTACGCCGATATTCCGCCCATTGCTTCAGCCGCTGAAAATTATCAGGTGTGAAATCAAACAGGTTTCTTACTACCCGGTATGCCGGTTTTAATAGATGGGTGACGGGCTTTTTTTTATTTTTCGGGCGGTTTTTGTTCTTGAAGCCTAAGATATCATCGACAGGAATTTCACCTTCCCACAGGCCAAGCATTTCATACATGTGCCCCATGTCGGCAAAGCGCATGTCGGGGTTGGCGTGCAGACAGGTACCAACGACATAATTGAAGGTTTCACTCAGGTCCGGGTTGTATTTTTTGGGTAACTCACTATCTTTTTTGATGCGGCTGATGACGTCCAGTGCTGTATTGCCTTCATCGAAAGGTAGTTTGTTGGTTGTCATCTCAAACAGCATCACGCCCAGCGAGAAAATATCACTGCGAATGTCGTCACGAATACCGATAAACTGTTCAGGCGCGATATAACATGGCGTACCTTTTGGCTCGTAAAAAGACTCATGGATCAGATCCGGCAGGTCAAGGTGATTGGCTAGACCAAAATCGATTAATCGAACTTCGCCAGTAGTCGTCACCATAATGTTGGACAGCTTTATATCCAGGTGAACGATTCGCCGCAGATGTAATTTGGCAAGGGCGTAAACAATTTTTTTGATCAGTGAGATAGCTTCGTCTTCGTTCAGACAGCCATTTTTGGTCATATGTGTCCAGAGATCGATACCTTCGATATATTCCATGAGCAGATATCGGTTATCACCATCGTGGACAACCTTTGGCATATAGGCATGGGGAAAATCTTGCAGATAAGGGGCAAGCCGTAACTCATTTTCAAATGCCACCAGACTGACCGGATCTACCCCAAGTCGTTGACGCGGTATCTTGAGACTGTACTGATGACCATCCTTGTCCGTCACCAGATATAGAACCGCCATGGCCCCTGCGCCAATTTTTTTTACAATGGTGAATCCGGCGATATACTGACCGGGTTCAAGTTCGTCCTGGGCTGGGTTTTGCTGGTCAGGGGTGGGCATGGAATCTCCACTGCTGGCGATAAGTCTAGATGTTCCTTTTGCATATCGGTTAGCGGGAGAATTTCATTAGGCCTGGCGGCCTGGATACGGCGGTGGGAGAACGGGGTATTGCTGCTTGTAAGTCGTAGATATATAAGGATAAAAAAATGAAAACTATAAAATAGTTCCCAATTCCTGTCCCAGCAGAACGCTTGTGTCTGTTTCCAGGCCTTCAATCCATTTCATCTTGTCCTTGCCAAACAATAGGATGACGGTTGAACCCATGTTAAACCGTCCCATTTCTTCACCTTTTTTCAGGCTGACTTCAAGCATGCCTTTGCCATAGAGAGAGGTTTGAATTTCTTGAAAAGTGGGCGGCGTAACAACACCCTGCCAAACCGTTTCGATGGAGGCGACGAAAATGGCGCCGACCAGGATCATGGCCATGGGGCCGGCGGGGGTGTTGAACAGGCAGACGACGCGTTCGTTACGGGCGAACAGGCCGGGTACGGTCCTGACGGTTTTCGGGTTGACGCTGAACAGTCTGCCGGGGACGTGGCGCATTTCCTTTAGCCTGGCATCACACGGCATGTGGATGCGATGGTAGTCCTTTGGGGAAAGATAGAGTGTGGCAAATTCGCCATTGATAAATTGCTTTGACCATTGGTCATCGTCGCCGAGCAATGTCGAGAGCGAGTAATGGTGTCCCTTGGCCTGAAAAATTTGATCTTTTTTAATGAGTCCCATTTGACTGACAAAACCATCCACCGGACAGGCCAGTTTGTTTTTCTCACTGACAATAGGTCGTGCTTCGGGTTTCAGCGCGCGGGTAAAAAAGGCGTTGAAATGTTTATATTTATTCAGGTCCTGTTCTTTGGCCTCGGTCATATTGATACCGAAGCGTTTGATGATCAGCTTCATATAGATGAGCTTGACCCAGTTATTGCGACAATAGGTCAGTTTGCCCATCAGGCGTGACAGCAGATGATGTGGAACAGGGTATTGCCAGGCGGCAAACAGGATGTCTTTTAGTTTCATGTTCTATTGTTTATTAATGATGATGGTGTTCGTGATCGTGTTGCATGCTGTCACCACGTTTTTGTACGGTGGCAGTAAAGGAGCTGGTCATACCGTCCTTGAGGCGGATGGTTAAATTTATTTTGTCGCCTTGCTGTAATTTTTGCCTGGGTGTGAAAAGCATAAGATGATAACCCCCGGGTTTGAACTCAATCTGTTCACCGGGTTTGACGCTCAGCTGTTTGACTTCTTGCATTTTTACCATGCCGTCTTCGATAACTGTCTTGTGCAGTTCTATGCGTGCAAAGGCGGGACTGCTGAAGTCTTTAATGCTTATCGTGTGCGTACCCATGTTATGCAGTTTTAAATAACCAGCGCGGATTTTGGCAACCGGGGGTGCATCGGCAATCCATGCATCACTGATCATTACATGATTATTGGCCAGGACCGCTTGCGTGGATATGCTCGCGACAAGGCAAAGCATAACAATAAGTATTTTTTTCAACATAGTTACCTAATCCTTATAAAAATCGAATATCTTGTTATAGTTTTTTAGCATCTCATCGGGATCATGAGGTGGCGGGAAGACCGCCCGTAAACGGGCTTGTGGATCAATCAGGATGATCTGGGCGCTGTGGTTGACACTGTAATTGTCTTTGCCCTCTCCCATACTGACGTATTCGTATAGTACACCAAGGGAGCGGGTAAAGGCGGTGATCTGGCCAAGGTCTCCGGTGACGCCGACAAAGCTGGGTTCAAAAAACTGGACATATTCCTTCATGGTAGCCGGCGGATCGCGGTTGGGATCGACAGTCATAAACACCACCTGGGTTTTTTCACGCACCGGCCCGGACAAACCCTGCCAGAACGTCTGCAGGGTTTTCAATGTGGTTGGGCAGACATCGGGACAGTGGGTAAAGCCAAAAAACAGCAGGCTCCACTTTTGTTTTAAATGCGCCGGGGTGAAGGGCCGGTTGTCCTGATTGACCAGTTTAAACGGTATCAACTCCCGCGCTTCGGGAAAGACCGTGGCTTCAAAGTCACTCGGGATGTCCGGCAGTCGGGTCTGTTGCTGGTACTGACTCATCCAGTAACCCCCGGCTAGGCTCAGGGCGGCAACAGCGGCAAACAGGATTCGGGTAAGGCGTCGTTTTATTGTCATCATATTATTATCTCATGGCCGATACGTAGAATCATCCGCAAATCCCGTTTGACAGTATGGCAGCTCTCAGGTTTCGGTTTGTATTTTTTCCCTGAAAACGCTATGGTTAGAGAAAATAGTTAAAGAAGAATATCAATGTCAAACGTTAACTACCTGATTCCAAAGAATAATAGACCCGTGTGGACACCGGATTTGACCACCCTGGATGTACTGGAACAAGCCTTGGTGGAGGTCCCGCTACTGGGGTGGGTGACGGCGGGATTACCCGTTGATATTTGTCCCGATGATGAACGGGTCTCCGTGCCTGCGGACATGGTGCGCAAGAATACCTATGCCTTGAAGGTGCGGGGTCATTCCATGATCGATGACAATATCCAGGATGGCGATGTCATTGTGATTGAAAAACGTGAGACAGCAGAGAACGGTCAGTCGGTTATTGCCATGATCAATGGTGAACAGGTGACCCTGAAAAAGTTCTATGTTGAAGCCGACGGTATTCGCCTGCAACCGGCCAACCCGGAGATGTCGCCGATCTGTTTACGTAATGACGAGGTACAGATCCTGGGTATTGTGACAGGCGTGATTCGCCAGATGGTATAAGGCCCATGGCATGGATGCGATGAACTCACCATCAGCAAGTCCAACTCCTCCCAAATTTTTCTGTGATGAAATGTTGCAACGGCTTGGCAGTTGGTTACGGGCGGCGGGTTACGACACACTTATCGCCAAAGACGCGGAAGCGGATTATCACTTACTACGACAGGCCATTGATGAAGACCGTTTACTGATCACCCGCGATAAAGAATTGTCTGAGCACCGACGCGCCAAAGGGACTGTGATTTATATCGAGGGTGATAATCTGGAGCAGTGTGCCGCAGCGCTCTCGGCAAAAATTGAAATTAACTGGCTACTCGAACCCTTCAGCCGCTGTATGAATTGCAATACCATCTTGATCGATGCGACACCCCAGCAGATCCGAGCATTGCCCCTGCAGCGAAAAGAACATATCGATGCCGCTTTTTACTGCCCACAATGTAAACAGGTGTTCTGGGATGGCAGCCATGTCAAACGCATGCACAGGCACCTGACCGATTGGGCAAAAAAGTATTCCCCGGCGATCCCCGATGATGATCGCCGCCGATCTTCCTGAATGGAAACCTCAGTTTTCTATTGGGGTGCTGGCATCGTTGCCCCAGTCGGACCAGGAACCGGGATAGCCTTTTATGTTCTTATAACCCAGTGACTTCAACAGAATATAGGTATGGGAGGAACGGTGGTGAGTCTGGCAATGGGTAATGATCTCTTTATCTTGCGTGATGCCATGGGTTTCCAGCAGCTCACGTAATTCGTTTTTTGGTTTGAGTCGCATATTACGACTCTTGTCCATGGTCTCGGTCCATTCGATATTGATCGCCCCGGGGATATGACCGCCGCGTCGGGCAAACACCTTGATACCGGCATACTCCTGCGGGGAGCGGGTATCGAGAATGGCTATCTTGTCATTGTGCAGGTGATCCAGGATATATTGTCGATCGGCGATCGGGCCCTGGTTAATATTCGCTTTGTACTCTGCTTTCTGTGGGTAATAGATTTCACTGGTGACCTGATGTCCCTCATTGGCCCAGGCGTGTAGGCCGCCATTCAGCAGTGAGAAATTCTGGTGACCGACGATATCCAGGGTCCACAGGAAACGACAGGCCCGGCCACCGCCTTCATCGTCATAGGCCACGACATGCGTGTCCTCTGTCAGTCCCAGCGCACTGAGTACGTTTGACAATTGGGCGACATCGGGCAACAGACCCATGCGGGGCTGTTCAATATGCACAATCCAGGCATATTCCAGGTAAACCGCACCGGGTAAATGATATTGCACGTAGGTCTGGGGTAGAGAAAGATCAACCAGTAACAGATTGTTATCTCCCAATTCGGTTTCAAGTTCTTTGGGTTCGATTATCAATGGGTGAAGCTGGTTTGTCATGCGTGTATTCCTGCGTTGCTGTTGTCTGTGTCGGTTAAGTATAAACAAGTGTTTTTTATTTTGATTCAGTCCAAGGTTTTATTAATCGGGCTTTTCCCGTAGTAACTACAGGGGTAAATGTTTTAAAAAAATACCTGATATTCCCAGTCAGGATTGTACTTTTTCAGTCAATTATCAATATAATCTGGCCTTTTACAATTAGCAGAGACCGGAAGGCAAAAAACGTATGGCTATTAAATCTTTTATTCCCCCCCAGCGCACCCTGATGGGACCTGGCCCATCTGATGTCAGCCCGCGCGTACTCGAAGCACTGGCCAGGCCGACTATCGGCCACCTGGATCCCGCTTTTGTTGGCATGATGGATGAAATGAAACAACTCCTGCAATATGCTTTTAAAACCAAAAATGAATTGACCTTTCCTGTCTCTGCGCCGGGTTCGGCCGGTATGGAAACCTGTTTTGTCAACCTGCTCGAAGCGGGCGACAAGGTGATTGTTTGCCAAAACGGCGTGTTCGGTGGGCGTATGAAAGAAAACGTCGAGCGCTGTGGCGCTATCCCGGTCATGGTGGAAGACGAATGGGGCAAGGCGATTGACCTGAACAAGGTCGAGCAGGCCCTCAAAGACAACCCGGATGCCAAGGTGCTGGCCTTTGTGCATGCCGAGACGTCAACCGGTGTGCAATCCGATGCCAAAAGCCTGACTGAACTGGCCCACAAACACGATTGTCTGGTGATTGTCGATGCCGTGACGTCACTGGCTGGCACGCCACTGGAGGTCGATGCCTGGGGCATCGATGCCATTTATTCCGGCACCCAGAAGTGTCTGTCTGCGCCTCCTGGATTATCACCGGTCAGTTTCAATGAACGGGCCGCCGAGGTGATCAAGAACCGTAAAAGCAAGGTGCAAAGCTGGTTCCTCGATCTGAGTCTGGTAATGGGTTATTGGGGAGCAGGCGCCAAGCGCGCCTATCACCATACTGCGCCGATCAATAATCTCTACGGCCTGCACGAATCCCTGGTGATGCTGCAGGAAGAGGGTCTGGAAAATGCCTGGGCAAGACATGCCTTCCATCATCAGGCCCTGAAGGCCGGGTTGGAGGCCATGGGCCTGAGCCTGTTGGTGAATGAAACCGATCGTTTGCCGCAGCTCAATGCCGTGGTGATTCCTGAAGGCGTCGATGAGGCTGCCGTGCGGACCCGTCTGTTGCAGGACTTTAACCTGGAAATTGGCGCCGGTCTGGGGGCTCTGGCAGGCAAGGTCTGGCGCATCGGCCTGATGGGTCACGCCTGTAGCGCCAAAAATGTTGAATATTGCTTGCAGTCACTGGATCAGGTTTTAGGCGACATGGGAGCGATTGAAAAAGGCGTTGCGGTCGCTGCGGCACAATCGGTGTTGAAAACAGCCGCATAATTCATACTGTTGTTTGCAAAAAAGCCCGGTCTGCGTGCCGGGCTTTTTTAATTAAATCAATCGTAAAAATCCCAACAGGGCGAGAATGGCCAGAGCACTGCCTATCATCAGCGAAATGGTCGCGACTTTACCTCTGGCTTGTCTGAAATTAACGCCAAACCAGATCAGGAAGGCGCTGATAACAATAAGAAATATCAGGGTACGCATTTAATCTACAAGCTTTTGTCGGGTAAAGATAATCACATCATAGCCGATATAACCTGTAATTATTAGGGGGGCCTAAAGTGAACTATAATCCCGGTATGTCAGGTATTTTATATATCTGCCGGGAAAGTTGAGAGGCCACAATGTCACAAACCACCGTCGTTGGATCCGAAGTCACCAAGTTTCTGTTTGATTACGGCCGCAAGCAGCGCTTCAGCGTCGGCAGTTATATGATTCGTGAAGGCCAGCTGGCCCGCAATGTGTTCGTTATCCTCGAAGGTGAAGCCGAGATCGTTAAGGCCGATGAAAATGGTAATGACAAGGTCGTCGCCAAGGTAGGTAAAGGCACTATTCTGGGGGAGATGGGGGTGTTCATGGATCAACCCCGGACCACCTCGGTGCGTATTTCACAGGAACTGACGGCGCTCGAATTTACTGCCGAGAGCTTTACCAGTGCTGTGATCAAGCTGCCTGATCTATCCTTGCGTCTGTTAAAGTCCCTTTCCAACAAACTCAGTGAATCAAACGAAGTGATTGTCGGTTTGGGCTATGCCCAGAGCATGTTGATGTGTGGCATGTATGTGCTCGATACCCGTCCCTCGCAAACCGAAAAAGAAACCTCTATTACGCTGTCGATGCAACAAATCTGTGAGGAAACCGGGCTGGATAAACAGCTTGTGCGCAATTGCTTTGAACGTTTCAATCGGCGTGGCGTCATGATGGGCCTGGGTTTTCAGGGCAGCTCGATCACCGGCAAGGCGAACTATCCAAAACTGATGCGTCTTTTGAAATCGGTTGGTTATACTGGCAAGAAGGATGCGTTCAGAGCTGCGCCTGCTGAAACGCCAGCAGCCGAAGAACCGGCAGCAGAGGCGTCACCGCAAGCGGCAGTTCCAGCGGCACCGGGTGCAGCCGGTGAGTAAGATTTAGTTTTATTTGCCTTCTGCCAGAAATAACCAGGTATCGATCACCGAATCCGGATTGAGGGAGACACTCTCGATACCTTCCTGCATCAACCAACGGGCCAGGTCGGGATGATCGGACGGGCCCTGCCCACAGATACCGATATATTTGCCCTGTTTACGACAGGCCTGGATGGCCATACTCAGTAACTTCTTCACCGCCTCATTGCGCTCATCAAACAGTTCGGCCACCAGTTCCGAATCTCGATCCAGGCCCAGGGTCAGTTGGGTCAAATCATTCGAGCCGATCGAGAAGCCATCGAAGTATTTGAGAAACTGTTCGGCCAGTAAGGCATTGGAGGGGATCTCGCACATCATGTAAACCTTCAGTCCATTGACGCCCCGGGTCAGCTCATTGTCATGCATCAGGTTAATCACATCGTGGGCCTCATGGGGAGTGCGCACAAAGGGCACCATGACGGCGACATTGGTAAAGCCCATTTCATCGCGAACCTTTTTCAGGGCAAAGCATTCCAGCTCAAAACAGTCCTGGAAATTGGGGGCCAGATAACGTGACGCGCCACGGAAACCGATCATGGGATTTTCCTCATGGGGCTCATATTCAAGGCCACCCAGCATATTGGCGTATTCGTTGGATTTGAAATCCGACAGCCGGACGATGACCTGTTTGGGCCAGAAGGCGGCGGCCAGGGTGGCAATCCCTTCGGTCAGTTTCTCGATATAAAAACTCACCGGGTCGGCATAACCGGCAATGCGTTCGTCGATTTGTCGTTTGATGTCATCAGGTTGATTTTGATAAAACAGCAGAGCCTTGGGATGGATACCGATCATGCGATTGATAATAAATTCCAGTCGAGCCAGGCCAATCCCGGCATTGGGCAGGAACTGGAAATCGAAGGCCCGGTCCGGTGTGCCCACATTCAGCATGATCTTGAAGGGCAGCTCCGGCATGGTTTCGAGATTGATCTCATCTATCGAGAATTCCTGTATGCCTTGGTAGATAAAGCCTGTCTCACCTTCGGCGCAGGAAACGGTGACTCCCTGTCCATCCTTGATGAGCTTTGTGCCATCACTGGTGCCCACCACGGCCGGTATACCCAGTTCGCGGGCGATGATCGCGGCATGACAGGTGCGCCCCCCACGATTGGTGACAATGGCGGCGGCTCGTTTCATTACCGGTTCCCAGTCCGGATCGGTCATGTCGGTGACCAGTACATCGCCGGGCTGCACCCGGTCCATTTCGCTCACGTCCTTGACGATCTTGGCGGCACCGGCACCGATACGTTGCCCAATACTGCGGCCGGTCAGTACGACCTCTCCTTTGGTTTTCAGGTTATAGCGTTGCAGGACATTCTGGTTGTCGCGACTTTTGACGGTTTCGGGTCGGGCCTGCACGATATAAAGTTGACCATCATTACCATCCTTGGCCCATTCGATATCCATAGAGCGGCCATAGTGTTCTTCGATGGTCAGGGCCTGTCTGGCCAGTTCCATCACTTCCTCATCACTCAGGCAAAAGCGGCGTTGCTCGGTTAACGGGACTTCCACAGTGACGGTAGACTGGTCATGGGATTGGAGATCACCATAGATCATTTTGATGGCCTTGCTGCCCAGATTACGGCGTATGACGGCTGCCTTGTCGGCCTTTAACATGGGTTTGTGGACATAAAACTCGTCAGGGTTGACGGCCCCCTGCACCACGGTTTCACCCAGACCGTAGGCGGCGGTAATAAACACCACGTCCTGGAAACCTGATTCGGTATCCATGGTGAACATGACCCCGCTGGCGCCAACGTCACTACGCACCATGTGTTGCACCCCGGCGGAGAGGGCAACATTACGGTGCTCAAAATCCTGGTGGACCCGGTAGGCGATGGCCCGGTCATTAAACAGGGAGGCAAACACCGCCTTGACGGCGGCCAGCAC
>Ga0209633_10004662_pt1 | contig 12261 bp, 9 predicted proteins | sample Cruoilmetagenom1_FD_187290 | JGI IMG/M metagenome (GOLD analysis project Ga0209633, IMG submission 187290) | Oil polluted marine microbial communities from Coal Oil Point, Santa Barbara, California, USA - Sample 1 (SPAdes) (version 2) | ecosystem: Environmental > Aquatic > Marine > Oil seeps ... | reverse complement strand
GGCAGAGGCCTAGCGCATTGCTTGCCAAGCCGCTTGAGCGGCCCGATCGCCCTGTAGCGTCGCGTGCAGATCCCAACTGATCGGGCGCGTTTTGGTCCAATCGGGCATGTGTCACCCGACACGGACGGCTCATTGCATGTGCGAGCTTGGACGTTGGCGTCTAGCGTCGGGGCCACTAACAGGTAGTGTGGAACAGCCCCGCGACCTGCTCCGTCTCCCGCAAGTCGTTGTAGAGATCCGCGGCCTCCTGCGTCGGCAGCACATGGACACGCACGCCTTGCTGCTTCAGCAGCTGGAGTGTCTCGGGACATATCCTCAGCCGCTTTGACATGCCCTGCGACAGCACGACCGCTGTAGCGCCGCTATCCAACAGCTCACGAACGTCGGTGGGCTGAATACCTGGCGTGTGTGCCGTACCCGTCTCGCGCCAATCCCACTCCCTGGCACCTCCAGGAAAGATCTTAGCATCCCTGAATGTCCCGGCGCCCTCAACCTCGATCTTTCCCCAGGCGAGCCCAATGATGCGTGGGGAGCGCATCTTCGGCTTGGCGACGACAGAGGGGAGCGGTGCTTCGATCATGGTATAGGTAGTGGTGCCGTTCGTCGGCATTACAAAACGATCGTGTTTGGGGGAGATCGTAGCTGTGGCTCGCGCCTGGCCCATTGACTTAGATCAAGCACCGGGCGCGGGCAAATATGTTGAACCAATGCGCCGCCAGGCGCCCCCGGGCAAAAGCAGATCGAAAATCGACGGCAGGTCAACTGATTGCATGGGTTCCAACATGCGGTGAGATCTGCGAGAAGGGGCACCCAAAAAAGCTCTCAACGACGGCATTGTCATAGCAGTTCGCCGATCCGCTCATGCTGCATTCGATGCCGTGCTTGGCAAGCTCGTCACGGAAGTCGTCGCTCGTGTATTGGCCGCCGCGATCGGAATGGTGGATGAGGGATCCGTCTGGCTGGCGCGCAGCAATTGCCATGCGCAAGGCATCGACAACCAGGTGTCGACTCATCCTATGGCTCATGGACAAACCCACGATGCGGCAGGAATAGAGGTCCATCACCACCGCAAGGTACAGCCAGCCCAGGTGTGTCGGAAGTGGAGTAAGAAGCGCTTTCGCGCTTCTCCTCCCCGAACCGTACGTGCGCCTTTCAGCGCATACGGCTCTCCATTCAGTCTTGGCCCATGGCCATAGCAACGTCATGATAATGTGAGGTGACGGTACTGCGCATTTCGCTCCGGAAGATGTATGGATTGATCTCCGGGTTCCGCCACCGGAATTGCGTCTTTGGGCTGGATACCATTCGGTGCAGCGCCTTGCCGACACGTTCTCCGCGTTCACTTCGTCCGTAGACCAGCCAGGTTTTTGCCTTGCCCGCCTCTGGCGCTCGGCACCAGCTCCGCATCAAGGGCTTGATGCGTGACCGATACTTCCGCGCCAACCAGTGCGCCAGTTTCCAGAACACGACATGGTCGATGCGCCGGAAGGTGCGCGCTGTGAAGTCGGTGAACTTGTAGAAGGCCGCCCATCCCGCCAATTGGCGGTTGAGGCTGCCAATCATGTCGACCGTGCCGACATCATGATTGCCGGGAAGGACCTCGGTCAGTTTTGGTTGCGACTTGTCTTGTCCCTAATTCTTGTCCCTGGGTCTGCGCAAACCACTGCGTTCGAAAAATGGGGCGGAATCCTTACCTTTGTTCAGCGAGAAGCAGGCTCGCACGTGTGAGCGCGCGCGGCGTTGACGCACATCAACGCAGAGCAAGCTCGGGCTGCTAAATTCACTCATAAAGGGAACCCCAGCCCGAGTTCAGTTGGAGGGGGTCGAGGATGCGCAGAACGGACGCGTTTGTTGGCACCAGCGACGGTGCTTTAGGGGGACTTTGTTATCGGAGTCATTATCAGATGACCGCTCACTTTTTCGCGAAGCACATAGCGGCATGCTTCACCGCCCCTCTGCTCAGTTTGATGTTGCTACTCGCCAGCTCGTCCTGGGTAGAGGCACAAATTCCTCCTACAGCCGGCGCAATTGAAATCGCCGAGGCAGAAGAAGAAAAGAAAAACCAGGAAAGAAAAAGAGGATCCAAGCGACGACGCGATCGCGATGTCAACAAGAAGGGGGTTAGGCACAAACAACGGCAACGGCAGAAGACGAAGCGAGACGGACGTCAGCGGAACGGAACAAAACGCGAGAGACGCGAGCGAGGGGAAGAGGCGCGTGAGAAACGCGAGCGGCAGAAAGCAGAACGCGAGAAACGCCAGCGGCAAAAAGCAAAGCGCGAGAGACGCGAGCGAAGGGAAAAGGTGCGTGAGAAACGTGAGCGGCAGAAAGCAGAACGCGAAAAACGCCAGCGGCAAAAAGCAAAGCGCGAGAAACGCGAGCGAAGGAAAAAGGCGCGTGAGAAACGTGAGCGGCAGAAAGCAGAACACGAAAAACGCCAGCGGCAAAAAGCAAAACGCGAGAGACGCGAACGAAGGGAAAAGGCGCGTGAGAAACGTGAGCGGCAGAAAGCAGAACGCGAAAAACGCCAGCGGCAAAAAGCAAAACGCGAGAGACGCGAACGAAGGGAAAAGGCGCTTGAGAAACGCGTGCCGCGTAGGGAAACGCGCGAGGAACGCAAGCGTCGGAGAGCGAATCGCGAGGAACGCGAAAAAAGGCAACGGCGAAGGGCGGCACGCACTAAGAAGCAGATCAAAGTCGTAAAGCGATCAGATACAGTTCTCGTGCATAGAAGAGAGGTAATAGGTCGCGACGGCCAAGTCCGGGTCGTGACAAGTCGCAGGTACAGGGTGCGCCATCGACGCTACCGCAACCGGTTTCGCCGCGGCATTAGCATCTATTATCTGCCGCCCGTAGGCATCGCGCTCGCGCCAAGCGTCTATGTGGTTGACAGCTCACGAGCGTCGTTCGATGTCTACGTTGACACGTTTCTAGCGCCGCCCGTAGTTCCTGTCACGCGCAGATACACGATCGATGAGATCGTGGAAGACCCGGAAATTCGGGCGAAGGTTCGCAGCGTCAGCATAGACACAATTATATTCGCGTCAGGCTCGGCGGAGATCCCGTTCAGTCAGCTTGACAAGCTCGATGATCTGGCAGACGCGATTTGGCAGACACTGGAAGAGGATCCTGATCAGATTTTCTTGATCGCCGGTCATGCCGATGCAGTCGGATCGGATGCATCAAACCTTGAGTTGTCGGAGGAGCGCGCTGCGGCTGTCCAAGCGGAATTGATCGAAGAATACGGTATTCCTGCTGAGAACTTGGAAGCCGTTGGTTACGGCGAGCAGTATTTGAGAATTCAAACGACCGGTCCGGAGCCGCTCAACCGACGCGTAGTGGTCCGAGCTATTGGAGCGTTGCTCTATCCAGATAGCCAACCGAACTTGCAGAACGCAGAGTGAAGTGATTGAAGGGACTGCGGCACATCGATGAAGAGTTCCGATAATAAATTCACAAATTGCAGTGCACGTTACCTGTGTTTGTTTGCTGGGACTTGACCCATTCGTTATGATCGGCGGCAACCGGAGTTTGACACCATGCGTAGAGTACTCGTCGCAGTATTCCTGCGCGCCGGGGCTTTGGTGACCCTCTCCCTGGAAACTGGACCACGGTAAGTGGGAATTTTCTCATAATGTCCCCGGTTGGGCAGAGGAGAGAAGACCATGAAGAAGTCGCGTTTTACGGAGCAGCAGATCGCATTGATCTTGAAGCAGGTGGATGACGGTTTGGGCGTTGACGATGTCTGCCGCAGGGCTATTGTTTCGCAGCAGACCTATTATCGATGGCGCAAGAAGTACGGTGGATTGATGCCGTCGGAAGTGAAGCGATTGAAGCAGCTTGGAGAGGGGAATCGGCGGCTGAAGGAGATGGTTGCCGATCTGTCCCTCGACAAGGCCATGCTGCAGGATGTTCTGTCAAAGAAGCTGTGAGGCCTGCGAAGGCGCGTGCGCTGGTGGACTATCTTCAAGGTGTGTTTCTGGTATCGATCCGTCGGGCCTGCGATGTCCTGCTGTTCCAGAAGTCGTCCTATTTCTACAAACCGCGCCGTCCTTCGCAGGCCGTTCTTAGACAGTGCATCCGGGAGATCGCGGAAACGCATGTGTGCGGTACGGATATGGTGGGCGCCACCGCAGGCCTCCATGGCCACCACGCAGGGATCCAGATCCGCCAGAAACGACAATAGCCGAAACCGCCGAATACGCTGGTTCATGACCACACGGCCGGACGCATCCAGACCGGCAACGCTGCAAACATTCTTCCCAAGATCGATACCCAACGTGACGATCGCCATCGCAAACTCCTCCGCTTTGAAATTGATCCGATAGCAGCATAGCCATCGACATCACGGAGGGGCGGTTCATCCCATTAGGTCAGCGGTGGACCAATTCATTGGGGGAAGATCAGCTGGATGGCCAGACATTTGCGAGTGTAGTCGTTCACGACGGCGGGCAGCCTGAACCCGTGGCCAGCAGTAACCTAGATTACAGGTTTTGAGGCCGTCTCTCCCAGTCCTATCGGCCGCCTGCAACAGTTTCTATACGCAAGCCAAGCAGGAAATTTGCCGCTGCATGATCTAGATCAATGCCCAACTGCCTCAGGCGTCGTAGGGTGATACTGCCATGACGAGGAGCCACAATGGATGGAGTTGTGAGGTAAAGTGTCCCTCGGGGCGTGGAACCAAGCAAATGAAGGATCCATTATAGCGATGATCCGCCATGACCAGGCCCGCAGATGTTCTGCTCGAGTGCTTATGAAGGAGACTTCCGGGCGAAAGAGTGGACTCTGCGGGTTCTGAATTTGGCCTGGGTCGGCGATATCCTTCCGGTGAAGGCCGATAAGTCACAACATGATGGGACGGTTCACCAGCTGCCAATCAGAGCCGGGCTTGAAGCTCGCGCAGGGTCGTCTTTTCTACGAGGCGGCGGTGGTCCACCGCTGTGGCGGACTGACACCGAGATCGTCGGCCGCCTCGACCGCCGTTGACTCAACAAGAACTGGGAATTTGAAAGGAGACCACCATGAAAGTCAAAGATGCAATGCATACGGACGTAAAATGGGTGGGTCCCGACATGTCGCTCACGGAGATTGCGACGAAGATGTGGGAACAGGATATCGGCGCGATCCCCGTCGGGGAAAATGATAGGATCATCGGCATGATCACTGACCGGGACATCACGTGTCGGGCTGTGGCCGCCGGTTCTGATCCATCGTCAATCAAGGCCCGGGACGTGATGACTAAGGGCGTCACCTTTTGCGCGGCAGAGGAAGAACTAGAGGACGCCGCTCATAGGATGGAGGAAAAGCAAATCCGCCGTCTCCCGGTGCTCAACGAGGATAAACGGATGGTCGGAATGCTGAGCCTCGGCGATCTCTCACACGCCGCATCCCACGAACTTTCCGGCGAAGTTATCGAGGCAGTGTCAGGCCATCACTAAAACAAGCGCCTCCGGAACTGGAGCGGTGGCGGCTCGGTTGCCGCTGCTGCTGAACTCTTGGTGAACTGTTACTGCCCGGTTTCGGTAACTTGCTGCGATTACGTGGGGCTACTTGCGGCCTGCCTGTTTAGGATTTGCCGATCCGTCGAGCTCTCCGCGAGTTGGCGAACCTTGCCAGGCTCAATTCCTCTTCGCCGCATTGTGATCCGGAGACTGCTTCGCGCAGGCCCCGACCGCCAGTTTGGCTTGTACCGAAGCTTCCAGGCTTTCTCGGTCTCCTCACAGCGGTTCATAGAGACGCCCCTTGTGATGTAGTTCAGGGTGTTTGAGGTCACTCAAGATTATGCGACCGCCGCCACACGCTCCGGAGACGCTCGCGACACGGTCGGCAGACATGCTTCCATGCTCACCGTGACAGGGGTCTTAACCAGGCTCGCGGCGCGTCATGGAGGACGTGCTCAAGCGAGATTTGCCATCACCATGGATATATCTGCCGGTGAGGACCGTCGTGCATGCTAACGGCCGCGTCCCAATCACGGACTGCATCCATCGCTTTGACCGATGATCTCGGGGAGAATTAGGTAAGCAGTCGACAGGCAAAATATTCACATACCGCCCTATTGAATGTTCGTGATTTGTTCCTATATTTGATTTTAAACTGAAATCCTTCTCATCCGACAGTCCGACGCTTGTCACCCGCAAGAGACCGCGGGACATGCGGGCGGCTGAATGCCAGTTCCCGGGTCCCGTCCGGTGAGCCAAGGTTGTGCAATTGAGGGGTGATAGATCGAGGGAAAAAATGGGGACGATGAAAACTTTGGACTATGGTCCTGCCGACAATCTGACGCAGTACTTAGAGCAAGTACGTAACTACCCGTACCTGACGGCCAAGCAGGAGGCAGACTTCGCCCGGCGCTGGCGCGACCATGGTGATCGGGAAGCGCTAAGACAGCTCGTATGCAGCCACTTGCGTCTGGTCGTCAAGATTGCGCGGAGCTACAAAGGCTATGGCCTGCCGACCGGAGATCTGATTTCTCAGGGCCATGTCGGCCTGATGCAGGCGGTGCACAAATTCGACCCAGATCGCGGCGTGCGCTTTGCGACCTATTCGACGTGGTGGATCCGTGCGGCGATCCAAGAACATGTTCTGTACTCCTGGTCGCTCGTGAAAATCGGCACCACGGCGGCGCAGAAGAAGCTGTTTTTCAATCTCCGCCGGCTCAAGGGCCAGTTGCAGGCGTTTGAGGAGGGCGATCTGTCGCCAGAGGCGGTGGCGGCCATCGCGCAGGAGCTCGATGTGCGCGATGCCGACGTTGTGGACATGAACCGCCGGCTCGGTTCTGGTGATCATTCGCTGAATGCCGTGGTTGCGACGGACTCTGATGACGAGTGGCAGGATCTGCTGGTGGAGAGCTCTCCCGATCAGGAATCCCTGGTCATGAAGCGAGACGAACTCGCCTGGCGGCGACGGCTGCTTGAACACGGTTTGATCAAGCTCACCGAGCGCGAGCAGCATATTCTCGTTGAGCGGAGATTGAAGGACGATCCGCCCTCTCTGGATGTGCTGAGCCGAGAATATGGCATCTCGCGCGAAAGGGTCAGACAGATTGAGAATCGAGCCTTCGAGAAACTTCAAGAGGCTATGCGGGATGACGCACGAGCGCCGCGCCGACAGAGGCGACCCGCTTCGCGTACTGACAACCCAAGACCGGAAGCGACATGACGATAAACCGTGAACCAAAACCTAAGCAGCCACTTGAGCTGAAGCGGCCGGGGCGGCTTGAGCTCAGAAAGACTGCTGAAACGGGACAGGTGTGGCAGAGTTTCAGCCGTGGCCGGTCGAAGTCTGTCACAGTCGAGGTCAAGCGCAAGCGCACTTTCGCACCTGACGAAGGCGGCCGCATGACACAGGTCAGTTCGGTGCGCCAGACGGCAGAACGCGCATTCGCTGGCCGGGCCGATGCCCCCACCGAAGTTTCCGAGGCCACCCTTGTGGATGCGCCGAAGCTGACGAGTGAGGAACGTGCCGCCCGTGTCGTCGCTCTTGAGGCTGCCGAAAAGCATGCAGAAGAACGCCGCCGCAAGGAGGAGGCCACGGCAGGGGTACGCCAGCAGTCTGAAGCTGTGGTAAAGTCGTCTGGCCAAACGGTGGCTTCGGCCTCTGCAGTCCCGGGACAAGCCGGACGCCGCGCGACCGCGCCCCACCCCAAGGCCCCAGGCAAAGGCCAGCTCGAGGACAATGTCGGTGATCGCGTCAAGCGCAAGCCCGGCGCGCCCAAGCCGACCTCCGCGCGCTTGGGCGAGCCGCGTCGTCGCCAGGCCAAGCTGACCATATCGCAGGCGCTCGAGGGCGACGAACACGAGCGGATGCGCTCGCTTGGCTCGGTCCGGCGCCACCAGGAAAAGCTGCGGGCACCGCAGGAAAAGCAGGCCTATCACCCGCCCGGGAAGGTCATTCGCGATGTCACGGTCCCGGAGGCCATCACGGTCCGGGAGCTGGCCAACCGCATGGCCGAGCGTGGCAGCGAGGTGATCAAGACCCTCATGAACATGGGTGTCATGACGACGCTCAATCAGGTGATCGGTGCCGACACGGCCGAGCTGGTGGTCACGGAATTCGGTCACCGGCTGAAGCGCATTGCAGCAGCGGACGTCGAGCTGGGTCTTAAAGGCGAACCAGATAAGGAAGGCACGCTTCAGACGCGGCCGCCAGTGGTCACCATCATGGGTCACGTCGACCACGGCAAGACGTCGCTGCTGGATGCCTTGCGCGAAACCGATGTGGCGGCGCACGAGGCTGGTGGCATCACCCAGCACATCGGCGCCTACCAAGTGAAACTCGGATCTGGCGACAAAATCACCTTCATCGACACCCCGGGCCACGCCGCCTTCACCGAGATGCGTTCGCGTGGCGCCCACGTGACCGATATCGTGATCCTGGTGGTCGCCGCCGACGATGGCATCAAGGATCAATCGATCGAAGCGATCAACCACGCCAGAGCGGCTGAGGTTCCGATCATCGTAGCGATTAACAAAATCGACCGTCCCGAGGCCAATCCCAACCGGGTCAGGGAGGAGCTGTTGCAGCACGGATTGGTGGTCGAGGAGATGGGTGGCGACATCTTGGCGGTCGATGTTTCTGCGAGGCGGAAGCAGAACCTCGACAAGCTGGAAGAGGCCATACTTCTGCAGGCCGAATTGTTGGAGCTGAAGGCCAATTCGGAGGGCATCGGCGAGGCTGTGGTTATCGAGGCCAAGCTGGAGCGCGGTCGCGGTTCGGTTGCGACGATCCTGGTTCAACGCGGCACGGTCAGGGTGGGTGACATTTTTGTGACCGGTAGCCAATGGGGCCGCGTACGCGCCCTGGTTGATGTGCATGGCGAGAAGCTCGATGCAGCGGGACCTGCGGTCCCCGTCGAGGTGCTTGGCCTGAACGGCACACCCCTTGCCGGTGACGATTTCGTCGTGGTTGAAAACGAGGCACGGGCACGCGAAATCGCGCGCTTCCGCGAGAACACCAAGCGAAACATCAGCATCGCAGCGCAGGGCCATGGTAGCCTTGAGCGGATGCTTTCCAAGATCAAGGAGGGGGAAGCCAAGGAACTGCCGGTCGTGATCAAGTCCGACGTCCATGGTTCGCTCGAGGCAATCATCGGCAGTCTCGGAAAAATGGGCACCGAGGAGGTCAAGGTCAGGGTGTTGCATGCCGCGGTCGGCGGCATCAACGAATCGGACGTCACGCTTGCTCGGGCGAGCGACGCGACCGTTATCGCCTTCAATGCGCGCGCCAATCCCCAGGCCAGAGAAATGGCCCGGCGCGACAACGTCGACATCCGGTACTATTCGATTATCTACGAAGTTCTAGACGACCTGAGGGCCGCGCTGACCAGCCTGCTTACGCCGTTGCTGCGGGAAAAGACCCTGGGTTACGCCGACGTCCGAGAAGTGTTCAGCATCTCCAAGGTGGGCAAGGTCGCTGGCTGCATGGTCACCGAGGGTCTGGTCAGGCGCGGGGCAAAAGTGCGGCTGCTGCGCGACGACGCGGTGATCCACAACGGCACGCTGAAGACCCTGCGCCGCTTCAAGGACGAGCTCAAAGAGGTCAAGGAAGGCTACGAGTGCGGCATGGCTTTCGAGAACTACCAGGACATTCAGGTTGGCGATCGGATGGAATGCTACGAGGTCGAACAGGTAGCCCGCACTCTCTAATCGCCGACTCCCAACGCACTTTCTGGACCGATCTCCGCCTGGGCTCGTTCATAACCGGCGGCAGCATTACGTCCTTCGAAAGGCAGACACCCTAACGCTCCGCAATTGTGTCATGTCCAACGTTAGCGCCTATGAGACAGATTTAGGGGCGGTCGTGTTCAGTCTGCCTCACGCTCGAAGGCGCAGCAGTGCGGTGCATTCACACTGTCTTCAACCGTTGTAATAACGGCTCCGGTGATCGGGTTGGGTCTGAAGGTCGTGCAACCCTTTAGGCCCTTGTCGTAGGCCAGGTCATAAACCTTCTTGAACTTCTCGAACGGGTAAATCTCCGGCACGTTGATCGTCTTAGAGATCGAATTGTCCACGTAAGGCTGTAGAGCCGATTGCATGGCCAAATGCTGTCGGGGCGACAAATCGGAGGCACACACGAACCCGGGTGGATAGCCCTCCGGATTCCCGAATTTTTCCTGCCATAGCCTGACCGCGTAGTCTGTCAGCTCGAACTCGCCGGTCGTCCCGTCTTCGTTCAGGACCCTGCGCCTCATGGAGCCGGCGAAGATCGGCTCAAGCCCGCTTGAGACATTGTTCGCCAGCAGGCTGATGGTCCCCGCCGGTGCGATCGCGATCAGGTGACTATTGCGGATGCAATGCAGCGCGATGCCCGACCGGATGTCTTCGGGCAGCGTCTGAACGAATTCACCCTCTAGATACCTCTCCTTATCAAAGAACGGAAAGGGACCCTTTTCATCGGCAATTGCGATGGAGGTCCGGTAAGCGCCGTGGCAAATCTGTCGTATGATATTGGTGGTGACGTCGATGGAACGCTTGCTGCCATATTCCAGCCCCAACATAAGCAGAGCCTCGGCGAGGCCGGTGATCCCCAGGCCAATCCTACGCGCGCCCCGGGCCATCTCCTCCTGCTCTGGTAAAGGAAAACGAGATGCGTCAATAACGTTGTCCAGAAGCCGCGTAGCAATCTCGGTCGTTGCGGTCAAAGCCCTCTCGTCCAGCTGCGCCTCGGCCGTGAAGGGTTTACGGACGAATTGAGTGAGGTTGAGGGAACCCAAATTACAGGCGCCGTAAGGTGGCAGCGGAATTTCGCCGCAAGGGTTGGTCGCGTTGATCCGTTCGCGGTACCAGAGATTGTTAAGGCGGTTAATCCGATCAATGAACAACACGCCGGGTTCTGCATGCTCATACGTGGCGCGCAGGATTTTTTCCCAAAGGTCTCTGGCTCGCAGGCACCGGTGGACGTGGCAGTGGACAGGTTCCCCGTATCCGGGCCATTCCTTCAGGACGGTATTCCGGCCCGGCTCTTCGTCCATGGCTGGAAATACGAGAGCCCAATCCCCGTCGGCGCGGACTGCCGAAATGAAGGCGTCAGTTACCTGGATTGACAGGTTGAAGTGGCGGAGGATGCCAGGTTGCTTCTTTGCGTTGACGAACGCCTCGATGTCCGGATGGTCGCAGCGCAGAGTCGCCATCATAGCGCCGCGCCGGGCACCAGTCGAAAGGATGGTTTCGCACATGGCATCCCACACGGTCATAAACGAGACTGGCCCGGAGGCGAGCGCTCCGACGCCCTTGGCGCGCATGCCGCGTGGGTGCAAAGTGGAAAAGTCATAGCCCACGCCGCCGCCTTGCCGCATCGTGATGGCCCCCTCATGGAGGGCTCGGAAGATGCCTTCCATCGAGTCCTCGATCATGCCCATCACGAAGCAGTTGAACAGCGTGACGTTCCGACCGGTTCCCGCTCCCGCCTGAATCCGACCGCCTGGCAGGAATTTGAACCCTTTGAGGATCTCGTAATACCGGGCCTGCCAGTCTTGGCGATGCCTCGGTTCCACTGCGCTGAGAGCCTGAGCGATGCGCTGCCAGCTTTCATCAACGGTCCGCTCGGAGATCTTGCGATCTTGCCGGTAACGGTACTTCGTATCCCAGATGTGTCGGGAAATCTCAGTAGTAAACGGATCCATCCTCGCGTGGGTCCTCATACATAAGCCTACTCGCACATCAAAGAGCGACTTCCAGTGCTAGCGCAATGCCCAATTAAGTGGCCACGGCATAGCGGTCCACGATGTCGCCAGCTTCTAACCTGCCTCCAAGTTCAGTACCACCGTTGGTTTAGACTTCTGTGGTCGTGGTGTGAGCGACGATCTGCCTGGAGCCCATGAGTTGCGGAGGGCAGATCGGCCGCGTTTGGCAGGATGGTTTCGGGTGCCGGCGGCCGGTATCCAAGTTCAGACTTCAGTTTGTGGTTACAAGACCTAACTTAGGTCCATTATGGAAACACAGACTGGTCGCCGGCGAATTTCTGCGATCTCCGCATCAGAGACGTTATTGAAGCTGGCGACGACCTGGATAGCGGCCCGTAGCCCTGACTGCAGCAACCCGAAGCGCCTGATCGGCGCTATTCGTTGGTACACAGAGCTCCGCTTGTCCGTTAGGATCAAACCTAGTTTGAGGCGGTGGCGGGCGAGGATGGTCTCCATTACCGTAAAAGCCGCGGCTTCACTTCCCGGCCGGACAAGAATATTACCAAACCTGTGAAAGTGGCGGTTCTTGGGGTTGAAAACGGCACCAAGGACTGGAACGTGCGGCAAAACGTGGACCA
>Ga0209633_10004661_pt1 | contig 12264 bp, 10 predicted proteins | sample Cruoilmetagenom1_FD_187290 | JGI IMG/M metagenome (GOLD analysis project Ga0209633, IMG submission 187290) | Oil polluted marine microbial communities from Coal Oil Point, Santa Barbara, California, USA - Sample 1 (SPAdes) (version 2) | ecosystem: Environmental > Aquatic > Marine > Oil seeps ... | reverse complement strand
GGCCAGACCAAAGTGACCAACATTATCCGGGCTGTATACGGCCTGTCTCAAGCTACGCAACATCACCGTCTGAATAAGATGCGCCTCGCGACGTCCGTGAATGGAGTCCAGCAGTTTTGCATACTGGCGTGGTTCCGGTTCATCACCACCACCCAGTGTCAAACCAAATTCCGTCAGGAAAAGCCGCAGGTCGGCGAGCTTTTCATCACTCGGTTTTTCATGAATACGAAACAGGGCGGGAATTTTATTTTCAAGCAGATAATTGGCCGCCGAGACATTGGCCATGAGCATGCACTCTTCAATGAGACGATGCGCATTGTTGCGTGTCACCGGCACAATGCTCTCGATCTTGCGAGCTTCACCAAAGACAATGCGCGTCTCGGTGGAGTCAAATTCAATAGCACCGCGCTGCTCACGCGCGGCATGCAGGGTGTTAAACAGGGCGTAGAGGTTTTCCAGTGGCGTAATAAAATCGGCGTATTGCTGACGCAGGTCCTGGTCACCCAGCTCGATCATCTGGTGGACCTTGTTATAGGTCAGGCGAGCCCGTGAGTGCATGACGGCCTCGTAAAACCGATAATGCTTGAGCTTGCCCTGCTCGCTAATCTGCATCTCACAGACCATGCACAGACGATCAACCTCGGGCTTGAGCGAACACAGGCCATTCGAAATAATCTCGGGCAGCATGGGAATGACACGTTCGGGAAAATATACCGAGGTACCCCGCTCATGGGCACTGGCATCCAGCGCCATATCCGGTTTGATATAATGCGAGACATCGGCAATGGCCACGAGCAGACGCCAACCCTTGCCCTGGGGTTCACAATAGACGGCGTCATCAAAATCACGCGCGTCCTCACCATCGATAGTCACCAGTTTTAAGTCACGGATATCGGTGCGACCCTGCTTATCCTTATCGGCAACCTCTTCGGAGAATCTGGCGGCCTCGGCCTCGGCCGCAGGTGACAATGTCTGCGGCAAGTCATGGCTGCGAATGGCGATATCAATCTCCATCCCCGGCGCCATATGCTCACCCAGGGTCTCCGCCACACGACCGATGGCCTGGCGATACTTACTCGGGTATTCGGTGATTTCTATCGTCACCATCTGACCGTGCGTTGCACCCGCCTGCATTTCCGCAGGCACCAGGATGTCCTGGGTCAGGCGTTTATTATCCGGTGACACAAAGCCGACACCACCTTCAATAAACAGACGGCCGACGACCTGCTTCATGGCCCGTTCCAGCACCTCGACCACGGCGGCCTCACGGCGACCACGACGGTCGATACCACTGACGTAGGTGACAATCCGATCGCCATGCATCAGGGCTCGCATGTCACGCGCCATGATAAACAGGTCGTCGCCACCCTCTTCCGGGACCAGAAAGCCAAAGCCATCCGGGTGGCCAATCACCCGTCCCCGGATCAGATCCATTTTGGAGACCAGGCCGTAGCCCCCGCGTCGTGTAAAGACCAACTGTCCATCACGCTCCATGGCGCGCAGACGTCGGCGCAAGGCCTCGACCTGGGTATCGCCTTCGATCTCAATCGCTGCCGCAATCTCTTCCCGGTTCATCGGGCCACTGCTTTTCTCCAGCACTGCCATAATGTATTCACGGCTGGGAATAGGCTCGTCATATTTGCTTGCCTCACGCTTGGCGTGCGGGTCTTTAATATCTGTTTTTTTGCTCATGAGATTGTTTAGTTATTGGTCCTTCGGTTATTTTTGCCGCCCCGGACAGCCTGATTGACAAGCACGGCGACTCTAGGTAAAGTTCGCCGCCTTGGCTGTGGATACACTCCGCAGGTAAGGCCGAGGTGGTGAAATTGGTAGACACGCTAGCTTCAGGTGCTAGTTGGGGCAACCCAGTGGAGGTTCAAGTCCTCTCCTCGGCACCAAATTTACAAACCATAGCAGACCACCACAGACCACGCAAGCAATTGTTCTAAAAGCGTTTTTCCCAGCCTGACGTTCCATTCATCTTGTCCTTCATTGTCTGCCGTGGTCCCGAAAATGGAGCGTGAATGGAGCGTGGGTGGAGCGCGTTTTTTGACTTTTTCTTTTAACGATAAAGTGTATTAATTACTTAAGAACTGCTTCAGCAAAACCTGGATTAAAGTTAAGCGGTGCACTACTATTTATGGCCACTACACGATGTTTGAGTGACTTAAGGTCTACATCAATCATAGAGTATATATCCCCTCCTTCAAGAAGACGTATAATTTCGCAAATTGCCAATACGGCGGCAACGGTACCTACAAATGGCGCACCGATGGCTTTGCCAGCAAGCATTGTAAGACCGCACTGATCAAGTCCCTCTTTCTCCAAAACATGGTATGCAGGTTGATCTAATACCGTAGCATCTTCATTCTCGTGTGTTCTCCAAATATCTGTAGCACGGCGATGCCCCGGAAATGTGTGTAGTCGGATACTTCTAAAATCATGTATACCGCGACCGAGACCGGCTTCGACCACAAAACGAAAACCTACATCTTCCAACGCCTGTCGGCCAATAGCATTATCAAGACCACACAATGCAACTGACGGTTCATCAACTTGTCTCGTAAAAGATGAATCAAAAAGACGTTCCAAAAGGGTTGTTTTAAATCCACGATTTTCTGCCCATTGAGCCATTGTTCTTGTCTTCATCTCTCTTACCATACTCGCCTGCGTAAGAATTGAGGTGCTTTCGGTCGATGAAGATATTCTGTCGACATCTTGCAAAACCAATTCAACACACGTGGGATCGTGATAAGGTAATAGCCCAAGTGTCCAGAGATAGGCTTGACCCAGATGGCCAAGTCCTATTAACCATAGTTTGGAAGGTAAACGGGTAAGCGGCGGGCCATCCGATGATGAGTGCATCCAACTATCTATTTCATCCAGCTTCCACAATGAAAGCCCAATATGCCGATAACCCGCTTCCGCATTGCCCCTTAATCTCATAAAGGCTTCATTAACTGCCAATGCTCCGGCTAATACGCCTGCCGGCGCAAAATTAATTTTCTCATTTAACCTGAAATCTGAATTGAACGGAACCACCCCAACACGCCACCCATCAAAGGTGGTCCGTATTGAAAAGTCATTTCTCGATCCGCCTTTTCCGCCTCCCACAGATATAAACGGAATGCTGCCATCAACCCTTTCGACTAAATTACCACCCAACCCAATTACAGCTTCTCGCAAACTATTACCAATCGGTAAGGCGCATGTGAGTGGTGCATCAAGATTACCGACAACGTCAACACCCCCTAGGAAACATCTGCGAGCGATGTTTACGATAGTCAAAAGTGTCGCTTGATGCGTTGGATTTAATGCCGCCGCACTACCAATTGAAACTGCTACACGATAACGTGAAAAAAGCGTAATTGCTTCTTGTATACTTTCTGCTTCACCAGTGTCCACTGCAAGTTTCACAAGGCGGTGGAGGCTCTCAGAAGGATCTTGAAGTATTGTGTCACTCATCTTAGTTATCCCCATACACCAACATATAAAAAGCTGCGATCCCTTACAGTCAGCCACCGATGGTTTCCCAAATATCGATAGATACCAAGATCATCGAAACAACGAGAACTAGTTGCATAGTTAGGGATTATGAATGCGATATGGCCACTACGTGCAATCATGGGATTGTTGCGATCGGACGGACTTTGCGCTGAACCCCGTGGGTGCGTATGAACATCAGCTACTACAGCCAATCTTGTTTGTCGGCAAATATCCCAGAGCTTTCCAAAGTAACGACCATCGATTCGTACTATTCCGGACTCCAGTGAATGCGGATCGAGATCGTCATAAAATACGATTTTTTTTATACGAGCCCGCCCAGAATAATTTGAACCTAATAAGAATGCGCCGCTCTCCCGGTATCCGCCACCCCTCCGTCGTAAATTATCAGTCAAATACTGCCATAGCATGGATGAACAACTAATTTCATGCTGCGGATGAAGCAGCTGGCACATAGTCGCGCGAATTGAGAAGCTCATGTACAATCTCCAAATATTGAACAATTCCACGTTCAGGATTCCAAATCATCGACGGGTATTCTGTCCGCCAGTTTGCATGGCCCTCTATAGTTACACGATCACAAGGCAGGTATAGGGCACTTCCCCCTTTCCAGTCTGTCCTGAAAACCGCTGCAACACGGCCAGTACCTTGCGGCCACGCTCCATTGGCCGCGGGGGCATCTGTATTGATGTCCCAAAGTCTTGCAGTCGGTGGTGAAACTGGATAGTTGCTACAATCAAAACGTAAAGTAAACTCTCTGCTGTCGCTGGCGATTATATCTATCATCGCTAAAGGCCAATTAATAGATATTAGGTTCCACCGTCTTCGTGCCTCTCCTGAAAGGTATCGCCCTGACTTTAGATGCGACATAAGTATTTTTTCGTCTGGTTTCATCATCTTTAGCCTCAACAACCACCGTTAACACGCTCATTGGCTACGAGATCAAAGGTGATGCCACACTCAGGACACGTTACTAATGAACCCACATGCGTATCGGAATCTGGTCTTGTTTGTGTACCTGAAATTTGCAATACATGTTCACCAGCATCCTCTTTTGGTAGTTCGAGTTCGCGCACAGCCCAGCGTTTAATAGAGGCTATGGTAATTCCTGGGCCAAAATCGCGATCTACGGTATCGCCGGCATAATTCACCAAAACATGTATACGGTGGCACCGGTGGACATGAACACGCAGGCACCCTTCTTTTGCATGCGGGATACAAGCATCCTCAACCAGTGGCTCTTCTGCATCTTCTATATATATAAGTGTGTCACCTTCAACCGGAGAGCACCGCAATCCGCTCACAGCAGCCTTGAGCTCTGCGACCGTTTTATCAGCTTCAATACGGATATGTTTGATATCCTCAATGTCTTCACCTTGCACAAAAACGTCAATTACGTTCATTTCACATCTCCTACGATATATGACTCAGTTTCTAGCAGCGGACCGAAAGCGCTGCTCTTACTGGTTTAATCGATAGAAATGGGAAAAACCGGCAATGCGTGAAAAATTATCGGGGATCGAACTCGCCCTTTGGAATAGTGGGGCAAATAAAGAAATGTGTACAACGTGGACAGATAACTGCGTCTATCTTCGGCGGGAAATGCCCCGATGCCAGATCAGCAAGGAAACGCTCGCCTCGCTGAATACCTGTGTTGATCTTTCTTTCTGACATCACTATTTCTGTTACACCTCCATCCGTTAGGTGCAAAACTTCAAACTTGAAACCACCCTTGCCATAATGCCGACGGGCAGACTCATGAACAATGCGATGAATCGTGTCATCTCCCTTGAACGATCCTTTTTTACCTGTTTTTATCAGTCTCAACAGTACACTTCCATCAGGCAGTGAAGCCAATTGATCTGGTTCGATAATAAGCCTGCCGTTCGCTAGATCAATTGCAAGCAAGTCACTCCCACGGACCTGAAGTCCTGACTGTAAACCCATAAGATTATTAATAACTCTTTCCGCAAGTTCTCTATATTTTGTCTCAAACCCATGGTCAACAGGGCCATAACGTCTCCAGGTTTTATCTAGATGTTTAAGCGCTTCTGCCGTATCAATATTTGACCCTGCAGGGATATCTTTCAGCCAGTCAAGTACTCCATAAATACATCGATGAGTCTTAACAAAGGCACCATCTCGTTTCGATCCAGCAATACAAAACACATGGCTGTAAAAATAGCGCCGTGGACACCTCTCAAATTCAACAATATCATGAGCCTTTACTTCAAGCGTTCGTGGAACATTCACTGTAACGGCTGCATCAGCGTCAATTGATGAGCTTGACTCTATAAGAACGGGCGAAGTATCTGTTGTTATGTATGACTCAATATGTTTCAGGTATTTTGAAGGGTTTCGGTTTTGTGAACCCTGTGTGTCCGACCTATAAAGAAACAGTCGTGCTTTTGCTCTGGAGAGCGCAACAAAGAATAAACATTCTTCCTCTTCGTCATGAAATAGTCTGGCAGTATCTTCACAGGGTGTGTCAGATGTTTGACTTATCATACCTTTAGGTGGTGGACAACGTATCGATTGGCGACGCGCTGGAATGCCATTAGTCATCATGCCAGGAATATGCGCCGCTTCAAATTCGAGACCTTTACTGCCATGAATTGTCATTAGCCTAACCGCATCCAGGTGTAATGCCGCGGCAGGTATTTGCCTAAGGTCTCTTTCTTCTCCAAGCAGCACGAGTCTTCGTATTTTTAAAAGAATATTATTAATCGGAAAACCCACACCGGTTATCTGTTGCCCTCGGATAAAATTAAGAAATTGATACAATCCAACACAGCGCATCTGATTTGAAATGTTCTCATTTTTTAATAGTGGCTTGAGATAATGGCTCTTATCAAAAAGATAGACTGACAACATTTTCCATGGGATTGCTGTCTTATCCACCCCATGTAGATCACATGCTAGTCTTTTTAGCCCCTTAGTCCCGTCTTCAGATAGTCCATTAACACTATCCAGCGAATCCAGAAGCTCTAATGCTGAGATTTCTCCTTCTTTAACTGCATTCAAATAGTTGGAAACATCCTGGAGTGGTATTTGGTAATCAGTGAAAGCAGCCACACGCATCAATCCACCCCCTCGGGGGTCTACGATAAACCACAGTAAAGACAGCATATCCCTTACTTCTTGGCGCTCAAAAAGACTCCCCAAATGAAGTACGGGAATACCGCGATCTTCAAGACCTTTTGCAAAATCATTGAGCCGCGAGTTTGATCGACACAACACTGCTTGTTCGCGGAATGGTACGCCTTCTTCACTAAGTTGCTGAACTCGCCCAGCCACTGCTGAAATTTCGCTATGCAAATCGGGCAATATGCTAACAGAAGGCACTACCCTTCCAGTTCCTCGCTGTGACTGTAGTTGAAGGGCAAGCGCATTTTTAGAAGAAAGCATCACTTGAGAGAATGCGGAGTAAACATTAATAATTTCTTCTGTGGAACGGTAATTGACCGACAAGGCCTTTCGTTCAGATTCTGTAAAGTCATCGGGAAAGCGAGCCATATTGATCGAGGACGCTCCACGAAACCGATAAATCGATTGCCGAGAATCACCCACCACCCATAAGCGGGTACCATTTCCTGCAATCATCTTAAGCAACCGTGCGCTGGCTCTGTTCACATCTTGGTATTCATCGACAAGAATATGCCTATGCCTAATTTGTACTTCTTCGCGCAACGCGGACTGTGCTTCCAACAACAGCACTGGTCTCATAATGAGATCACCAAAATCCACTGCTTTCTTTTCGAGAAGCATATCCTCGTAAATCTTATAAACCTTAGCGACCTCCAATGCTTTTTTGGCAGCAATCTCTTCATCTTCACCCTTGGCATTGAGCAAGTCTGCCTCGGCTAAAGAACGGTAAGTATCTGCATCCACGAGTTCATCTTTGGCCCTAGAAATAGCAGATAATAGCTCCTTGAGTTCAAGCGCTGGTTCATAAAGATTTTGGTGATACTCTAAATCCAAAGTAGGCAGCAGTTCTTCAAGCAAATCAATTGCATCACTGCGATCCATCAACCGTATGTCTGGATCCAACCCCACAAACTGGTGGTACTTGCGCAGTAGTTCGAGACCAAATGCATGAAAGGTACCCGTCCATATTTTCGGTGCTTCTACAGGTAATACATCCGCCACTCGTTCGGTAATTTCATTCGCCGCCTTATTCGAAAAAGTAAGCGCTAAGATTGAAGCAGGCTCTACGCCCTGTTTAATAAGCGACAAAATCCTCGCAACCAGCGTACGCGTCTTGCCAGTACCTGGTCCGGCTTCGAGCAAAAAAGGAGTACCAGCGTGGTTAGCAGCGACTCGTTGTGAATCATCAAGATCACCAGAGTTGCTAGACCGCACTACGGCCTCCACAGGGTACGCGGGAATCAGTAAAGAATCACAGAGTTGTTGGCGTACTACGTCCAATGGTAATCGGCAACGTCGTGCAATTTCGGCAGCCGTTAGACTATCATCTAGGAAATATTTTCTTGCCTCTTCCCTGGGCAAAAGAAATTCTCGTCCGAAGATATTTGCTTGTAGTTCTTTGCGTTCGCGAACACCATACCCTTCAACCCTCTCAATTCCCACGGGTGACGCTTCATTAGGGGATGAAACATCTATGTCTTTTTCACTACATACAGTCACCTCGTCGTGCATATCGAGATGCCCAAGTTCATGGGCAATCAATGTGGCGGCTGTCTCGTTCGTTACTGAGTTTTTGTAATAAATAGCTGCCATATCGCGATCAAGTACTGCTTCCGCGCCGTTCAGCAACGTGTCTTCCTGATCTCGTGATATTAATTCGTAGTCAACGCTGTTAACCGCTGCTTGAACAAGCTCGAACGAGTCCGAGTAATGCGTGCTCGAAGTCTCGACTTTCTCACGAAACACGCGTGCCCGTTGCCTTACTGTCTCAAAATTATCCATTCCTTTTTATATGCAGCATAGTTGTTAAGTTTATCAGTTGAGCCACTTTTCTTTTTCATCGTCGCCAAGAGTTGATCTACGCACAGCTTCTTCAAACGTTTCTTTAGTGACAACTTCTGGCTTGGCATGTGACTTAAAACTAGCTTGTGCCTGAATAATCGCGGGCCCAGAAAATATTTCTTTGATGACCTGTAAAGGAACGTCGAATGCCTTCGCGAACCCATCACACAATTTAGTCGGTATTTCTCCTTCTATTCGCCCATTTTTTAGCTTCGCCATAATTGTTGTATCAATACCCAATGATCTTGCGATCTTCTTCAGCTCAGCTGGCTGGCAACCTTCAAATGGATTAACATTTGAATTGGTTTCTTGCTCTCTATTCGCTTCCGTTCGGCCGACCTCATAGAGTTTGTTTTGTAGGCGACTCATGGCTTTGGAGATAAGCGCGCCGCTCGCGACATTTTTTTCACTGGTGTCATTCTCTGACAATAAGTCTTGAAGCAACCACTCTGCAGTGAAATTAGTAAGCTCCGCAGAAAACTGAGGATATTTTTTGACAAACTCCTCAAGCGAATTTGCATCAGGTCGCTCAACTGCCATTACAAACTCATGAAGTACATCATGGAGTTTAATCTCATTATGTTGTGCGCTATTCATTGTCGGCCTCCTTCAGAGCTGCAAGCTTTGCTTCAGCATTTCTAAGATGGTTTCGTACTGTCCGTTCAGAAATTCCTAACAAATTTACCAGGTTTGTAACACCAGAAAATTTGGAATTAATAGGAATGCCGCCTTGTTTGTGTAGAATAAAAATATTTCTTTCCATATCTGTTAAATCAGATAATACCTGCTTGAGATAAACAGCATCCTCTTGAGTCAATGATGAAGGAACTTTGTCATAGTCGATCTCGCAATGAAGATCATCGATATTGCCTCCATCGTTATCACCATCCAAATCTGTCTTATCCTCGATTGACCCTGAAACATCGTCATGACGCTGATAGTAGGTACAGACTTCACATCGTAGACATTTAAAAGCGTCATTGAACCTAATCTCAAAATAATCAGCCCGGTTACCTCCGTCGACTAGCAACTCCACTAAGCGCCCTAATATTTCCTCATGAACTTCTTGCAACGTTGGTTCCCTGAAACCCGTTACCTTGCTATACAGATTCGTTTCGCAGCGTTTCAGTAATAGAGGGGTGAGTTCATTTACTAATTTGTGTGTACTACTTTTTGCATCCCGCCGGATCAGATAGACCATACATTCTGATGACATATAACCATCCACACGTGAATCCCTGATAACCGCTCGAGTTAAAATTTCATCTATGCCTAATTTCAATGCACAAGCAATCTCCTCCTCAATCTCTGGGGGGCGTGCATAAACTTGACCGGTTTCCTTGGTTTTCGTAAGCGGCTCGACCAATTGTGACCTCTCTAGACGGTGTCATCCAGGTTTGGGAATTTCGTTATTTTATCTCATATAAAACTAATCGACGCTGGAAACCAAAACCGGCAAATCTTTTTGAAAAATCTTCGCTACCTCACCATATCCACGATGGACTTCTAAATTCTTGCATCGAAATAGATGGTTAGCTATGCTTATTCTTGCTCTCACCCCCCCCTCTGGCTCGACATGCATGAAGGATATCTTCATGAACATAGGAAAAATGAGTTTATCGATAGCTAAAGCAGTAGCCGTCTTTTTTGGGTGGTGTGTGGGTCTGCTGGTCTCGGCTGCAAAGCCGGAAACCAGCGATCGCCCACAGGGTGACGGTTCGGATCTTTTCGGAGAACACAACTTTCGGACCGGACGAGCTGATTCAGGTGCGGATCCAGACGGCTGGTACGAAGATGACATGTAGGTGCGTCTTATCTCTTTATCCCCTTCGAAATTGCTGACTTGCCAATACTACCCCCCTGACGCCCTGCATCATCAGCAGGTCGCTCTAACGGTGAAGTTGCCGCTGTAATAGAGCGCCCGATATGCACACCCGCCCACGCCATCATACCGCTCCACAGCAAAGGCAGACCGAGGTACAGGCTTGTTGTGATCATGTTGAGCAGCATGCGTTTGATGTCGTGCTCGCCGGGATTGGCAAAGATCTGCAGGAAGACGTTGACATCCGGGTACATGGACAGGATGAGGTTCTGATCCGCCCACATCGCCAGGTACCAGAGCACGCTCCAGAACTTGACGGTGAAGATGGCCATGGCGCCGACCACCATCATGGAGATGGAATAGCGCGATAGCACCACCACCATGGGAAGCAAGGCGTAGATGCCGAGCAGGAGCACGGCCTGCATCATTGGAAGTGCCTGTAGAATGGCTGTCATGGTTACTGAAAACATGGCCGAGGCGGTGACTACACCGCCTGAGGCCAGACCACCTTTCACGAAGTTCTCGGCAGTGCTCAACATGCCCGTGCTACTGGAATTGTTTGCCACGAGGTCATTGTTCGACCAGCTCGGCGGTGAATTGGTGAGCACGGTCCGGGCAACAGCATCGTTCTGCTTCTCGCTGGCCAGCGCAGGCGCAACGGCGACGACGAGACCAGAAAACCCAGCAGATGTCGCATCGGCCTCGTTAATCAGCTTTTCTCTTAGACCAATCGAGCCGTCTTCCCACCATTGTTTGCAGTAGGGCTTGCCCCAGGTGGGCGGTGCGGCTGGGTCATATTCGGTATCGCGCGCTGCAATGTAGGCCCAGCCAGAGATCTGCATCGACGGTCGAAGCGTGTCGTAGTAGCCGGGCGTGTCGCGATAGACATGCGAACCCATCCAGTCGGGATCGTCCGGCCCGTAGGTGCTCAACAGGGCGTTGACCGCAGCGGTTGACGGCCGCTCGGCCTGGTATTTCGAGCGTGCCGGGATGTAGCACTGGCTGAAGAAGTCACTGACTTCCTGTCGCAACCTCGGATCCGCGATGGTGGCCAGACGGGCTTGTTGCTCATAGGTGCGCATGTCGGCTGCCGAGGGCAGCCCTTCGACCACAGCGTGATTCAAGCCCGATGTCATGGCCAGCACCGCATACCACCAAACCGGGATGTTCACCGTTGCCGGCGAACCCATAAACCCGGTCGTGCCGTAGGTACTCTGGGGGGCAGCGACTGTCGCCGTGGTGGGTGTGGGGTCTATCAATGTCGGCGGCGGTATGTAGCTGAGCGTACCGGAGTTCAGCGGCGTCAGGGCCGCCGGTTGTCCGGCCAGGACCACGACCAGCAGCGCAATGAACAGCTCGATCTCCATGCGGCGCAACGACAAGCCGGTGACGGTACCAAACTCACCACCTTCGGCGGGCTGTCGCCAGTTGTCGATCAGGATACCGAGAAACGGCAGGAACACGATGCCCGTTCCCACCAGCACATCCCAAAGAATGCCGTAGAAGGCCCAGCCAAACAGGGTAGTAAACAGTTCGAGATAGCTGTCGACGGTCATGCATTGGCTCCCTGCACTGCGAACATAAACCGGCCCAGGAGGTTCTGACCAAGCATCAGTTCGATCACGACCAGCCAGGTCACGATTCGCCAACGTAGCGACAACAAGCGTGCTGCCCCTGCCTCATCGACACGGCCCCATCGATGGAGTCCGTGGATCAACGCCGGCCATGACAGGGCCACCAGGCCGATCATCAGAAGTCGAATCGCGGTGAAGGCCGGCTTCATCACCTCGATCCGGGTCTGGATAGCGACCACGGACGAGGTTTGCACCGCGTGCCAAAGGAAGACGCCGATGCCCAACGCCAGCCCGAATGCCAACAGGGTCAGCATCACGAACCAGCGCCTGCGCATGGCAAAGCCGTTATGGAACGCGGTCATTGCTCAAGGGCCG
>Ga0209633_10004659_pt1 | contig 12269 bp, 9 predicted proteins | sample Cruoilmetagenom1_FD_187290 | JGI IMG/M metagenome (GOLD analysis project Ga0209633, IMG submission 187290) | Oil polluted marine microbial communities from Coal Oil Point, Santa Barbara, California, USA - Sample 1 (SPAdes) (version 2) | ecosystem: Environmental > Aquatic > Marine > Oil seeps ... | reverse complement strand
TTCTACAAAAAAAAACAGTTTTTAGAATTTATTTTAATATTTCTTATTTTTTTGGGAATAAGTTTTAAATTTAATGGTAACAATGTAAGCTGATATTGGATTGATTATCCTTTTATTGCTATTGTTTTTGCAATAATTGCCATTTTTTTAGTTATGCTTAGAATTAAAATTGAAAGAACAAAAGAGACTTAAAATATGATTTCAACAAGACTAACAAAGCTTTTCAACATAGATTTGCCTATTATTATGGCTCCTATGTTTCTAGTATCAGATGTAAAAATGGTAAAAGCTGCCATTGAAAATAAAATAATTGGAACATTCCCAACATTAAATTTTAGAGATGTTAAAAAACTTGATGAAGCACTTCAAGAATTAAATAATTTTAAAGATAGTCATGAAAATCATGGAACTTATGGAGTAAACTTAATTACTCAAAAATCCAATCCTTTTTACAGGAAACATTTAGATATTTGTGTAAAAAACAAAGTTCCTTTTTATATTACTTCACTGGGCAATCCAAAAGAAGTTATTGAAGAAGCACATAAATATGGAGCAAAAGTTTTTTGTGATGTTACAAACCTTAAACATGCTGAAAAAGTTCATAGTCTTGGTGCTGATGGAATTATAGCAGTTGGGCAAGGAGCAGGCGGACATGCTGGTCCAGATCCTCTTCAAATTTTAATTCCAACTTTAAAAGAAAAATTTAAAGATTTCCCAATAATTGGTGCGGGAGGAATTAGCACAGGAAATGGTTTACATTCATTATTTGTGCTTGGTGCTGATGGAGCATCAATTGGAACACGCTTTATTGCAAGTGAAGAATCCCCTGTGTCACAAGATTATAAAGAGGCTATTGTTAAAGCAAAATCAGAAGATATTGTTATGACAACACGAATTTCCGGAACACCAAGTACAGTTATTAATACTGCTTATGCAAAAAAAATAGGCTATGCTCAAAATTGGTTTGAAAAATTACTTTCTAAAAATGCTAAAACCAAAAAGTATTTTAAAATGCTTGTTCAAATGAAAGGAATGAAAAAATTAGAGAAGTCTGTAAAACCAGGAAACTATAAAAATCTTTGGATTGCTGGCAAATCTGTGGAATTTATTAATGAAATACTTCCAATAAAAACTATTGTTGAAAGATTAAAAGATGAACTCAATCAAAGTATTTCAGACAATTGTAAATAGAAATTAATATTTATTAACATTTATTAAGGTTTGTTGCAATAATTTAATTAATATTGCGTTTCAGAAATAAAATAATATTTTTTGGAAGCAATTTTAAAACCTAAATATAGGAAAATATCAGATTTAATGATTCACCCTCCACAGGTGGTTAAAAATTTATTTGGTAGTATTACATGGAACATTAATACTGAAAAAAAAGTTATCTATTTAACTTTTGATGATGGTCCTATTCCGATTATAACAGAAAAAATATTGAAAGCTTTGAGTATTTTTAATGCAAAAGCTACTTTTTTTTGTGTAGGTGAAAATGTTAAAAATTATCCTTCAATTTATCAAGAGATTTTATCTGAAGGCCATTCAACAGGCAATCACACATACTCTCACTTAGCAGGACTTAAAACTGACACAAGAAAATACATTTATAATGTAAAACGTGCAAAAGAATATATCGATTCTGATTTATTTAGACCTCCACATGGAAGAATGAAGAAGTTGCAGCAAAACATTATTCAAAAAGATTTTAATATTATTATGTGGGATGTACTTTCTTTAGATTATGATAATAGAATTTCAGAAAAAACTTGTTTAAATAATGTTACTCACTTTGCAAGACCTGGCTCTGTAATTGTTTTTCACGACAATATTAAAGCTGAAGATAATATGTTTTATGCATTAACTCAAACTTTATATTTATACAGTAAAATAGGTTATAAGTTTGAAGCTTTAAATTCTAAAATTGTTAAAAAGAAAATAAAAGTTAGAAAAATAACACCAATTCTAAATTTTTTATTTTAATTTTTTTTTCTTAACTCTTTTAGCTTCAACAACAACATTTCCTCTTCTTTTGTTATATTTTTAGGGAGGCTATAAGAAAGCTCTAAAAATAAATCCCCAAATATTTCAGAATTATCATAATGAGGCATACCATAGTTTTTAATTCTTAATTTTTGATTAAATAGATAGTTTTTAGGTATTTTAACTTTAACATTTCCTTTAAAAGTTTTCACAATAATTTGTCCTCCTAAAATTGCAGTATAAACATCTAAATCAATATGCTTAATTAAATCAGCCTTTTTTCTTGTATAGAAATCGTGTTTTTTTATAGAAATTCTAATAAATAAATCACCATTTTCACCACTATATTTACTTGGTTTACCTTTTCCTTTAACTTTTAAAATTTTATTATCTTCAACACCAGGTTTAATTCTAATTCTTATTTTTCCTGTTTTTGTATTTATAATACGAATAGATCCTGAATAAGCTTCTTCAAAATCAATTGTTATCTTTCCCCTTAAATCTTCACCTTTAAAATATGAATATTTTTTATTATTCCTTTTCTTAAAAAACTGCTTAAAAAAATCCGAAAATTCAGTTTCGTACTCCTCTTGAGAAAAATCTTGTGCTTTTTTGTATGAATAGTTTGTACTTCTACTTGACACATTAATAAAATCATCAAACTTCTTTCTTTTAACACTATCAGATAAAACATCATAAGCCTCAGAAATCTCTTTAAATTTATCTTCAGCTTTTTTATTGTCCGGATTTTTGTCTGGATGCCATTGTTTTGCAAGTTTTCTATACGACTTTTTTATTTCATCTAAATTCGCATTCTTGCTAATCTTCAATATTTTATAATAATCTTTAAAATTCACTTTCTACTTTATAAATAAAAAAATAATATTTGGAGGTCAAAATAAAAAAAAATAACTTATATTTAGTCATTATTCATTAAATATATTTTTTCTTTGTAAAAAAAACAATAGATGTCATACATTAAACTTCATAAAGATAAAATTGGAAATTTAGAATATTCTTTAAAAAAAGAAATTATACGCTCTAATAGGGCAGGTTCGTATGCAAGCACAACTTTAAGTGGTTGTAATACTAGGAAATACCACGGACTTTTAGTATGCCCACTTGAAGATGGCAAAAAACATGTCCTTTTATCAAGTGTTGACGAAACAGTAATACAACAACATAAAGAATTTAGATTAGGAATTCACCAATACCCAGACAAAGTATTTTTCCCTCACGGACAAAGATATATAACAAGTTTTACATCTGAACCAATTCCTGCAAAAAGATATATGGTAGGTGGTGTTATTCTAAAAAGAGAACTTTTGCTTTCACAAGAAGATGAACGAATTTTAATAAAATACACAATTGAAGATGCACACTCTTCAACAATACTTAGGTTAAAACCCTTCTTTGCTTTTAGGACCATCCATGAACTCAACTATGAAAACATGAATGTTATTACCAAAAAAAGTGAAATTCAAAATGGGATAAAATATAAAATGTATGAAAATTACCCCTTTTTATACATACAAACTTCTAAAAATGGAAAATTTATTACAGCACCAGATTGGAATAAAAACAATTTCTACCAAAAAGAAAAAGAAAGAGGATATGAATATTTAGAAGATTTATTTACAATTGGTTTTTTTGAAATTAATGTAAAAAAAGGTGATGAAATTATTTTTTCAATAGGTTTAAGTGAAATTAAAACCAAAGGTTTACAGCAAAAGTTTAAAAATGAAATAAAAAAACGTATTCCTCGTAATAGTTTTGAAGGTAACCTTTTAAACTCAGCACAACAATTTTTCATAAACAAAAAAAATGAAGCTCGTATTTTAGCAGGTTTTCAATGGTATGGTTCATCTTTCAGAAGGTCATTACTGTCTCTCTCTGGCCTAACACTTTACGATGGCAACACAAAAAAATTCATTGAAGTTTTAGATGTAATAATAAAACATGTTACAGATAATCCTGAGAAATTTGCTGTTGATATTCCATTGCTTATTATTAAATCAATACAAGAATATGTTTCTTTTGCAGATAACTGTGAAAAAGTTTGGAAAAAATATGGGAAAAACATTCTTAAAATTATAAGAAATATTAAAAATACAAAATACCAAGCAGAACTTCATGAAAACGGACTTTTATTTATTCCTGAAGAGTTAGAAACTTCAACTTGGATGAAAGAAGTTGTTGATGGGAAAGCCGTTACACCCAGAAATGGTTTTGTTGTTGAAATTAATGCTCTATGGTATAATGCACTTCAATACCTAAGTGCAATTGCAGAAATAAATAATAGCAAAGTATTAAAAAATGAAATTAAAGGTTTATCAGAAAAAGTTCATCACTTTTTTAATGCAATTTTCATAAATGAAGAAGATAAATACCTTTATGACTTTGTTAATAATGAAGAACAAAATGATGATATAAGACCAAATCAGATTTTTGCAGTTTCACTTCCCTACTCTCCGCTTTCAGATAAAATGAAGAAAAATATTTTAAAGAAAACAGAGAAACATTTGCTAACAAAAAAAGGGATGAGATCATTATCACCAAAAAACCCTAAATATCATGGAAAATATTCTGGTAATGAAAGTGATAGAAACTGTGCAAGACACCAGGGAACTGTGCATCCATGGTTAATCTCAGAATTTTGCTATGCATGGATAAATCTTTACAAGGGGCAAGGGCTTAAATATGTTGAAAAGATATATAAAGGTTTTGAAAGTGAAATGAGCAGACATGGCTTAGGTACAATTTCAGAATTATATGATGGGAACCCTCCTCACTTACCAAATGGAGCAATTTCGTATGCACCAAGCGTGGGAGCTTTACTAAGAATAAAGATGTTAATTGATGAATATAAAACAATAACAGAATGAAAGTATTAATGTTTGGGTGGGAGTTTCCTCCACATATTTCAGGAGGATTAGGAACTGCAAGTTATGGATTAACAAAAAGTCTTTCTGCAATTAAAGATCTAGAAATTTTGTTTGTTGTTCCAAAACTATATGGTGATGAAGATGAGGATGTTGCAAAGCTTGTAGGAGCTAACAATATTGTAGTTAAGCATTATAAAAAGAACTTTAAAAGCTCATGGGAAGAAACAATTTCAACTTCAAAAGGGGAAAAAATAAATTCAACAAAATTTAATAAGTCTGAGGTATTATCAAATCTTAAAAGTATTGAATTTATTGAAGTAAAGTCTAAACTACAGCCATATTTATCTCCTGAAGAGTTTGATAAATTCCTTAAAGAAAAAAAACTTTTAGGAAAAAATATAAAAATTGATAAAGAGGGTAAATTATATTATGAAAAAGATGGAAAACTAAAAGAAATTAATTTTTCAAAAACTGAAGAAGAATCATACTCTGAAGATGGAAAATACAATTTTTCTGGTGGATATGGTACAAACCTTATTCAAGAAGTTTATAATTATGCACGTGTAGCGGCTATTATTGCTAAAGAAAATGACTTTGACATAATACATGGTCACGATTGGTTAGCAAATGCTGCTGGTATTGCTGCCAAAGAAGTTTCTGGAAAACCGTTAGTTATTCATGTTCATGCAACAGAATACGACAGAGGAGGAGAGGATCGTGTAGATACAAGAGTGTTTACTCTTGAGCAGGCAGGAATGATGGCTGCCGATAAAATAATTACAGTTAGTAATTTAACAAAAAACACTATTATAAAATATTACGGTGCTGATGAAAACAAAATCCAGACCGTATATAATGCAGTTGAACCTCAGGAAGCTGAAAAAAATATTTACAAAAAAAATGTTAAAGAAAAACTTGTAACTTTTCTTGGAAGAATAACTTACCAAAAAGGACCAGCATATTTTGTAAATGCCGCAAAAAAAGTTTTAGAAAAAACAAATGATGTACGTTTTGTTATGGCAGGAAATGGAGATATGTTCAGAGAAATGATTAGATATGCTGCAGAATTAGGAATAACAGATAAATTTCATTTTACCGATTTCTTAAAGGGAGATGAAGTAACAAAGATGTTTTCAATTAGTGATGTATATGTAATGCCATCAGTATCAGAACCTTTTGGCATCTCACCTTTAGAAGCAATGAGATCAAATGTTCCTGTAATAATTTCAAAACAATCTGGTGTAGCCGAAGTAATTCAAAATGCTATAAAAATTGATTATTGGGACGAAGATGCTCTTGCAGATGCAATATACGGACTTGTAAAATACAATGGTTTATCAAAAATGTTTATTAAAGAATCCAAAAAAGAAGTTGAGGGAATGAAATGGGATAAACCTGCAAAAGAAGTTAAAGAAATTTATGACAATTTATTAAAATAAGAAGTTAAAACAAATAAAACACAAAAATATGCAACACATTTGCCTTTACTTTCAAGTACATCAACCATACAGATTAAAAAGATATCGTTTTTTTGATATTGGAGAAGATAGTCAATATTTCGATGACTTCGAAAATCGTATGCACATGCAAAGAATTGCAAATAATAGTTATTTGTACACGAATAAAATATTACTTGATTTAATAAAAACTCATAAAAATAAATTTAAAGTAAGTTTTTCAATTTCAGGAATTGCACTTGAGCAATTTCAGGAATATGCACCTGAAGTTCTTGAAAGTTTTAAAGCTCTTGCTAGAACGGGACAGGTTGAATTTCTTGCAGAAACTTATTCTCATTCATTAATCTCAATGTTTGATAAAGATGAGTTTAAACTACAAGTTGAAGAACATTCTGCAGCAATAAAAACACATTTTGGGCAAACACCTTCAATTTTTAGAAATACAGAATTAATTTATGATAACCTTATTGGTGAAACTATTGCAGAAATGGGTTTTGATGCAATGATTACAGAGGGAGCAAAACATATTTTGGGTTGGAAAACTCCAAACGTATTATACTACAATGTTCTAAAACCAAAACTTAAATTAATACTAAAAAATTACAAATTAAGCGATGATATAGCTTTCAGATTTTCTGACAAAGGCTGGGACGAATACCCTCTTACTGCAAATAAATACGCTTCATGGATTTCTGAATTAGATTATAACAATGAAGTTGTAAATTTATTTATGGATTATGAAACTTTTGGAGAACATCAAAAAGCACATACCGGTATTTTTGAATTTTTAAAATCATTCCCTGAAGAAATAATCGATAATACAAACTTTAAATTTGCAACACCTTCTGAAGTAGCAAAAAAACACGAACCTGTTGCATCAATGAATGTGCCTTATGCAATTTCGTGGGCTGATGAAGAGAGGGATATAACTGCTTGGCTTGGAAACGAGATGCAAAAAGAAGCATTTCAAAAACTTTATGCTCTAGCTGGTAAAATAAAGTTTATTAAAAGACCTGATTTACAAAAAGCATGGAGGTATCTTCAAACAAGTGATCATTTTTATTATATGAGCACAAAAATTTTAGCTGATGGAATTGTGCATGATTATTTTAACCCTTTCAACTCACCTTACGATGCGTTCATAAATTTCATGAATGTGTTAAGTGATTTTGAAATAAAAGTAAATGAAGAATACGAAAAACTTATTCCTGAAGAACCTGAAGAAATAATTGCAAAAATTAAGGATTATGAAGAAAAAATTTATGCTCTTTATCTAAAACTCACTAAACCAATAATGATTGAGCGTGTAAAACCTCTTCTTAAAGCAATTGAACAGAAAAAAAAGAAGTTTGTTGCAATTTCAAAAACTAAAAAGCCTGTGAAGGCTTTGCCAAAAAATAAAGTTCCATCAAAAAAGATTACCAAAGGAAAAAAATCTAATATTGGTGATAAACTAACAAAAATAGAAGGTATTGGGCCAAAAATTGCTGAAATTTTAAATAATTCGGGAATTAATTCTTTTGCAAATTTAGCAAAAACAAAACCGTCTAAAATTTCTGAAATTCTAATTAAAAATGGAGGGAATTCATATAAAAGATTTAATCCAGAGACTTGGCCTCAGCAATCAAAACTTGCTACTGAAAACAAATGGGATAAACTTAAAAAGTTACAAGAAAAATTAAAAGGTGGTAGAAAATAGAGATGACTTACGTTGGTTGGTCTTGCTTAATAATTAAACAATAAAATGCAAAATAAAAGGAAGCATCCAAAGGTAAAGTCAAAATTGCATCCTCGAAACAAGCATCGTTATAGGTATGATTTTAAGGAACTTGCAGAAAGTCTTCCAGAACTTGCTCAGTTTGTAATTATAAATAAATATGGTGACGAATCAATTGATTTTTTTAATCCAAGTGCTGTAAAAACATTAAACAAAGCCATTTTAAAACACTTTTATAACATTAATAACTGGAATATTCCTGAAAATTATCTAATCCCACCAATACCAAGCAGGGCAGATTACATTCATTATATTTCAGATTTATTAGCAATTAAAAATAATGAGAAAATCCCTAGAGGAAATAAAATAAAATGTTTAGATATTGGTGTAGGGGCAAATTGTATTTACCCAATTATTGGCAATAAAGAATATGGGTGGTCATTTATTGGTTCAGACATTGACTTAAAATCATTAGAATCTGCAAAAAACATTATTAAAGAAAATAAACTATTAAAAAATAAGATTGAAATAAGATTACAAAAAGATTCAAATAAAATTATTGAAGGAATATTAAAAAAAGATGAAATTATTGATTTCACCATTTGCAATCCACCATTTCACTCTTCTTTTGCCGAAGCACAAAAAGTTTCTTTAAGAAAGCTTTCAAACCTTAAGAAAAAGAAACAATTAAAACCCATTTTAAATTTTGCAGGCAATGGTAATGAGCTATGGTGTATAGGTGGTGAATTTGATTTTGTAAAAAGAATGATTTATGAAAGCAAAACTTATGCAAAATCATGCTTGATATTTTCAACATTAATTTCAAAAAAAGACAATTTAGCAAATTTGTCTAAACTCTTAAGAAATATAAATGCTTATGAAATTAAGATAATAAAAATGGAGCAAGGCAACAAAATAAGCCATATACTTACTTGGACATTTCTTAAAAATACCGAACAAAAACTACATATTTCTGACAGGTGGAAATGATTAAATTACATAAAACTTTCAAGCAAAATTAAATAATAACATTTACACTCGACTCTTATATTTTGTAATTTTTCCTTAAACATCATAATTCAAAAAAAAAACTATCTTTGCGCCAAAATAAAAATAAAATATGATTACAGTACAAGATTTAGGTATTCAATTTGGTAAGCAAGTTCTTTTTCAGGAAGTTAATTTAAGATTTACTAGTGGCAATTGTTATGGTATTATTGGTGCAAATGGAGCAGGAAAATCAACATTTTTAAAGATTATTGCAGGAGATGAAGACCCAACAAGAGGAACTGTTAGTCTTGGTCATGGCGAAAGACTTTCTGTTCTTAAACAAAATCACTTTGAGTTTGATGAAGTTACAGTTTTAGATACAGTTTTAATGGGGCATACAGTTCTATGGAAACTAATGCAAGAAAAAAATGCTCTTTATGAAAAACCAGATTTTTCCGAAGAAGATGGAATAAAAGCTGCTGAACTTGAGGCTCAATATGCCGATATGGATGGTTGGAATGCTGAAACTGAAGCTGCAATCCTTCTTAGTGGCATGAAAATTAAAGAAAAGCAACATTATAAATTAATGAAGGATTTAAGTGGTAAAGAAAAAGTTAGAGTTTTATTAGCTCAAGCTTTATTTGGAAAACCAGATAACCTTTTACTTGATGAGCCAACCAATGATTTAGATTTAGAAACAATAAGTTGGCTTGAGAATTATTTGCACAATTTTGAAAACACGGTTCTTGTGGTTTCTCACGATAGATATTTTTTAGATTCTGTTTCAACACATACTGTAGATATTGATTTTGGTAAAGTTAACATTTTTGGTGGAAATTACAGCTTCTGGTATGAATCTAGTCAATTAGCATTAAGACAACAAAAAGCACAAAACAAGAAGGCAGAAGAAAAAAAGAAAGAATTATTAGATTTTATTGCTCGTTTTAGGGCAAATGTTGCAAAATCAAAACAAACTACAAGCCGAAAAAAAATGATTGAGAAATTGAATATTGAAGATATTCAACCATCATCAAGAAAATACCCAGGAATTATATTTACACCAGAACGTTTACCAGGAAATAGTGTTCTTGACATAAAAAACTTATCCAAAACTATTGATGGAGATGTTCTTTTTAAAAATATTGAATTTACTATTGAAAAAAATGATAAAATTGTAATTATTTCAAAAGACTCAAGAGCAATGACTGCATTTTTTGAAATTATTAATGGCAATTTAGAACCAGATACAGGTTCTTGTGAATGGGGGCAAACAATTACAAAGGCATATCTTCCACTTGACAATTCTGAATATTTTAAAGGTTCTGAAACACTTGTTGATTGGCTTGCTGATTTTTCAGAAGATACAAGTGAAATGTATCTAAGAGGATATCTTGGAAAAATGTTATTCTCTGGCGAAGAAATTTACAAAAAAGTTAATGTTCTTTCTGGTGGAGAGAAAATGAGATGTATGGTTTCGAAAATGATTTTACAAAACCCAAATGTTCTTATTCTTGATACACCAACTAACCATTTAGATTTGGAATCTATCCAAGCATTTAATAATAATCTTAAAACTTATAAAGGAAATATATTAATGTCATCTCATGACCATGAGTTCATCCGCTCTGTGTGTAATAGGATTATTGAAATTACTCCAAACGGAATGATTGACAAACTAACAGATTATGACGATTACATTGTAGATGAGAAAGTTAAAGAAAGAAGAAAAGTTCTTTATAAAAAATAAAATGAAAAAGGCAGATATGATTTATCTGCCTTTTTTATAATTTGAAAATGAATTTTAGATTTTTGCCATAGCTTGATCCAAATCTTCAATAATATCTTCAACATTTTCAATTCCTACAGAAAAACGAACTAAACCATCTGAAATGCCAGCTTGTTCTCTAGCCTCTTTTGACATACTTGCATGTGTCATTGATGCAGGATGTTGAATTAAACTTTCAACACCACCAAGTGAAACTGCAAGTGCAGCAAGATGAACATTATCCATAACAACTTTCCCAGCATCTAAACCACCTTTTAATCCAAAGCTAATCATTGAACTAAAACCGCTCATTTGTTTTTTTGCAAGTTCATGTTGAGGGTGAGATTTTAAACCTGGATATAAAACCCATTCAACTTTTGGATGAGCTTCAAGATATTCAGCAACTTTCATTGCATTTTCTTCAGCCTTTTCCATTCTTATGCTTAAAGTTTTTAAACCTCGATGTGTTAAAAATGCTTGATGAGGATCCATATTTCCACCAAGATAAACCATTTGTGAACGAATTTTTTTATGCATTGCTTCTTCTTTTGCAACAATAACGCCTCCAACAATATCAGCATGACCGTTAATATATTTCGTTACCGAATGAAGAACAACATCACATCCTAAATCAAGTGGCTTTTGCAAATATGGACTTGAAAAAGTATTATCAACAACAACTGTAACACCATGTTTATGAGCAACTTTAGATGCTTCTACTAAATCTGTTAATTGCATTGTTGGATTTGTTGGAGTTTCAATATATAAAACCTCAGTATTATCTTGTATTGCATTTTCAATTTTTGATAAATCAGAAGTATCAACAAAAGTCATTTCAACACCATATCGAGAAAAATCTCTTTCTAAAACACTTCTTGAAGGTCCATATACCGATGCAGAACAAACAATATGTTTTCCAGCACCAAGCAATGCCATATATACTGAACTTACAGCAGACATGCCTGAGCTTGTAGCTGTTCCGCCAAAACCATTTTCAAGTTCTGCCATTGCATCTTCAAAAGCTTTAGTTGTTGGATTCCCAATTCTAGTATAAATAAAGCCATCAGATTTTCCTGCAAAACAATCTGCACCATGTTGTGCATTTTTAAATGCAAAAGTTGAAGTTTGATAAATTGGAGTTATTGCACTTCCAAAAACATCATCATAAGAGCCTGCATGAACTAATTTGGTATTAAAACCTTTATTTTTTGTATCCATTGTTATAAATTTTATATGTTAATTTTCTTTAATAAAATTTCATCAAAGTTTTTGTCCAAAAATGTTTTTCTTTGGAATTGTGGCAACAAAATCTTTCAAATAAAAAGGTTCAAAATAAGCTACATCTTCAAATTTGCCTTCCTTAAATGCTTTTTCTGAAAAAGGAATCATATAATCTGATGAAGGATATAAGTTTTCATAAAATTTAGCTTTTTCATGTTGAATTGCATCTTTACATTTCATTGCTCCAT
>Ga0209633_10004658_pt1 | contig 12269 bp, 13 predicted proteins | sample Cruoilmetagenom1_FD_187290 | JGI IMG/M metagenome (GOLD analysis project Ga0209633, IMG submission 187290) | Oil polluted marine microbial communities from Coal Oil Point, Santa Barbara, California, USA - Sample 1 (SPAdes) (version 2) | ecosystem: Environmental > Aquatic > Marine > Oil seeps ... | reverse complement strand
TTTATTTATAATAGTTGACTTTTTTAGTGGAATTCTAGCATAATACCTTCATGAGAAGAACTCTAAAAGAACTCTACGGAGTTGGTATACTATTTTTTTACTTTTTTAAATGGCCATATTTTCTTGGTTTTCCATATCTTTATATGCATGGTTTAGATAATAATTTTATACTCAACGGACTATGGTTTTATGCAATCTTTCTAATTTTGAAAGACATATATACGATGATTAAAAGAAAAAAGATTAATCAGTGTGATATTAAACCCAAGCAGAAGAGTTAAGTCAATATCCCTTTCCAAAAAAACTCAGCTATCATCACTATAAAGAAGATTCCCAAAAGATTTAGTACAACTCCATACCGAATCATACTTTTCACATTTACAACACCACTACTCATTGCAATTGCGTTTGGAGGAGTAGCAATAGGCAACATAAAAGCATAACTTGCACATAGAGTTGCTACCATCATAAATAGTGTCGTATTGATACCTGTCTGCTCTGCTACTGAGTAGATAACCGGCAACATGATAGATATCAGTGCAGTGTTTGATGTTATCTCTGTTGTAAAGGTTATAAGAAATGCAACTGCAAAAAGTAAGAGTATCGGAGAGAATGTTGTCATAGAGATAAGATACGAAGCAACTTCATCTGCAAGACCAGTCCCGCTAAATGCTTTTGCAATACTAAATCCTGCTCCAAAGAGGAACATAATTCTATAAGGAATTTTAGCCTTATCTTCTATCCAATTAAGAATATTAAAAGGAGGCATAAAAAGTAATAATCCTGCTCCTAAAAGTATTCCTGCTTCACTCAGACCTAAACCTGACCAATATGGCTTAATAGGCGCGTTTACAAGAAGTAAAAGGATAAGTCCACCTAAAATATATAAAACTTTTTTTTGAGGAGTATCTAAAATATGTTTTTTCTTCTCTCTATGAATAGATCTGTTTTTAAGACCAAGACTAAGGAGAAAACTTACACTTATTATCATGATAAATGAGAGAGGTGCCACCATCCATATCCATTGAAAGAAAGGTATAACTTCTAAACCTTTATCCTTCATTATTCCAAGTAAAATCAGATTTGGAGGAGTTCCTATGGGAGTTAAGATTCCACCAACGCTTGCACCATAAGCTATAGCCAATGCAAATCTCATCTTTAGTTTTATATCTTCTGTAATAAACAGCGCTATCGAGATAAGTAGAAGTGTAGTTGTAGTATTCGAAAGAATTGAACTTAAAAGTCCTGATGTTAAGGCTAAAGAAAAAATTATCCCTCTAGGTGTACTTGGAAAAAGTCCAAGAATCTTATCGGCTATATAGGTATGAAGATGTGTTTTTTCAACTGCAATAGCAAGCATAAAACCACCTAAGAATAGATATATAATAGGATGAGCATAATTAGCGGTAGTTGCTTTAGTCGTTAAGATATCAAAAGATGGAAAAAGTATGATAGGAAGAAGGGAAACAACAGCTAGTGGAAGTCCCTCATTTGTCCAAAGAGTCACAAGAAAGGCAATAATACCTAAAAGTGCAGATTGAGTTGGATTAAATACCACAAATGAGAGCGCAAATACACTAAAACCTATTAAAAGACCTAATCCTACCTTTTTAAACTGTTCTGTATGTTCTGACATATTTTTATCTCTTAGTGTGAGAGTAAATCTCTTAAAGAGATATGAGGATCTTTACCTTCAAGTAGTTCATAAACCTCATGTGCTATCGGTAAATAGAGATCTTTTTTTGCAGCTATTTCATGCAGAGCGTAAGTAGTTCCTATTCCCTCTGCTACCTCACCTAACGCTTCAAGTATCTCTTCTTGCGTTTTACTCTCTGCTAACCCAAGTCCAACTCTAAAATTTCTGCTCATTGTAGATGATGCAGTCAAAAACAAATCGCCTGCTCCACTCAACCCTACAAAACTCTCCTCTTTTGCTCCATACACCTTACCAAATCTCTGCATCTCAACTAATCCACGTGAGATAAGAGCTGCCGCTGCATTTTTACCCAGTGAGAGCCCTTCACATATTCCGGCAGCTATAGCGATAACATTTTTATATGCACCTGCAACTTCAGCACCTGCAATATCAGTCGAAGTATATGTTTTTATAAAGCTAGGGAAAAAAGAGGCGAATTTTTCACTCACTTCTTCATTCACTGCGTTTACAACAAGTGCAGTTGGAAGAGACTGAATAACCTCCGCTGCAAATGATGGACCAGATAAAAAAGAGATGTTTTCATCAGGAACATACTCTGAATATATTTCGTTTAAAAACTTACCGCTTTTAGCTTCTATACCTTTAGCTGCAACTAAAATCTTCTGATTTTTAAAAACAAAGTTCTCTTTTAACCATGATGAAATCTGTTGTGCAGGGATTGCTATTACAAGATACTCTAACTCTAAAATCTCTTCCAATGAGACAAAGTTTGGTAAATTTCTTGGTGTTCTTGAAGTAATTAGAATATCATTTTTTTCACTCAAAGCAAAAGCTAAAGCCGAGCCCCACTTTCCAGCTCCAATCACTCCTATTTTCATGAGTTATCTCCTATAAATTTTTTAAATCCTTTTAAATCCTCTTCATACCCTACCGCTATAAAAATATCTCCATTTTTAATTAAGTTGTGCTTAGCCCTTGATGAGTATATAAACTCTTGACTCATATCATCATGAATTATTGATAATACCAAAACACCGTGATCTCTACTCCACTCAATATCTGCCGGATATTGTTCATTAAAAAGCTCTGCATTTTTAACTACTGCTTGAATAATTTTAAGAGAGCTATCTTGGTATAAGATACTATGTAACACTTCTGTGATGACAGGTTTTTTTAACATATCGGTTATGATATTAGCTGTTGTTTCAACTATAGGTATAACCTTTGTAGCACCTGCCATCTTTAATTTATTTGCATCCTCATTATTATTTGCCATAGCGATAATTGTTATATCTGAAAAAGCAGCACGCAAAGAAATTGTTAAAAATATATTTTTTGCCTCATCATTTAATGCGCAAAATATTATAGATTTTTCTATATCATGTTTTTCTCTTAAAGTATCCCAGTTATCACTTAAATCAAAATGTTCTATCTTAAAATCACCACTAGAAGAGACATCAACACCATCTAGAGAGAAAATAGTTATATGCTTATATTTATGAGTTACATTTTTAGCAATCTCTAAACCATACTCATTATTACCAAATACTAATGCGCTACTTACACCCATAATCTAAGCCTTTGTTTGTACTTTTTTTGAGAGGTATTTACTAAATTCTCTAATAAACATATAGTTACCAATAAGCAGTAAATAATCACCAACTTCTAAGAAAGTGCTATCAATTGGATTAAAGAAAAATCTATCTTTTGATTTTTTATGTATACCAAGGAGTACAACCCTAAATCTAACATTGTCTAATTCTCCTACTGTTGCTATCGAATTTAGGATTCTATCTGTTACAATCAGCTCTTCAATTTTAATATTACTATTTTCTGAGCGCAGTGCATGTATCGCTTCAAAAGCAACTGGTTGTCCTACATATTCACGAGCTACAAGTCCTACAAACTCTTTGTCATAGAGTATCTCATTAGCACCAGAAGATAAGAGTTTATTTCTATTTGCACTATTCATAAGCAGTGACATTATTTTCACATCTTTATTTACAGAACGTACAGTTAGAGCAGTATAAACATTTTGTACATCATCTTCCCTTAAACAAAGAATTGCTCTGACTTGCGAAGAGATATCTAAATTTAACTTTTTATAGCTATCTGCACTCCCTGGATTATAGTTTAAAGCATGGTGTCCATCTTTCTTTGCACGTTCAACTCTTGTTACATCATCATCTAACACTATTATATTAAAGTTTGTATCCATTAATTTTTTAGCAACTTCTTTGGCAATATTTTCATACCCACAAATAATATATATTCTTTTTATTTTTGCGATATCCTGAATTGTTTTACTTTCACGAATATCATCAAGTTTTTCAGTAAAAGCAGAAACAAATAAGGAGGTTGTAAAGGCAAGAACAGCTATCCCTGCCAAGATAACAATTACCGCAACAAACTGACCCTCATTGGTAACTGCTACAACATCACCATATCCTACAGTAGAAATCGTTACAATAGACCAGTAGAATGCCTCATACAAAGTATCTATAGGTGATTCAGGATTATTTGCTTCCATAACGTATATAAGCACTGAGGATACAAATATGACAATTAGGGCAAACATACCTAAAGTAAAAAATTCAAATTTTTTACTTGCAAGCACAGAGCTAAATGTTTGAAAACTTTTTGCATATCTAAAGATTTTAAAGACTCTAAAAAGTATAAAAATACGAAGTAGTCTCAGCTCATGGAAAAAAGGCATAATTGCGAGTAAATCTATAATCGCTTTAGCCGATACCATATATTCAATTTTATCTTTAAACACCCTGTTTATAACAAATAACAGATTAAAATCTCTATCCAAGAGATCACTATACTCATCTTGATGAATAATTACTTTAGAAATACTACTATATATCCACAGTCTTAAAATATATTCTATAAAAAAGATTATAGAGATAATATAGCTATTAAAAAGATTTAAAAGGTCGTGGGCATCTCTTTTTACCTCATAAATTAAAATAGAAACACTTGAGAAGATAAGTATCATCATAAAAATATCAAAATATTTTTTATATTTATATTCATCATTTTCAAGTAAATTATAAAAGAATCGTCTTTTTTTCTGATACCAAACTGATGTATTTAAAAAGTATGCAAAGTCAATTAAAAGACGAATGAAATAGTTCATTAAGCAAGCTTTATTTTTAATATCTCATTTACAGCTTGCGGATTTGCACTTCCTTTGGAAGCCTTCATAACTTGACCGACAAAGAAACCAAACAATTTATCTTTACCACCCTTAAACTGCTCAACTTTTTCAGGATTTGCATTGATTATATCATCACAAATAGCTTCTATAGCACCTGTATCTGTAACTTGTTTTAATCCAAGTTTATCAATCACACTATCAATATCTGTATCATTTTCCATCAGATAATCAAGAACCTCTTTAGCAGCTTTACCACTAATAGTTTTATCATCTATTCTTTTTACTAAAAATCCTAGTTTCTTTGCATCTACAGGTGAATTAGTAATATTCACATCACCTTTTAAACGACTCTGCAGCTCACCCGTTAACCAAGTTGTAGCAGTTTTCGCAGTTACACCTTCCTCTTGCATCATCTCTTCAAAGAAGTGAGCCATCTCTATAGATGAAGTTATAACTCCTGAGTTATATTCATTCATTCCATAATCATTGATAAATCTTACTCTTTTCGCATCAGGAAGTTCCGGAATCTGAGAATATTTTTCAAACATTTCATCTGTTACAACAGCTTTTAGTAAATCTGGCTCTGGGAAGTAACGATAATCAGCCGCTTCCTCTTTTCCACGCATAGAACGTGTTTCGTTTTTATCTTGATCATACAATCGTGTCTCTTGAAAAATCTCATCTTCATAAACACCATCTTCCCAAGCTTCACTCTGACGAGCAACTTCAACTTCTATCGCTTTATGTATAAATTTAAATGAGTTGATATTTTTCACTTCAACACGAGTGTAAAGCTTCTCATCACCTTTTGGACGGATAGAAACATTTACATCAACTCTAAAAGAGCCCTCTTGCATATTTGCATCACCTATATCTAAGTAACGAATAATTGAATGGAGTTTTTTAAGATAAAGAACCGCCTCATCTGCACTTCTCATATCTGGCTGAGATACTATCTCTAGCAGTGGTGTTCCTGCACGGTTTAAGTCAACCTTAGAAATATCACCATCATGAATATTTTTACCGGCATCAGCTTCTATGTGAGCAAAACCCACGCGAATTGTTTTCTTTGAGCCATCTTCAAGATCAATATCTAATGTACCGTTTTGTATAACAGGAGTATAAAATTGTGTAATCTGATATGCTGTTGGACTATCTGGATAAAAATATGATTTACGATCAAAATAAGAGGTGCGATTTACTCTAGCACCTATTGCAGTACCAAGCATAACTGCTTTTTGTAAAACTTCTTTATTTAAAACTGGGAGTGCACCTGGAAGTGCTAGACAGGTTGGACATGTATTTACATTTTGTTCATGATTAAAACTCGTTGGACACGAGCAAAAAAGTTTAGTTTTTGTGTTTAGTTGTACATGGACTTCAAGACCGATAACTACTTCAAACATAGATTTCCTTAAATAAATGATAATTAATTATCTATTCTATCCAAAAAAAGCTTTAAAAACCTATATCACAAACTTTGTCGATAGTAATTATTTAAAAGTATAAACTCTTTTTCTGTTAAAGTTCCATCTTCTAGCATCTTTGAAAGTTCAGTAATTCTACCTACTTCAATACTTTCTTCTTTTTGAGACTCTGATACTTCTTCTTTTTTCACATATACTTTAGCATGTTTACTAGAGTATATATAAGATATAACTCCCATGGTTCCAAAGACTATTACAAATAAAACACCTTCAATCATTACACTGTTTTGCTCACTCTCCGAGACAACTCTGGCAAATAAAATAGTTTTTAAAAGTAATGTTAATATTATTAATTTTGGCATATCTATCTAAGTATGTTTAGCATAAATTTTTTCTAGAAGTTTCGTCTGCTTTTTAGCTTCAGCTAATCTCTGTTTATTGATCATAAACGCATCAAGAGCTAAGATAATTAAAAGTGCAACGATTATGAAGAATATTGTTATAAAAAGAGCTAAACTAAAGCCCAAAACAATGAAGATTTTAAAAGTAATAAGAGCACCAAAAATGACTATCGCCCATGATGCTCCAAGCAAAAAGCTTATTATTCTATCGAATATATCTTTCTGCACAATCCTGACGACCTAGTGATCGTCTACTGCTACTGCCGAGCCAATATAAACAGTTGTAAGCATCATGAAGATAAATGCTTGTAGGAATGCCATAAAAGTAAGAAGTGCAAAAGGAATCATTGGTAGTAACCATGGTGCAAGCATCAAGATTACCATTAAGAACATATCATCACCTTTTACATTTCCAAAAAGACGGAAAGAGAGAGACACTAAACGAGAGAAGTGAGAAACTATCTCGATTGGAAACATTAACCAGTATAACCACCAAACTGGACCCATGAAGTGTTTGAAATACTTGATAACACCCTGCTCTTTAATACCAACATAGTTATAGTAAACAAATACAACTAATGCAAGAGTAAGAGGCATCTCTAAAAATCCAGTAGGAGCCTCAAAACCTGGAATAACACCGATTAAGTTAGCTATACCTACAAAAAGACCAATTGTAGCTACAAGTGGAAGATATTTACGAGCATTCTCTTTACCCATAACATCTGTACCCATCTGTAAAACACCACCAAGGTATGCTTCCATTAGGTTCTGAGTACCCTTAGGAACTAACTGTAAGTTTGACATTGCAAATCTAACTAATAATAATGCAAGACCAGCTGATAGCAACATGTGCGTTATATAAATGAAAACCTTATCATGAGTAATAAGACCGAAAAATGTAAACAATTCTGGCATAGAAGAGCTCCCTGTCTAAAATTAAATTACGAAATTATAGTCAAAGTTGCATTAAATTATTATAATAGAGAGGACTTTTTGTAAAACTTTTTATATATTTTGCTATAGTTATAAATATTCTTAATATAACAGATGGAGAACTTATGCATATTTTAAAATCAATTACACTTATTACTCTCAGTACAAGCCTTTTACTTGGAGCTTCCCAGAATAAAAAAAATTCTGAACTAGACAAGGTAATACAAACAGGAGAAAGAAGTTCAAAATTACTAATTCAGACACTTGGGTCACAGATGAAAAGTAAGCTTAAAAAAGGTGGTGTTATGAAAACATTAGATTTTTGTGCCAATGAAGCTTATAATATTACTCAAAAAGTGAATGAAAAACTTCCAAAAGGTATCAGAGTAAAACGCATTAGTACAAAATACAGAAACCCTGCGAATGCCCCTAAAGATAACGAATTAGCTGTTTTAGAATCATTTCTTAAACTTAAAAATTCAAATATTATTATGCCTAAGCAGTTAGTAGAACAAGTAGACGAAAAGACGTTTAAGTATTACAAACCAATTTTCATAAATAATAAAGCATGTCTAAAGTGTCATGGAACAATTAAAGATGTAGAAATTAGAAGGGCTATTGCAGATAGATATCCTATTGATAGTGCAAATGATTATAAACTTGGGGATTTAAGAGGAGCAGTTGTTGTCACTATTATTAAGTCCATAAAGTAAGCAAAGCTCACTTTACTCCGCTTGGGTCACTAAGACCACTAAAGTTTGCATTGTTTAATGCAAAAGTTGCTTTCTAGCAACAAACGCAAGTAGCTTAAAGCTACTTGGCGAACTGTATAGCTCTACTCTCACGTATTACATTAACTTTTATCTCACCTGGATATTGAACTTTTTCTTCTATCTCTTTAGCTATCTCTCTAGCCATTAAAACAGACTCATCATCATTTACCAGTGTTGCGTTTACCATAACTCTCACTTCACGACCTGCGTTGATTGCATAAGCCTGCTTCACACCTGTATGTTGTGATGCGATATCTTCTATCTCAGTCACACGCTTTAAGAAGCTCTCTAGAACTTCTCTACGTGCTCCAGGACGAGCTGCTGAGAGTGCATCTGCTGCACAAACTGCTCCACACTCTATAGAGTTTATCTCTTGGTGACCATGGTGTGCATAGATTGCGTTTATTACTACTGTATCTTCATTATAACGGTTACAAATCTCTGCACCTAAATCAACATGATTTCCATCATGGTCATGAGTAAGAGCTTTCCCTATATCATGTAAAAGACCTGCACGCTTTGCTAAAATCGGATCACCACCCATTTCAGCTGCCATTACTCCGGCTAAATGAGCGACCTCAAGTGTATGAGCAAGAGCATTTTGCCCATAACTCGCACGATAACGAAGACGTCCTATAAGTTTCATTAACTCTGGGTGCATAACACTTATGTTCATATCAGCAACAAGCTCTTCACCCTCGGCAAGAATTCCAGCTTCAAATTCATCAGACACTTTTTTAAATATCTCTTCAATTCTTGCAGGCTGAATTCTGCCATCTTCTATAAGAAGCTGCAGTGTTTTCGTTGCAATTGCACGACGATAAAGATTAAAACTACTTACAAGAATTGCATTTGGAGTATCATCTATAATAATATCCACACCCATCAGTGTTTCAAGGGCTTTGATATTGCGCCCCTCTTTACCAATGATACGACCCTTTAATTCATCATTCTCTAAATGCACTAAATTCGTTAATCTCTCCGATGCAAATTCTCCTGCAAAACGGCTTGTAGCCTGTGCTAAAATAAAGTTTGCCTTTTTCTCAGCCTCTTGTTTTGCTTCATTCTCATAACGTCTTACTATATGAGCAATTTCTCCACGAGACTTATCTTCTATATTTTGCAATAAGGCAGTTTTTGCCTCATCTTTTGTCATTCCTGCACTATGTTCTAGAACATGCAGAGCTTCATCTATCTTCTCTTCATATCTATTTTTTAGTGAGCTTAAAGATTTTTCATTTCTTTCTAAGTTAAGTTTTTTTGCCTCTACGATACTGCTTTGTGAATGAATTCTTTTCTCTTCATCTTGCTTAAATCGTTCAAAACTCTGCTCTTTTCGTATTAAATCATCTTCTCTTTGATGAAGATTAGCCTTTGCTCTCTCTTTGGCGCTTTCATACTGTTTTGTAGCTTCTAGCTCAATCTCACGTGATTTATTGTGAGCACGTTCCAGAAGTGTTTGCGCTTCATTTTCTATAGCTTTGGCTTTGGCTTGTGCCTGATCTGTATAAATTACGAAATTAGCACTAGTTATTTTTTTAGAAATGAAAAAACCGATAACCCCACTCACTGTGGCAATACCGCCACCAAGTAGTATCTCGTTAAACATCTGTTATTTCCTCTTTTTGACTCTAACCATCTCTCTTGTTGGTGTTAAAAGCATATCTCCTACGACATCATATGAGTCGCAGACATACTCTCTTGTGTGACAAAACTCTTGTTGTATAAAAACTGTATAAGGTCTCTTTTTTAATTTCTCAAAGAAACGATCATACATCCCTTTTCCAAAACCAACTCTTTGTAAATTTCCATCCACCCCAACGACAGGAACAATGGCTATATCAATTTTATTTATATTTTTTAATGTATTTCCCGCTTCAAAAATACCAAATTTCTTTTTCTTAAGCGGTAGTCTAAATGGTACCATCTTAAAACTTTCGCCTTGCATAAATGGAATATAAATATCATTTTTTTGTCTCATTTTTGTGAGAACTTTTAAAATATTTGCTTCCATTTCCAGAGGATAATAAAAAAGTATACTTCTGTTTTCTATACCTTCCAACTCTTTTAAGAGTCGTTTATTAAGTAAAGAATCTCTGTATAGCTTATTATGCAGAGGAAGGTTTTTAATTTTTTGTAAACAATTTTGTCGAAATAGGGTTTTTGTAAGAGGCATATAAAATCTTTAAGATATAATTTCAGATATTTTATCACAAAGGTATATAAATTCATGCTAAAAACCTCAATTCTATCAACTTTACTTACATTTACTCTATTTTTTCAAGCTTGTTCAAGTGAAAACAAGCAAAATCCCAATGATATGGTTTCATCAAATGAGTACGTTCTCACTGCTATCAACAATACTCAATACATTGCTAAAAAAGAGCCAAATGGATTCAGTGTAGAAAACACTAAGGGGAAAGTAATTATTTTTGATATATTTGCTACATGGTGTCCGCCATGTCGTGCTGCTGCTTCACACCTCACTTCTCTTCAAAAAAAATATAAAGATAAACTAGTGGTAATCGGTGTAACAATTGAAGATAATATTCCAAATAAAAAACTTCAAGATTTCAGAGAAATGCACAATGCACAATATACACTTGTCAACTCTAAAGAGAACCGTCGTTTAGTTGATGATATTGCAACAAGTTTACAAGTTGGAGACAGATTTCCTATTCCTTTAATGGCAATGTATTTAGATGGAAAACTTATAAACCACTACGTTGGAGCAATAGAAGAGGAATTTATTGAAAGTGATATTAAAAGAGCTTTAGGAATATAAAAGGAGACAAATAAATGTTTGGATTTATAAAAAAATCTCTTAGCAAGACTGTTGACGCGATAAAAACGGTCGCACCCAAGAAAAAAATTTCTTTTACAAAAGATGAACTTGAAGATATCTTATTGGAAGCTGATGTTGAATACGACTTAGTTGAGATAATCATCGATCAGACCTATCAGGAAAAAATTACTCGTGAGATTCTTCGTTCAAAACTTTTAGCGACACTAGCCTATACAACTTACAAAGAACCTGAGTTTACTGCTCCTTTTGTAGAGCTTATTGTTGGTGTAAATGGAGCAGGAAAAACAACTACTATCTCTAAACTTGCTCTTCGTTATAAAAATGAAGGTAAAAAAGTAATTCTTGGAGCTGGAGACACTTTCCGTGCTGCTGCTATAGAGCAGTTAACTCAGTGGTCTGTGAAGCTTGATATTCCTATAGTATCTTCAAAGCAGGGGCATGACTCTTCTGCTGTTGCATATGACACAATCGACTCTGCAAAGTCTAAAGATTTTGACAATGTGATCATAGATACTGCAGGTCGTCTTCATACTCAAACAAATCTAGCAAACGAGCTTAAAAAGATAAAACGTATCTGTGATAAAGCTCATTCTGGAGCACCTCATAGAACTATCTTAATCATAGATGGAACACAAGGTAACTCAGCTATTTCTCAAGCAAAAGCATTTAATGAGATGATAGGAATAGATGGAATCATCATCACAAAACTCGATGGTACGGCAAAAGGTGGTAGTATCTTTAGTATCGCTTATGCACTTGAACTTCCTATACTCTATGTGGGAACTGGCGAACAACCGGAAAACTTAACTCCATTTGATAAATATGAATTTGTAGATGGTCTTCTAGACGCTCTTTTTGTAGAAGAAGAGTAAAAACCTCACTTTAATTGTATGGCATTTTGCCATATAATCAGCTCCTCCCTTACAAACACTGTAAAATATTCTCATTACAAAGCACAAGGTAAGATTATGGCGAAGAAAAAAATATTATTTGAGTGTCAACACTGTGGACTTACAACTCCTAAATGGATGGGAAAATGTACAAATTGTGGCGCATGGGATTCATTTGTAGAACTGAGTGAGCATCAACAAGAAGTGGTGAAACAG
>Ga0209633_10004657_pt1 | contig 12272 bp, 8 predicted proteins | sample Cruoilmetagenom1_FD_187290 | JGI IMG/M metagenome (GOLD analysis project Ga0209633, IMG submission 187290) | Oil polluted marine microbial communities from Coal Oil Point, Santa Barbara, California, USA - Sample 1 (SPAdes) (version 2) | ecosystem: Environmental > Aquatic > Marine > Oil seeps ... | reverse complement strand
TTAACGCTATCAGGGCTAAGTCAGTAAGCATTGAAGTAATCTCTGTAGATTCCGCCGGAGCACCAATTTCAGGAGTGATACTTCTGGCCGATACCGAGTTTGGGATTTCAAATCCGAATGCAGAATTTAGTTGGGTGCTTGACTCAGAATGGCCCATAGAGCCAGGCTTTGAAATAGAGTTGCCCGCGGAATCTTATAGTGTGTTAAACCAAATACTCGATGAGTACCAGGATCATGCTGTTACCATTTCAGCAGATGGTACCTGTAACAATGGAAATATAGACATTGTACTCAACTATAGTATTGAGGTCAAAGTAGAATCGAGTCCTCTATAAGATATTTGTTGATATTCTATTTGAAGGCTGTCTTTATTAAAGAGACAGCCTTTTTGAGCATACCCTTCATTTGCTTTTCCGGATTATATGATAAATTTACATGCTATGAAAAAGCTTGTAAGAAGAATTCTTTGGATCCTGTTGATCGCCTTAATCCTTATTGTTATCTGGTTTGCCTGGCCAAGGTTGCCCATCATAACTGCATTTGCAGCCAAAGGGATGTGCTCCAGTGTATTTCTGGCCAATAAAACTCCTGAGCGTGTGGCCGCTGAGGATCTTTCCTTTTTTCCCATTAGTCTGGCCAAATGCAAGATCAATTATGAGGAGAAATCGGTCACGGCAAAGGTACTGGGACTGGCAAAGCGAAAAGTAGTCTTCAGGGAAGGTTTGGGAGCAGTGATTGTTCTGGATCGTCCATTGGATGAGCTAAAAGCAGAAAGCTTTGCGATTCCGGATCCGGGATACAATCAGGATACCATTCTCTGGCCTTTGGGCGATGTAGTACCTGTAGCACTGCCGCAGGGAGTAGATTATGAAAAGCTGCATTCTGTTCTGGAGGAAGCTATTGATCCCCCGGAGGCAGAAGCGCTAAAAAAGACACTGGGAGTTGCAGTGGTCTATAATAATGAGCTAATCGGCGAAAACTACCTGGAGGGCTATGATGCGTGGACCAGGTTTCATGGCTGGTCCATGACCAAAACGGTAACAGGGGCCATGGCAGGTGCATTGGTGCAGGAAGGAAGAATGGATATCCACGCAAAGACCGGTCTTTCTGAATGGGCAGGTGATGCACGCAAGAATATTACTTTGGAGGATATTTTTCATATGAGCAGCGGACTGGAATGGGTGGAAAACTATTTTACCATCTCAGAAGCTACAGTGATGCTAATGCAGAGTGATGATATGTTTGCATCTGTCAAGGCTTGTGAACTGGAACATGAACCTGGAACTTACTGGAACTATTCCTCGGGCGATGCCAACCTGCTATCCGGATTGCTTCGTATGGCAATCGGCGATGAGGAGGAGTACCTGGGTTATGCCTACACCCGTTTATTCCATCGAATTGGCATGTTAAATACAATGGTAGAGACCGATGCCAGCGGTCTTTTTGTGGCTTCCTCCTATAGCTATGGTTCCACCCGGGACTGGGCACGTTTTGGGATGCTTTTTCTTAACGAGGGAATCTTTGAAGGGGATACTGTTCTTACTCCAGAATGGGTGGAGTATATGAAGACTCCGGCCCCGGCTTCTGATGGCAACTATGCGGGGACCTTCTGGCTAAAAGAACCGAATGTTGAGAATGCCCTGGTGGATGTTCCGGAGGATGTCTTTTTTGCCGATGGATTCCTGGGACAGCGGGTCTATGTGATCCCTTCAAGAAATCTGGTGGTGGTACGAATGGGATATAGTCTAAGTGGTTTTAGTGTAAATGATTTTCTGAGGGATATAATTGCCACTCTGCCAGCTTGATCGACTATTGCTAAAATCTATTAGATGATTGGTTCAGATTTAAAATTTTTGTTTCTATTTCTCACCATTGCCTTAAGCTCATGCCATAGCGATTCAACAAGCAGCTATTTTCGGGATGCTGATTTCAATGCCCAATGGCTTTTTCATATGGGTGGTATCAATGATCTCTCTAAAGCCGGGGATAATGTTTCGGGGTGGACCCCGGTCCATCTTCCGCACGACTGGAGCATCATTGATTATGATGTGCAGGATTCACTGCATGAGGGTCCTTTTTATAAAGATCTACCTGGGGGTGCAGATGTGGGATACCTTCGTAAGGGGACTGCCTGGTACAGGAAGGAGTTTATAAGCCCGGAATTAGTGGAGGGGAAGCAGATCATTCTTGGTTTTGATGGTGTGCAGAGCCACATGGAGCTGTGGGTAAATGGCATCCTGGTGGGTGAACACGTCTATGGCTATACCCCTTTTCAATTTGATATTGCCCCGGTCCTGAAAGGTTCCGGGGAGAAAAATATAATCCTGGTTAAAACTGTGAACCCGGGAGAAAACTCCAGGTGGTTTGCCGGGGCCGGAATCTACCGGCCAGTGACATTATCTGTACTTCAATCAGTAGCTATTGCTCCGTGGGGCGTATATGTGACCACCCCGGATGTTTCAGTCAGTCAGGCTAGTATCAGTATTGAGATTGAGGTTTCAAATAAGCTGAAGTCAGAAGTCGAAGTCAGTGGAGAGATCCTGGTAAGCTCGCCAGACCATCGGCTGATGAAACTATCAACTAATGCAGTGACTGTTGGGGCAGATTCATTTGCCACGCTCACTGCATCGGGTACTATTGAGGAGCCATCGCTCTGGAATATCAATGAAGCTCATCTATATGGAGTTGAAGTGGTGCTGTCGGCAGACGGGGAAGTCGTTGACAGCTATGAGACGAGCTTTGGTATCAGGTCCATTGTATACAGTGTGGAGGATGGCTTCCTTCTAAACGGAGAGGAGCTACTGATAAAAGGAGCCTGCGTGCACCACGACAATGGTTTGCTTGGAGCAGCTGCCTTCCCTGATGCGGAGTATCGAAGGGTGCATAGGATGAAGGAGAATGGATATAATGCTATCCGGACCAGCCATAATCCGCCCTCAGAATCATTTTTGAGTGCCTGTGATGAAATCGGAATGGTGGTTATCGATGAATCTTTCGATCACTGGAAGAAACCCAAACGACCAAATGACTATTCCAATTACTTTGAGGAATGGCATATCAGGGATGTACAGGCCATGGTATATCGCGACCGGAATCATCCCAGTGTGGTAATGTGGAGTTTTGGAAACGAGGTGCAGGAACGGGCCGATCCGGAAGGAATTGAAATTGGGAAGGCTCTTGTAGCAGCCATCAGGGAGGTGGATGCCACCCGACCCATAACGCAGGCAGTTTGCGATTTTTGGGACAATCCCGACAAGGATTGGGATTATTCTGAGGGAGCCTTCAGCATGCTTGATATAGGTGGTTACAATTATCAGTTCCTTAAATATGAGCCGGACCATTTGAAGTTTCCGAAACGAATGATGTATGGAGCTGAGTCAGTGCCGCAGAATGCCTGGGAGAATTGGGAGATGGTGAAGCGACATTCCTATGTGTTCGGGGATTTTGTCTGGACGGGAATGGATTACATTGGAGAATCATCCATTGGACATCACTACCTGGTTGATAAAGATGCTGAACTTCAGGGACATCAACAGCGGCCCTGGCCGTGGTACCTTGCCTGGTGTGGTGATATAGATATCCTGTGCAATAAGAAACCGCAGTCTTACTACAGAGATGTGCTGTGGGGAGAAAGTAAACTGGAGCTGATGGTCTCTACACCCTTTCCTGAGGGGAAGGAATCCCGCTTAAGTTACTGGGGGTGGTATGATGAAGAGAAGCACTGGAACTGGGATGGCCACGAAGGCAATATAATTCAAGTGAAGGTCTATTCCTCATACCCGCAGGTAAAACTGGTGCTGAATGACAATGAGGTGGATGTGAAAGGAATCGACTCCCTAGATAAGTATATAGCTCATTTTGAATTGCCTTATGAACCTGGCGAATTGAAGGCCATTGGAATGTTGGAAGGGAAGGAGATGGAAGCGGTGTTTCTGGAAACAGCGGGGCCGGCAACTCAGCTGGTATTGCATAGTGAAAAAGCAGTTATTCCAGCTCATAAAAACTCATTGGCATTTATTAATGTACAAGCTGCAGACGATGAGGGAATTCTGGCACCGGCCAGTGATGCAGAGATACGAGTGAAAGTAAGTGGCCCTGCGGTGCTCCAGGCGGCTGGTAATGCCGGACCTCTGCACCAGGGTAGCTTTACAGATAATATATTCAGCTTATTTCGAGGTGGAGGAATCGTAATCGTTCGATCAACTGGTGAACCCGGAGCCATCACTGTGGAATTAAGCTCCTTAGGACTGGAACCAAGCAGGGTCACATTGGAGTCAAATTAATATAAAAGCATATGGAGATTGAAGTATATTTTGAAGATGGAGCAAAAGTTAATGCCCGCATTGGGAAGCATGTTGTAAAGACGGATCAGAAGGTGCATGGTGGGGGTGAAGATAGTGCCCCGGAGCCATTTGATTATTTCCTTTCATCACTTGCTACCTGTGCAGGCATTTATGTGAAGGTGTTTTGTGACAAGCGGGGAATTGATTCGTCGAAGATCCGGATTCTGCAGAAACACAGAGTTGATCCCCAGACCCGTAAACTGGCAGGAATCGATCTGGATATTATGCTGCCGGATGATTTTCCGGATAAGTACAGGGAAGCAGTGATAAAGGCAGCCGATCAATGTGCCGTGAAACGCGTGCTGAAGGATCCACCTGAGATAGAAGTATGTACTGTTTCGGGCTGATTTTTTAAAACTCAAATAATGCTGTATCTTTCTTCCGTATCAATTTTATTCTTATGAAAAAAATAACAACAATTATCATTTTGCTTTTGGCAGTTTTCACCTTATCTGCCCAGGATATTACAGGAAAATGGACCGGTGCAATAACCTTTACAGATCAGATGGGACAATCCACGACTCTCAGGATTAATTTCAATATCTCTAAAACAGATGATGGCTATATATCCAATCTGGATAGTCCCGATCAGGAAGCATTTGGCTTAAAAGTTGATTCTACAGTTTTTGAAAAGCCGGAATTAACAATAAAGGCAAGCGATCTTAATCTGGAATATGTGGGTAAGCTGGTGGATGATACCAATATAAAAGGGACACTCACCCAGCATGGGCAGTCATTTGAACTGGATTTGAAAAAGGAGACGGAGTAGTTTCTAAACTACTGTTCCAGTATTTCATTTAGCTGGCTTATCAATTGCTGTGTATCTTCTTTTAGCCCTTCAAGAAGGTGAAGATGCAAGGTGGAAGCCCGACCGCGCATAGCCATCATATTGTGGACCGTAAGTCTGCTCTTATTGTTTTCAAGTTGCGAAGCTATGAGCTCTTCCACACCTTCAAATGGTTCCACCTCCAGTGAAAAATCCAGGTCCAGTCGACAGTCATGTTCTTTACATAGCCAAGATCAAGCAGGGACATGTGAAACAAACTCTGGTAACTTATGCCGTCCGCGTAAATTGAGTTGTTGCTGGCAATAACCGTCTCCACATAATCTACATACTGGTAGTATTTAAAGATGGCCTGTCGCAAACCAGACTCACTTATAAGGGAAAGGTGCCCGGAATATTTAAGGTCCTCAAATACTGGGCTACTGTTTACAAAACTTCTTCTTCCCAATTTGAGAGCTTTGGAGTTAAATTGCTGAATATCATAGGGGGCCTGTTTAAGAATTCCCAGGATTTCCTCGCAATTCTTCCTCGTATTGTTTTCATACTTAATCTGACTTTCTATGTTGACCAGGTGGCTCTCAAGATCGACCTGCAGATTTACAAGGTATTCGTTCTCGCTCTCTTTCTCTTTCAGGGTTTCGTGCCAGGTACCCAGAGCAAAGGCCCCAGTATACCCACGATAATAGCTGCGGTCTCAAATCCATATTTGAGACAGTTGTCTTTTAAATACCTGAAAGGATTCTTCATGGTCTGTTTATGCTTAATGCAAAGAGAAACAAACCGGAAGAGGCATATGTTCAAATTCCTCTACTCTGGAAATCCATCGTCAATCCACTTCTGGAGCATGTCGATGTTGCATTCGGTAAGCTGCACATTGGTAGGCATTTTTGCATAGCCCGTTTCCCAGCGGATAGAGCCCATCAGGCTGCCATTCTCAGCCAGGGCAACCATGTCAGCATGATCTGCAATAACGATACCTCCACCCGGAGCACTGGTACTGTGACAACCGGTGCAGTAGGATTCCATCATGGGCCAGATCTGTCCTGCAAACGTAACATTGATGGTATCGCATCCATCTATGCAGGAATTGTCCTTTGCTCCCTGCTCAATCCACGTTTTGATCAACTGAATCTGCTCGGAGTTTAGTGGGTCATAGGGTGGTGGTGGCATCAGGTCATCTCCATCATCTGTAAGTGTCTCGAAGAATTCACTATCATTCGGATCCCCGCGTTTGATTTCTCCGGTTTTGATGATGGAAGCATAATCGGTAAGTATAATCCCGTCTTTGTGAGAAACCTGGTCATGGCAACCCGTCGTAGCACAGGAGGAAATAACCAGGGGAAGAATAGCATTCTGGAAGTATACGGTATCAGGATCGCAGGTGCTGGTAATTAAGGGATCGGAGCCAGCTCCTGGTCCTGGCTCTGCTTCCTGATTTCCGGGAATCTCATATTTGGTACAAGAGAGGGCAGTGAGGGTAAATAGGGCAATGATTGCGTGGGTGCACTTGCTGATTAAATTCTTCATGGCTCGTGCTATTTACTTTGGAAACGGTCATGGAGTTTTATTGTTTCTGCAAGCAAAAGATATTGCGCTTATTTTTAATTCGTTTAAATAGCTTTATTTACCCGGTTTATCTTTCAGGATGCTAAAAAGGATGATTATGATTTTCTCTGAAATAAGGTATATACCTAATCCCGGGTATCACCAGAGGGATGGGTATAGATATAATCAAATACCTCTTTCAATTTGAATTCTTCGCCCAGGCGTTCCTGCAGCATCTCCTTATTATGCCTTAATACCGGCAGACCGCTACATTCAGGAACTCTATCCAAGTCTGTCTATAACCTTATTTTGGTAAGCACGATCCCAATGATCTTTCACCATGGGATTTATAGTTGCAACTGTACTCTTTTCCTCGAATAATTTTTATACTGGATCAATAATCCCAGGCATCCGATCTTATCAGTGATCTCTTCATCAGTTGATAGTCTTGCTATTGCATCTACCCTGATGGTCAATGGTTTTGCGACATCAAAACCAAGCCCAAGAGACTCCAGGTATTTGTCTTCTTCGTTATCATAGAGTACCTCTCCTGTCTGCTGGTCAATCAGGACAAAGTGTATTGGATACAGATTTTTATGTGTACAAAAGGAGAGAATGTAATCTTTTTGCCCATAGAATACTACATTGAATTCTATGGTGTCAAGAGCACTTATTTTTGCCGAATGTGATTGACTATAAAAATCGTATCCTTTCTGAAGGTCGTGTTGACAATCTCCTTCCAGGTGATGGGTTTCACAGTTTTGCGAAAACAATTGGCCGGGGATTATCAGGAGAAAAAAGGCCAGAACATATATATTTCCTATTAGTTTCATGATTACCCGGGTTTATTGATTAATACTAACAGCTTTGTTTCTCATCTCAATTACAACAGCCTTTAAGGACTCAAACTCCTCTTCAGTCAAACTGGGCTGACTTGCTTTTCCAGTTCCGCCGATGACAAGTTTTTTTGGCTGATTCTCATCTGCATCCTCTGATGTTTTTACAGTTACACCCCCGGTTCCGGGTTTGATCCCATCATAGATGATTTTAAGCTTTTCGAAATCTTTCAGTGTGGCAATTACATTCAGATCATCGGTTTCAAGACTATTGGCAAATAGCATGAAATTATCAATGGTGTATTTTTGATCTGCAAGGTGTTGCAGCAGCATATCTGCACTCTCGTAATCATCTACCATATGAACTGCAAGGTACAAGCTCTCAAGGAAGGCTCCGGCTGAAAGCATCACCACGGTATTTGGTTTCTCGTTTCTTTCACAGAAACTCAGCACATTAATAAAGGCTTCATTGGATATATTGTAGAGGGAGTCCAGGTATTCAACATTATTCCTAACTTTTTCAATCATTGCCTCATCTACGGCTTCATTGATGTTTATGTCCGCCGCCAGCGATTTTACTACCTCCAGGTAATTCAATGACTCTTCGTGACGCAAGAAGAGTGCGGTATAGGCCAGATCCGTCATATATATGCCCAAAGCATAGGTTTTTAATTGAGAGTCAATATATTGATCTGCTCTATCGAGTGGATTTAAAAGTGATGCATCGAAGTTCAATTCACTCATATCTATAACACTCAACATTTCTGCCGGAGATGGATAGAGATGAATAATCTGATTGAATGATTTTATCCCTGCATTGGATGATAATTCATCCAGATCCTCGATTAGGACAGGAGATCTCTTTTGCCCCGATTGGCAAGCACCGGCCAGCATCATGGCGACGACAATGGCCAGAGTAACATAGCTATTTTGTGAAGGCTTCATGTTGTATTTTATTGTAAAAATAATTTAAAATGATTTACATGGCACAATTAGTTTCTGACAGCTTTCTTGCCTTTTAGACCAGCAAACAGATCTACCAGCATTCTTAACATACTGTATCGTACGAGTACGAACATTACAATGGTCATGGTCCAGATTGCCAGAAGATTGAAGTAGAGAGTGGGGATGTACGTATTGCCCAATAGTTTGACCGAAGCAAAAAAATGTGCGCGGCCATTCCTCAGAGAAGGATAGGTATATACAGGATCCATCTTCCTGAGAAAGCGGCCGTTCTTTTTAGTTAATTTGTAAAGATCATTTCTATTTAAGACCAGTTGAGCCAGTTGTTCGTTAAAGTAATTCCGTTTCAATTGTATATATTCTTCCAGGCCACCGGCATCTATCTTCAGTGAATCAATCAAGAGATCTTTTTGTCGCACAAGCCTGTCCCTGTGGTGACGAAGAGCGGATTGGTATTTTTGTAGCCATTTGGTGAGATCTTCCCCGGTTTCTACAGAAAAACGATCAACACCTAGTTGATCTGTTTTCGGATAGGGATTGGTTAGTCGTATGGAAGAAAGTGCATTTTCAATGGTTCCAAGAGATGCTGATAACTCTTGCTTTGAAGCCTTGTTTTGATACAAAGCAGTTGCTTCTTCTATCTCCTGATTGATGGCTGGGATAAGGAAATGTAAGTCATAGGTAATGTTACTCTCTGTGCGCTCAGTTTCATACAGTGGGCGCTGGTAGGCATTATTTACGAATTGATTTACTGCCAGTGCTTCGTATGCCCAGCGACTGGGCATCATATCACCTGAAAGGGGGACCACAATATCCGAGGCAAATTTGTAGTGGAGTTTATCAAATTTAACGATGACTCCTGCAAGTAAAATTTGCGGAACCAGGAGAAAAGGAACGATAACATATATGGCAACCACCGATTTCAGGCCGTCGGAGATGAGAAGCCCCAGCATATTGGCAAAACAAGCGGTTGAAAATAAGATCAGCCAATATGAGAAAAGAAGTCCCCGAATCTCCATAACCAGGTTGCCTATTAACACAAACATCAACATTTGGATGCCGGATAGGATAAATAGCAAGGAGATTTTAGAAAGCAGATAAGCAGTGCGGCTCAGGTTGAGAAACGATTCCCTCTCCAGAATTCTCCGGTCCCTGTGGATTTCTTCAGCTGCTATTATCAGGCCCAGAAACAGGGCAACTATAACACTCATGAACAGATAGGCAGGAAGGTTTTCATTCTGGCTGAACAGGTAGCGATGAGGATCATTTTCGTCGCCAGAAATAAACTTGGAAAAGAAGCCCAAAATTAATGCCAGTATGGGAGCCACCAGCAGTGCGATAGACATAAATTGCCGGTCGGCCAGTTTTGACAATAGGTTTCTTTTAAAGAAAATAAAGTATTGCTGAAATGCGCCGGGAATCATGTATTTATTCGCTGGGATAGCTGTCTTTTCTGTATTGAATACCTGGTCTTTTTCAATCTTTTCCTTATAAAAAGTATACCATTCCGAAGGAGAAGTCTTCCGCTTAGAGGTATAGGCTCCGGATTCATTCACATCTCTGGCTTCAATTACGTTAAGGATGTCGTCCGGATTTACGGTTCCGCATGTAGGGCACTGACTTTCATTTGCATCTACGCGTTCTGCTAATTTCTTGAAATAGGATATGCCATCAATTGGATTTCCTGAATAGACCGGAAAACCACCTTTGTCAAGTACAATAAGGTGGTCGAACTGTTTAAACAATACCGATGAAGGCTGATGTATTGTAGAGATGACCAACTTACCCAGAAGTGCCTGATTTTTCAAAAGCGTGACAACATTTTCCGAATCAGTTGAAGATAAGCCGGAGGTGGGTTCATCCACAAAAAGTAATTGGGGCTCACGAATTAGTTCCAGGGCAATGTTTAGCCTTTTTCGCTGTCCTCCACTAATATATTTATTTAATGGGGATCCTACTTTCAGGTCTCTGGCATTGAACAGATCCAGTTCATTCAGCATGTTATTGACGGCAAGATCAATCTCTTCATCCGTTTGGCCATCCATGCATAATTTTGCATTGAACAGCAGGTTTTGCTGAACAGTTAATTCCTCGATCAACAGGTCATCCTGAGGGATGTAACCTATCATTCCCTCCAGTTCCTTACTCCTTCTTTGCAGGTTGAGTCCATTTACATAGATTCCTCCTGATTTAGGCTTCAGACTGCCGTTCAATACTTTAAGCAGAGTCGATTTACCAGCCCCGCTTCCCCCAATAATTCCCACCAGTTGTCCAGATTTGCCTATGTAAGAGAATTTTTCAATGCCATGAGATGAGTTCCAGAAACGGTATTCTATTTCTTTAGCACAGAAATTGACCAGCTTCGATGCTGAAACCTGGTGGTAGCCCGCTACGATATCTGAGTAGTGAATGGGAGCAATACCTTCCCCTCTGATTGAGTCACCTTTGGGAAATATATATACATGTTTTGGGAATATATACTTTTCACCGCTTTCCAGTTTTGCTTTTCCAATATACTGGAACATGTATATATCGGCTCGTTGAATCCTGAAGAACAATATCTGTCCCGGAAGACCAACTTCTTGAAGATGATGCACTTCCCCATCCATAAACTCCAGATCATCACTAATTATGAGTAAGCGCTCTTTTCTGGGAACCTGGTAGAATTTATCCTTGATAAAAGCCGAGCAATTCTCATACTCTTCATCAGTGATTTGCAGACCACTGGCTACGGTGCGTACTGCATCAGAAATGGTGCCCGAGAATCCGCTTCCACCCATTCCTGCATCAGAAAAATATTTACTGAATCTGATCAGGCTGATCAGGATCATGAATCTCTGGGCGATATGCAATTCATCAACTATCTGATTGCATATTCCCATTATTTTCAGAGACCAGGCGGAGATTTTCTTTTCTTTCGAATCACTATCTGCCACCTCCATTTCACTGGCATACTGGTCAAAAATCAGTAAGTACTCTTCGGATAAGGATTTACTGAATTGTTGAATGAGATAGGTTTCAACAAAATTCCTTGCAAGAAGGTATATACCTCCCCTGTTGATGTTTACCATTATAGCAAACAAACGCATCAGGGAGTTGAGCATGGACTCATTCATGGGGAAAAACCATTTTCATGATCCCCTTTTCTCCTGATGTTTTCTCGAAGATGAGATGTCCACCGTGCGCATCCATGATGATCTGGGAGACTGCCGGACCTATTCCCATGGTAAGATTCAGCGGATTATTTTTTGTTGAAAACTGATCACATAATATATTGAACAGGGTGTCAGAGTAGTTTGCCCCGCCATCTTCCACCTGGCATACAATACTTCCATCTTCTGTGGCGGAGGTGATTAAAATCTCCCCGTTATTATTTGTGTGTTCCTTGGCGAAGCGAATCAGGCTTACCAGGCACCCTACCAGTAAATCCGAATCCCCGTTTAACATTGTATCGCTTGAGTCCAGTTGCTTTTTTAAGCTGATATCCATATCCTTAAGCTCCTCACTATTCTCAATGGCACTGAACTGAATCACCTGTTTTAAGGAGACTTGCTGCTTTTCTAATTCGTATCCAGGGGACTTCAGGATAGATATCTGTTTGGCCAATGTTGAAAACTGCTCCAGCTTAAATACCGATTGATCCAGAATATTAACCACCTCGGTAAGTTCGTCTCCTTCAATTTTGGATTTTAATAGGTGGAGAGTTCCCATAATCCGATTCAGGGGAGGGCTGATTTCATGACTGATGGAATTTATAATTTCAGACTTAAGGCCATCCATGTTGAGCAATTCCGCATTCAC
>Ga0209633_10004656_pt1 | contig 12272 bp, 10 predicted proteins | sample Cruoilmetagenom1_FD_187290 | JGI IMG/M metagenome (GOLD analysis project Ga0209633, IMG submission 187290) | Oil polluted marine microbial communities from Coal Oil Point, Santa Barbara, California, USA - Sample 1 (SPAdes) (version 2) | ecosystem: Environmental > Aquatic > Marine > Oil seeps ... | reverse complement strand
TTCAATAAATGAATTTGCAGAAGCAATAACTAGTGCACTGATCAATAGTAATTTTAAACCTGACAAACTACCTCTTCTGATTCTTGAAACGGGAAGAGCATTAATTGATGATGCCGGATTTTTACTGGGCTCCATTTTGTCAAACAAACGCCTGTCGGATGGGCGTAGAAGCACAATTCTTGATATTGGTGTGAACATTCTTTTTACATCATTCTGGTACGATCATAAAATCACACCTGCGCAACCATTTACACAATATACCGAAGAAACTGTTTTGTACGGACCATTGTGTATGAATATTGATGTGATTCGAGAACATATAAGTCTTCCACTTCTTAATAAGGGTGACCATGTTGTTATTCATAATGTTGGTGCTTATAACATGACGCAATGGATGCAGTTTATTACCTTGCGCCCTAAAATTGTAATGATCGATATGGAAAATAAACCTCATGTTATTCGTGAAAATGAAAGTTTACAGAATTTACTTGAGGTGGAAGCCGTACCTGCACATTTGGAGAAGTTTGAGTTGTAGGGGAAAGCCGTAAGCTGGGAGTCAAAAGATAAGATTACTTTAGAACCTAACTCATAATTTACGACTTACCGATCTCATATAAAAAGCACTAATTGATAAAAATGCAGAGAGTCTCAAAGCAATCATATCTGAATATAACAAGCTGCATACTTAATAGTTATGCGCAGGTGTTCTTTTCAAAGAATCGCTTTTTTGCCATAATCTTAATACTTGTCACATTTTTTGATATTTATACAGGCATTGCAGGCTTAGCAGCTGTGATTATAGCAAATCTCACAGCTGTAATAATGGGTATGAACCGCCAGAAAGTTATTAGCGGAGCTTATGGTTTTAATGCTTTAATGGTTGGACTTGGTGTTGGTATTTATTATCAGCCTAGTGTTGAGTTTTACATGATATTGTTTTTTATCTCAATGTTAACCTTTATGATTACAATCAGCCTTGAAGGCGTAATTGGAAAGTACGGGTTACCATATTTAAGTATTCCTTTTCTATTTGGTATCTGGATTGTCATTATCGCTTCAAAGGGTTATTCTGCTCTCGAGGTAAGTGAACGAGGTGTTTATAATCTTAACGATATGTATGCCATTGGTGGTATGACCATGGTTAACCTCTACGAGTGGTTTAATAACCTGAATATTCCTGAAGCACTGCGGATATATTTTAAATCGCTTAGTGCAATACTGTTTCAGTATCACATGTTTGCAGGAATGTTACTAGCTGTTGGATTGCTTTATTATTCAAGGATTGCATTTTTAATGTCACTTATTGGTTTTTTCTCAGCCTATTATTTCTATATAATTATTGGTGCTAATATTAGTGAACTAAACTATAGTTATATTGGGTTCAACTATATTCTAACTGCAATAGCAGTGGGTGGATTTTTCGTTGTTCCATCACGAAGAGCTGTAGTTTGGGTTATATTGTTGACTCCACTTGTGGCGATTACGTTATCAAGTACAACCATGTTATTGTCGCATTTTCAACTAAGTGTATTCTCTTTACCTTTTAATATAATTGTTATTCTTTTCCTTTATGTACTAAAATTCAGGGAGAGGAATTTTGATAAGATAGCTGTTGTTGCAGTACAGCTCAATTCTCCTGAGCTTCATGCATATTCAAACTATAGCTATATGAAGCGTTTTGGGATTTTACCTCTATTTTCAATGAAATTACCATTCTGGGGTGAGTGGAAAGTAACACAATCTCATAATGGTGAAATAACACATAAAGATAATTGGCGTCATGCATGGGATTTTGAAATCTTTGATGATGAAGGAAAGTCATATGAGGGGACTGGTGATTTTCCTGAGCATTATTATTGTTTTAACAAACCTGTTGTAGCTCCTGCTGATGGGATTGTTGAAGAAGTTCAGTCGGGTATTGCCGATAATGTAGTGGGTAATATGGATATCCATAATAACTGGGGTAACAGTATTGTTATAAAACATGCCGAACAATTGTATTCTCAGGTTAGCCATCTTAAAAAAGATAGTATAAAAGTAGTACCCGGACAAAGTGTTAAACAGGGTGAAATCATTGGCAACTCCGGAAATTCCGGAAGGTCACCATATCCTCATCTTCATGTTCAATTTCAGGCTACACCAACAATTGGTTCTGCTACGATAGATTATCCATTCTCATCACTTGTGTTTACTGATGATAATAATTTTGAATTTAGATCTGCCTGCAGACCACCGAAAAGTAGCATTGTTTCTAACTTACTTCCCAACGAAACACTTAAATATGCTTATCATTTTATTCCGGGTGCCGAGATTAAATTTGAATCTGATTTAAACGGAATTAAAAAACAACATCTGTGGAATGTAGAGTCTGATATATTTAATAATACCTGTATCGTTTGTAAAGAAACCGGTGACAAAGCCTGGTTTAAAAGTATTGGTGATGTATTTTATTTTACATATTATAAAGGTCGTACAAACTCGCTTCTATATTATTTTTACCTGTCATCGTTTAAACTGGCAATGTCGTTCTACGGTAAGATGCAAATTAATGATTTATACCCTTTAAATGTATTTCCTGACAAGAAGTTGTTGGTGTTGCAGGACTTTGCCATTCCTTTCCATAAGTTTCTAGTAGCCGATTATTCAGTGGAATATTTAAAAAAAGAAGAGCTCATAAATGAAAACCGTATTACACTCAAATCGCATGCTAATTTTGGAATAGGAAAATTAAGTATTCGAAAAATTGATTTTACAATTATTGCAGGAAAATCAGGTATTGAAGAATTTATTATTAGAGATAATGATAAAACGATTAGCGCTTTAAGGAAATTTTAAATTGGAAGTAATGATGAAAAAAAGCGCAATAAGCCTAATAATTTTATTTGCGAGTGTATACCAGTTATCAGGCCAGATCTATATAGGCAGTGATTATAAAGAACTCGATTCAGTTACATATACTCATTATCTAAATCAGGAATGGGAAGAGGTTATTTATACAGGAAATAGGGCCCTTAACAGAAATATCGATTATTTTTATTTGAGGATGAGAATGGGAATTGCAGCCTATTATCTTGGTAAGCTGCCTGATGCAGCTGATCATTTTGAAAAAGCTTTGACATTCAATTCAAAGGACCAAACGGCTCAGTTATATCTATATGATACCTATAAGTTGCTTGGTAAAAATACAAAGGCCTATCGGCTTACCAGGAGTTTCTCAAAGAATACGTTATCTCTTGTTCCCGAAAAACGAAATGCAGTAGAAGCCATTTATGCCGGAGGAGGAGCTACGTTTTCTAATAATCATGATCTAAACGATGAGTTATTTGTTAATAATGAAAATGATACAACTTCAGGTTACCGGATACTAATTGGAGATAAATCTGATGTCTATGCTGGAATTGGTTTTAACTTCTCTCCAGTTGTTAGCTTTTATGCCGGATACAATCATCTGCAAATTCAAAAGAAGATTAATTTTCAATATACTGAGGCACCAATGGTGTTAGATTCTGTTGAAAGAGAGGATTGGGGTTTTCAAAACTTCTTTTCTACTGACACATCATTCTTTCAAAAATCTTTTGATGAAACAATAAATCAGGATGAGATTTACCTAAACTCAAGATTTCAGTTTGAAACAGGCTGGGCGATTACTCTATTTTCTAATTTGGTTATGGTTAATTCAGTTAACATTAAGGCAGATACAGTAATGAGGTCTGTAACTGAAACGAGTTACTACGTATATGGTAATGCACCAGAGTACATCAACTATAATTATGAAGAGCTTCAATTTACAAGAAAGGATTCATCTTTTTTTAATTATGTGGTTGGAATAAGTCTTGAGAAAGATTACAATAATGTTACAGTAAACCTTTTTGGTACAATGTCGGGCCTTAATGGCTTAAAGCAAAATCAGCTAGGATTATCAGCATTCTATTATATAAATCCTTATGCTACTTTTTATGGAAAAACCTGTGTGACCTGGTTTTCACAAGAATGGGATACAGGATGGAGGGAAAACAGACTTATCCTTAATCAGAAACTAGGAGGTAAGTTATATCGAAGCATATGGGGAGAGGCTGAGTTGACTTTTGGGAATCTCAATAATGCAAATACAAATAATGGTTTTATTATTTATAATCAGGCTGATAAGATGAGACTTAAAGGTGGATTAACAATAAACTGGTACATAGGTAAACATTTTGAATTAAGTTTGCTTTATAGATATACATCATATGAAGGTCTGTTTATGGAAAATATAGATGATGATCAAGATATTGACATAAATAAAAATACGTTTAATTATCAAACACAAAGTTTATTTGGAGGATTAAAATGGAAGTTCTAAAAAAAGTAATGATTGCAATGCTGGTTGTTATAACGATTAACTCCTTTTCGCAAAATGATAACAGTGTACAAAAAGCATTTGCTGATTCGTATCAGCAGGAGCAAGATGGAGAATACTCTGAAGCAATAAATATATTGAAAAATATTTACGACGAGGATTCGTATGAAATAAATCTTCGTCTTGGATGGTTACATTACTTATCTGGTTTATTCTCTGAATCAACACCTTATTATCTAAAGTGTATTCAACTCAGGCCACTTTCCATTGAAGCACGTCTTGGTATTGTAAACCCTGCAGCGGCAATGGGTAATTGGACACAAGTTGAAAATACTTACAATGATATATTAGCCATGGATTCTGAAAATTCAACAGCTAATTATAGGCTTGGTGTTATTTACTATGGTAAAGGAGAGTATAAAGCTGCATTAAAATATTTTGAGAAACTATTAAATCATTACCCATTTGATTATGATGCAATAATTATGTCGGCGTGGACCTATTATAAAATGGGAGAGATGAGAAAGGCAAAGGTGTTGTTTAATAAGGCTTTACTAAATCAGCCAAATGACAAGTCTGCTCTGGAAGGGTTGAGTTTAATCCAGTAAAATGGTTTCGGGTTTTTGTAATCTTAATTGAATACTGATTTCAAATCTACCAACTTACAGTGTAACCACAACTGTCATCTCCATGTTTTCGGCAGCTACCCTCATTATGAACAATCTTTGTAAATGAACCTTCATGAGTGAATTTCTTAGCAACAGCATCAATTATCCCCATGTCAAAATCGCAAGGGTATGGGTTGTTGCAGATCATTTCAGCACTATTGTCATCAATATTTTTGAAAATATAGTTTCCAATTCCTTCCTTTTTTTGACCATTAGCAGGGTCAAATAGTGGTTTCCCATTCAGCCGGTGATTCATATGATATGCAATATCCAATGATGATAATGCTTTCTCAATACTATCAATATCTGGTGGAAAATCGGCATTTTCAGGAATTGAGTTTCCAATTAGAAACAAAGTGTTTGGACCCACTTTCTCAACAAAATACTTAAACGCATTTAACCATTCCTGTTGAGAGTACCAATTGTCTGTTTCGGGATCATGAATATTGAATCTTTTCAGTATTCTGAAACCCATACTCTTCATCTCACCAAGACCATTAACTATTGAAAGTACAGTTTGTCCGTTTACTTCTACTTCTGGATTTATTGCTTCGAATTGTGCCATGCTTTGTTTTGTTCGAGGAGTAAAAATAATACAAATAGTTCGACACGCTATTTTTAACTTAGCTTTTTAATAATAAAAACTTTCTGTAGTATGGAAATATTTTTTGCGACAAAAGAAGAAAATAATAATAGGAAGGAGGAATACTTTCTGAAGCTTTCACCTAAATAAAGACTTATGTCATTTATTGAGATGGTTTGTACGCCAAGTCCGTTTCCTTTGCCTAATGATTATGTACACCCTAATGATAAAAAAGGTAATTTTATTTTGAGGAAATAGAATGGAGAGAAATTTTAACAAATAAGTGGTAACCAAAATATTTCACTAAAATTTAGCCCTGAACTTGAGATTGAACTAATTACAATATTTAATCCAGGTAAAACATTTGATGAGGCACTCTCTTAATCAATAGAATTTATACCAATAGATCAAAAACTTATGAAATGGAATATTATTTCTTTTGAAGATCTAATAAATAGTAAGGTTAAGTCAGGACGTCCTAAAGACCTTCTGGATATAAAAGAACTTCAAAGAATAATATCTAAGAAAAATCTATAATTAGCTAGCAAGTTCTCAATTAATCCTCTGTCTCACACAAACCTTCCATTGTATCTTCAATATCACCAGGTGTACTCATAATTTTCATAAAAGTTCCCATGGTAAGCTCAGGCCAGAATAGTGCAATACGATATTTACCGGCAAGCATTGTTGCTTCGGTATCCTGAAGAATAATTTCATACGGCATATTAGCAACCTGGTCTTCGCCAATGATCGGAAGGAAATGTGCTTCACCAACTTCTTTATTCATTAGTCCTACACCAAATACAGCTACTTTTTTATCGGCGAAAATTTGTTCGTAAACTTTAACAGTATTTCCTTTTCCTTTATTAAGGTTCTCTGTAATTATTTTAACACCTTCTTCAAATGAAGAAAAATCTTCAAGGTCATCTGGATCATCAAAATAAGGCATCATCATTTTATAGTGATAACCAACAAGGTCGTCTTTTTCAAGAGCACCTCCAAATGGAGTTAGGTTCCCCATAGTAGAGAATACTGCTTTTGCCTCATCTGATACTTCTACCAACTTTGAGTAATTACCCTTTAGCTGACCACCCCAATATGCAAGAAACATATATTCAGGATTAATAATGCTTAAAGTTACTTTACCATCTTTTTTTACAAGACCTGCTTTAAGTACGCTTGCAAGAGCACCACGATCTTCAAATTTCAGACTGAGTTCACCTAGCTTACTATTGGTAAAACAAATTACATATAGGTCGTTATTTTCACCGGGATGGTATTCCCCAATAACTTCGAAACCACCAGTATTAATTGCTTCTTTAACTTTTGTAGATACATCAGCAATGTCAGTGTCGAATTCGGCCACTTTAAAATATGGAGAGTAAGTTTGCTGAGCGAAACTAATTGTTATAATTCCAACAACCAATGTGAATAATAATGCAACTTTTTTCATGTGCTTAGTATTTTATGTTTTATAATTAAGCGATAAAAATACTAAATGAACACATCCAAATATCTACATTTGTTAGTTTATAAACAATACAAATTACTTCACAATAATTTTCTGAACCTGCCTTGAGGTAACAGATTCTATTACAGCGATGTATAATCCTTTCTGTATTGGCAGGTCGAAAATTATTAGCTGTGTGCCAATTCCTGAGATATCGAAATCTTCAATTTGCTGACCTGAATAAGTAAAAACGGATACTGATTGGATGTCTTCTGTGGAATTAATGAATACTCTTCCACTTGTTGGGTTTGGATAAGTTGATAACTCCAATTCATGATTATTGTTTATTGCAGTATAGTTACTAATTGTTTCCACCTGATTTACCAAAACAGGAGTTTTATCGGCAGCATTATAGAAGTCTTTAAACAGGTCGATTTCTTCAGAAGAGTGAGAAAACATTTCATTAAGCCATTTGGAGTTTACTGTTTGATAATAAACATTTGCTTTTATATTAAGTAATCCGGTATTCCCTAAAGTTGATATGTGAAAATGCAGAATATCTGAACCTGTACCCTCATTCCCGCTATCCTTATTAAAATTTACATCATTAAATGCATACCCAATAATTGGAACAGTATCATAAGTGTAAAAACCAGTAGTAAATCCGGTTGGAGGAATACGGTTATCCTTTAATTGAAAATTTGCTCTTTCGAGTACAGTAGTTACATCATAATTTATATCTCCCATAACAAGCTCATAAACTTGCACCTGGTCTTCAGAATTAATAACTGTATAATGAGGTTCATAGCTGGTGTCCTCAAAAATTAAATTACCATCGCTATCAAATTCACCACTGTGAAATATAGTATCGCTATCTGCAGTAACAACAAATTCTACAAAAACCCTTCTACTTGGGTAACCTGCAGGAAATTTATGACCTGCCATGTTAACCAGACTTAAATTAATAAAAACTGAATCTAGCGTTCTGTCAATAATCTCAATATTAGAAGATAATGAATTATTTTGCAACATTCTGTAGTTTCGTGCAATTGTTGAGTCAAACTGAACATCCGTTGCTGTAACGCCAAGCTCATCACCATTATCCTTTATCATATTAAGCATAAAAGTATTTGCTCCTGCAAAGTGATGCTGTCCAAAAGGGGTACGTGCATCTAACCAGGGAGGCATGTTACTAATCACAACAGGATCTTCAATCCGAGGTACATGACAACTTTGACAACTTTGATCATTATCCGGAAAACTGGAATTTAACCATTCATGATAAACAGCCTGTTCAACAAACTGATTTCCTGTAATATTACCGTTGTTGTCAACAGAATTTGTAATTAATGTATGGCAGCTTGCGCATAATTCTGAATCAGTGATTTGACTGCCATAGGTTGGGGTATAACCTGTATGGTTTACCATTGGTCCTGTAATAGGGTTTTCGTAGGGTCCCCAGGTTATTTTTTCCGTACCTATTAAAAATGTGCCAGAATAATTTCCTAAAGATTCTTCAGTTATTTGATGGCACACAGTACATTGTACACCATCCATTGCAAGAGGATCCTCCACCATATCAGCTATTGAATATAGAGCTTGGCCATTATAATGAGCATTTTCATTTCCGGCTGGTGCATGACATCGGGTACAAACATTCTCCAGAGCTTCTTTATGTTGTGGATTTACAATTCCTTCATGACTAACTTTTGCTCGCCAAAACGGGTCACGCGCTGCATTGGCCATCATGGTTGAACGCCAATCTGCAATAATGCTTATTGATTCATTCTGAGAATTAACCATTGAGTTATGACATTGAAGGCATTCACCGGAACCGGCAAACAGATCGTTAAACCCCATAGGCAATTCTTCAACTTCCATGTTTCCAGGATAATAATACGACTGTTGAGTACTGTGCCACTTTGTTACATTGCCCTCATCTGCTTTAAGATTATTGCTATATACAAACACGATAAGCAGGATGCTTATCCAGGATATTGGCTTTTTCATTATTTAAGTAAATAAATTCTTAATTAGTGATCAAACATACATTAATTTTTTGATTATTAGCTGATTTGGATTTATATAATGATAATTTGGTATTTTTAGGCTCTCTAAAGGAAAGGGTTAATCGTAATTATTATTATTATGACTTTTAAAGGTAGCACGGTATGGATAATTGGGTCTTCGTCAGGTATTGGCAAGGCTTTGGCTATAGATATGGCAAAACTAGAGGCTAATATTGTTCTTTCTTCACGGAATATTGAAGAATTGGAAAATGTCAGGAATACATGTTTGCAGCATACCAAACACTGTTCAATAATTCCCATTGACTTAGAAAAAAATGATAATTACAGTTCTGAGGTTAAGAAAGTTATAGATAGTTATAAGTCAATTGATTATTTGATCTTAAACGGAGGTATAAGTCAGCGTTCATTGGTAGCTGAAACACCTATTAGTATAGACAGACGACTAATGGAAGTTAATTATTTCGGGAATATTTCCATTACCAAGGCAGTTCTTCCATATATGATTGATCAAAAATCAGGACATATAATTGTGGTTAGCTCTATTGTGGGCAAATTTGGGTTTCCACTTCGTTCGGCATACTCGGCTTCAAAACATGCACTTCATGGTTTCTATGAAACATTAAGAGCAGAGCAAAGAAGTAATAATATTAATGTTACAATAGCTATTCCTGGTCGAGTTCAAACAAATATTTCATACAATGCTATATTGAAAGATGGTAGTCAGCATAAGCAACTGGATGAAGGACAAGCAAAGGGTATCAGTCCAGAATCTTGTTCAAAACAAATAGTTAATGCAATTAAGAAAAACAAAAAAGAAGCACTAATTGGAGGCAAAGAACTATGGATGGTTCAGATAAGAAGGTTTTTGCCTTTTCTTTTTTATAGCTTTGCAAGCAAAATTCAACCAAAATAAATGACGAAAAAAATAGCAGGGATACAGCAGTTGGGAATTGGAGTCTCAGATCTATCTGAAGCAAGAGAATGGTATAAGAAAAATCTTGGTTACGATGTGGTAATTTTTGATGAAGCTGCTGAAGCTAATTTAATGTTACGATATACGGATGGTAAACCACAAAAACGACATGCCATATTAGCCTATAATATGAAGAGTGGTGGTGGTTTTGAGGTATGGCAATACACTAGCCGCACACCGGTTCCGCCTGCATTTGAAATTCAATTGGGAGATTTGGGAATTTTTGCATGTAAAATAAAATCACCTGATGTAGAAAAGGCATACCAGGAATTTAAGAATAACAATGTCAATATAATTTCTGAAATTAGTAATTCTCCCGAAGGTAAGCCACATTTTTTTATTTCAGATCCGTTCAATAATATTTTTGAAATTGAAGAAGGTTACGATTGGTTATTAAATCAGCCAAAGGCAACGGGTGGTAACTCCGGAGTTATAATTGGTGTTTCGGATATGGATAGTTCTGTAAAGTTTTATTCACAAATATTGGGTTATGATACTGTAGTTTATGATCAGGAGCAGGTGTTTAATGACCTGAAAGGAGTTCCCGGAAGTAGTGAAAAGTACAGACGAGTACTTCTTAAGCATGGAGAAAAAAGAATAGGACCATTTAGCCCAATGTTGGGTGACAGTACTATTGAACTCATCGAATCGAAAGATAGAAAGCCCAGAAAAATATTTGAAAATCGTCTTTGGGGAGATTTAGGATACATTCATTTATGCTTTGATGTAATTGGAATGGATGACCTGAAAAAGGAGTGTGAAGAAGCTGGACATCCATTCACCGTTGATAGTGCAAATAGCTTTGATATGGGTGAAGCTGCAGGCCACTTTTCATATATTGAAGATCCTGATGGCTCTTTAATAGAATTTGTAGAAACGCATAAAATCCCAATAATTAAAAAAATTGGCTGGTATTTAAATATCACCAAGAAAAAACAGAAAAAGCCACTGCCAATGTGGTTCTTTAAAGTTTTATACGCTTCCAGAAAAATCTAGATAGCTTATTTGAGTTTATTTCAACATTCGTTGTTCGGGATATGCTATCCCGGACTAAAGAGCATCTGGATTATTAATCTCTACAAAAATACATTATGCAATTAAGTTATTATACCAGAATAGGAGACCAAAATATTAAAAAGCTCATTCATGATTTTTATCTTGAAATCCGTAATGATGAGTTACTGAGACCAATGTATAAAGATACACTTGAAGCTGCGGAAGAAAGATTATATTTATTTATGATTCAGTATCTTGGCGGACCCCAGTATTATGATGAGAAAAGAGGGCACCCCAGATTAAGGCAACGTCATGTGGGTTTCCCGGTAGATGAAAAAGCAAAGGAAAGCTGGTTAAAAAATATGAAAACAGCTCTTGATAAATCAGATATTGATGAGGAAGAAAAGGAATTTCTTTGGAGTTACTTCCAGAAAACTGCTGAGTTTTTGAAAAACAAGTGATGTTCTCCGAACAATTATCGTCTTTTGAGTCCCGTATGGACTAAATATTTATAGAAGAAAATAATACAATGGAACGAGTCCGGTATGGAACGAAATATGTACAAGCTAAAAAAGGTCTGAGCTACCAGCCCAGACCTTTTGATTTTAGTTGAATTCAGCTTATTCATTAACCACCAACAATAATGGCATCAAATTCTTCCTGACTTAAAAACTGTGGTTCGTATGTGTAACCATTGTATGCTAAGTTTGCTACAAAGGCCCTTAAATGCGCCTCTGACCCTAACATTAAATTGTTGTAAACTGTGAGAATAGAGGCATTTGTTGCTACTTCCATTCTATCTTTCAAGTCAATAATATCTACTTCCTCTATAGTAGCTCCAACAATTAATCCTGCAACTAGCGAATCACTGCCTTGAATAATGAGTTGGTCGTATAAAGCCTGAAGATCAGGGTTGTTAAATTCACCAGGGTTTGGAGAAGCAGGATCTTCAAGATCAAAATAATTAATTAGAGTAAGTATTCTGTCAGTATGAGCAGCCTCACTCCTAGAAATAAAGTCAAAAACCGGAACATTCCAAAGCTCGTACATATATACATATACATCATGTGCAAGTTTTTCTTCTTCACGCATGAAAAGTAAACCAGCTGCCTCCTCATCGGTTATAGTAGCAATAATCGTGTCATTGCATGGACCACAAGCACCAGTACTATTCATTATTTCGTCAAAATGTTCTTGTGTCAGTAGTTGTGGGGTGTAATCAATTCCACGGAA
>Ga0209633_10004655_pt1 | contig 12274 bp, 10 predicted proteins | sample Cruoilmetagenom1_FD_187290 | JGI IMG/M metagenome (GOLD analysis project Ga0209633, IMG submission 187290) | Oil polluted marine microbial communities from Coal Oil Point, Santa Barbara, California, USA - Sample 1 (SPAdes) (version 2) | ecosystem: Environmental > Aquatic > Marine > Oil seeps ... | reverse complement strand
TCTACAATATCAAAAGAAAATATGGCATCTTTAAATTCTCTTAAAGTTGCAAATGATTTTACAGTTGAAAAAGAACTAGCTAATGGTTTTATCTTGATTAAGTTTGATTTAAATAATCTAGAATGTTAAGTAGTTGCTTCTACTTGTTGTTCAAAAGTATCAAATTCTCTTTATATACTTCCAAAATAGGTTTCAACCCTTTTTTTACAGGCAATTGCCATAATAACTTACACCAATCATGGTTTCCTTCTATTAGTTCAGGTCCATTACTAGTTATTGCAACATCCCAACCAATAGATCTATTTTGTTTGTGTAGTAATGCCGCATCATTTACCATTTGTAAAGATTCTTCCCAAAATGGGACCTGAAAACCAACAATTTCTACATTTGTTATTGGATGCTTGTATTCATCCTGTCTAGTAATATCACTGTAAACCCCCGGACCATTAACTAAACCACTATTTTCATCGATAGGAGCAGCAAGATTACCCGCAGCAAGATTATCTATTGATGAGTTAATTGTGATTCTTAAACGAGCGCCTAAAATTTGAACTTCATCATCTTTATTCAATTGTGTAATAATTCTAACCGTATTTAATCCTGAAGGTGATAACCAATTTAATTTTTTATGTTGTTCTACAAACTCTTCTACAAAATCATTGCCGGTTTCTTCTAATCTTTTGATTAATGTCTTATCATTAAACTCTTTACTATCTCTAACCTCAATTCCAATTCCACATTTCCCATCAGAACTTTTTAAAACTATTTTACCAGAATTATTTGAAAGAATTTTTTCTAATGTATTTAAATTATTCTTAATTTGATTTATATTTAAAAATTTATGTTTTACAAAAGGTTCATATTCATTTAAAAATATCAATTTATCTGATAAGAGTTTTCTCGAAATCTTTGGATTCATTAATAATTGATATTCATACATGTAACCTGTCCCCGCATAAGTCTCTTTTTCTTTATCGGTGATCTCGTAAAATTTAAAAAGAAAATATTCTTGAAGAGAGATATTATATTTTAAAGAAGACTTTATAATATCTTGCCATAATTTTAATTTTGAAATACCAGAATTTTGAACTACATAATCAAACATTTTATAAAACTTTTTTTTATCCAGTTCCTTGAAATAATATCCTAAATATAATATTTTTTTTAGCATAAATAGATTTTACCTCTATCGAGTTGCATTGGTCAATCTTTCCCTTCATTTTTTTGTACTACTCTTAACAGTGGTACCTTCTCTATTAAAGTAGCTTAATATAACGCAATAATCTTTAACTTTGTGGGTAAGGCTTTACTATATCTACTATAATTTGATAAGCATTATTTACACGAAAATTATCTTCAAAAGCTTTTAAAGCATTTTCTTTTAATTCATTTCTAAAATTATTGTTGTCCTTGATTTTATACAATTGTTCTTTAAACATTTGAATGTCTCCTGCATTACAAAACAACCCACATTTTAGTTCTTCCTGGATCAGTTTACCATAGTCATTTGCTGAGCATTTATCTAAAGAAGCTAATATTGGTAACCCCAGTCTCGTATAGTCAATAGTTTTTGACGGAAAATTTGGAACTGTAAATCTTTCATCCAAACTTACTAACCCTATATCACTTGACATTATAATATTTTCATAATCTTCCCGTGGCATATAATCAACAAATACAATATTATGCATATGTTGTAATTTGATAATATTTTTAATTCTATTTGACTCAGTACCCTTTCCAACAAATAAGAACTTGATAGTTGGATCATCACTACATATTTTTGCCAATTCAAGTATGTTATCAATTTTCTGAGGTTTTCCTAGGTTCCCTCCAAATATTAGTACAAAGTCACTACCATCTAAAGCAAATTTATTTCTAATTTTACTTTTTGATATATTTTCAGAGTTAGTTTCTATTTTTCCCCACAAAGGAAGAAGAAAAAGTTTATTTTTATTTATATATGCATAGTGCTTCTCAACATAATTGATATTTCCCTTTGACATACAACCTATATAATCAAAGGATAAAAGCATACTTTTTTCTTTATGTTTAAAGTAGTTGAAAATGATTTTATTTTTTATTAATCCTATATCTTTAGCATTTTGAGGAAAGAGATCAAAGAGTATTAATAAGGCAGGACAATGATAGTAAGATTTTAATCCATTGATCAGAAGTGTATTTGAAGTGTATGGAGTCTGTGTTACTATTAGATCAAATTTAACATCATGCCAATATGTTTTAATAGATGACAGTAGTTTTCTCGGCATAGTAAAGGTTGTGATCAATTTATTAAATCTACTCACATTATTAAATAAATTACCAGTCTTTACTCTTAGTATTTGAGTATTATCATAGGTCTGAAGTTCAGTATTTAAACCATGTTTTTTCTCCCTTGGTGTTGCAACATAAACATTGTGGTTTTTTGCAAATTCCGAAGTTAAATCTTTAACCAAATTTGATGTCTCTTTACTTTCTGGAAAAACAGGAAAAATAAATAAAATATTCATATTAATATTTTTTCCAAACTATTCGATTAATATAGTCTGTATAAGAAAGAATAATTCGCAACACTTTATCTGAAACATTTGGCATGCTATAATCTGCAACATGTCGTAGTAGTTCAGGTGTCTGTGTTTCAAGTACTTGCAAGCCTTGTAAAATACGCTCTTTATCCAAACCTACCATCATAACTGATGCTTCTTCCATTGCTTCAGGACGTTCATGTGCTTCACGAATATTAAGTGCAGGGAAACGTAAGATTGATGACTCTTCACTGATCGTTCCACTGTCACTTAACACAGCTTTTGCATCCATCTGTAACTTAACATAATCATTAAACCCCATAGGTTTCATAAGCTTGACAAGAGGATTAAAGGTGACCTTTTTCTCTTCTATCTTGTTACGTGTTCGAGGATGACTGGAAACAATAATTGGTACCTTATATACTTCAGCCATAGCATTAAGTGTTGAAACTAAAGCATCAAAGGTTCTATCACTACCAATATTCTCTTCTCTGTGGGCAGAGACGACAAAGTATTTCCCATTTTCTAAAGAGAGTTCATCTAAAATTTTTGAGGCTTTAATGTCATCCAACTTACTATGGATTACTTCAAACATTGGACTACCCGTTTTAATGATACGATCAGCAGGTAAGCCCTCTCGTAATAAATACTCCCTAGCGATATCACTGTAAGTCATATTGATATCACTAATATGATCAACGATCTTTCTGTTAGTCTCTTCGGGTACTCTTTGATCAAAACAGCGGTTTCCTGCTTCCATATGGAATATTGGTATCTGCCTTTTTTTTGCAGGAATAGCACACAGACAACTATTGGTATCACCTAAGACTAAAAATGCGTCAGGTTGCACTTCAGCAAGTAATGGATCGACTTTAATAATGATATTACCGACAGTTTCAGCTGCATTGGCTAGTGCAGCATTTAAAAAATAGTCAGGCTTCCGTAACCCAAAATCTTTAAAAAACACTTCATTAAGTTCATAATCATAGTTTTGTCCTGTATGAACGATGACCTGATCTACTGCCTCTGATTCATCCAATTTTTTCATTACTGCTGCAAGCCTAATGATCTCTGGTCGTGTACCAACAACGGTCATCACTTTTAATTTCTGCATCCTATACCTTTAAAAAATATGTATCTGGGTTTTCTCTGTCGAAAGCCTCATTCGCCCAAAGTAGCAATACCATCTCACTGTCACCTGTATTAGTGATATCATGCGTATAACCGGGTATCATCTCAACGACTTCCATCATTTTGTCACTAACGTTATACTCTATAATTTCATTACCATGAATTTGACGGTGCTTTATACATGCTTGACCTTTGATTACAAGAAACTTCTCATTTTTAGTGTTATGATAGTGATTTCCACGGGTAATCCCGGGAACTGTTGTAGAAATAGAGAACTGTCCGCTGTCCAAAGTCTTTACAAACTCATAAAAAGTACCACGATCATCCTGGTGTCCCTGAAGTTCATACGAGAACTTGTCTGTTGGAAAGAAGCTGAGATAGGTTGCATAAAGAGCTCGTTCAAACCCACGACCAACACGAGGTACAGTTAACTGGGTTCGGCTCTCTTTAAAAGATATTAAGAGTTCTCTAATCTCACCAAGTGTCTTCTTATACACTGGTGTTACATGTGGGTTAACAATGCCTTTTTGTCCATTTTCATCTAAGTGTCGTACAAACTGATCCACAACATCATCTATATAGACAAGTGTCAGCTCAGCACTTGTATCATTAACCTGTATAGGAAGTTCTCTAGTAACATTATGACACCATGTAGCGATGACAGTATTATAGTTAGGACGTGACCACTTACCAAAGACATTTGGTAGTCTATATATATACGATACTACACCCCTCTCTTGAGCATAATCTTCAAGAGCCTTTTCACCTTCTAACTTACTTTTCCCGTAGTCATTGTCATGTTCAACCTGAGTAGACGAAGTCATTAAAATTGGTATCTTTTTAGCGCTCATTTTCGCTGCTTCAACGATATGCTGTGTTAAGTCACGGTTACCCTTATAAAATTCTTCTGGGTTTTCAGGACGGTTTATCCCAGCAAGGTGGAAGATAAAATCCGCCTCTTTTACTTTATCATAAAGCGCATCTAGTTTATCTTCTCTACTAAAAGTTGAGATACTAACATCTTCTACACGGCTTAATCTTTCTAAGAGATTTTTACCCATAAATCCATTGTTACCAGTTATTAGAACATTCATTTATATAACACCGAACTCTTCAAGTTGTCCTTGTATCTCCCTGAGATCAAGAAGCATCTTCTTGAGTTTTTCTTCATTAAGTTGGTGAGTGTTGTGGGAGTTGTACTCATCAGTATTTCCAAATATCTCGCCCTCATCAAAGAACTGATTATAATTAAGATCTCTAGTATCCGGTAATACTCTGTAGTAGTTCTTCATATCGACAGATTTCATACGCTCTTCTTTGGTCAGCAAGGTTTCATGGAGCTTTTCCCCATGTCTAGTACCAATTACCTTAACAGGATGATCAGGTTTACCCAACATATTTTTCATGGTTTCAACAAGTAATCCTATAGTAGCTGCAGGAGATTTCTGGACGAATATATCTCCATTGCTACCGTTATTGAAAGCAAAAAGTACAAGATCTACAGCTTCATCCAAGCTCATCATGAATCGGGTCATATTCGGATCTGTGATGGTGATCTCTTCTCCTTTTTTGATCTGGTTAAGAAAGAGTGGGATGACAGATCCCCTGGATGCCATGACATTGCCATAGCGTGTACAACATATCGTTGTATTGGTCTTCTCAAGATTTCTAGACTTGGCAACAGCAACCTTCTCCATCATCGCTTTGGAGATACCCATGGCATTGATAGGATAAGCTGCCTTGTCAGTACTGAGAACGATTACTTTTTTTACATTAGCATCGATACATGCATCAAGTACATTGGCCGTACCCAATACATTGGTTTTTACTGCCTGAAGGGGATAGAATTCACATGAGGGTACCTGCTTGAGTGCTGCAGCATGAAAAACAAAATCTACACCTCGCATAGCATCTTTAATAGAGTTAGGATCCCTAACGTCTCCTAGATAGAATTTCAACTTGGGATGATTATAGGCCTTTCGCATATCATCCTGTTTTTTTTCGTCGCGGGAAAAAATACGTATTTCACCAATTTCAGTATCAAGAAATCTCCTTAGTACAGCGTTACCGAATGAGCCGGTTCCGCCTGTAATTAGGAGGGTTTTATTTTTAAACATTATTATATCCTTTTTAGTTACAGTATACTAAATTTTTACATAAAGTAAGTTATTTTTACCCTTGTTCTTACTACATCAAATTATTTTCTTTTACTATCTGGAAAGGTATATATTTGTCAAAATATATTATTTACAAGTTTTTATTTTTTTGGTTCGCATAAGATTTAATTTTACATGAGTGTATTTCTTATTTATTTCTCTACTATGCGTGAGGCATTCTTCTTTTGAATTAAAGCGATATTTGATAAATTTTGCAGGGTTTCCCGCAACTATCGTATAAGCTTCAATATCTTTTGTCACAACACTACCTGCACCAATAATACTGCCTTCCCCAAGTTTTACTCCATGCATGATAATAGCACCACAACCTACCCAAACATCTTTTTCAATAATAACTTCTTTCTCATCTTCATCTCCACGGCCATTTAATATAGTCGGAACTCCAATAGTTTCAAAATTATGATCTCCACCAACAATTGCAACATTAGGGGCAAGCATTGAGTAGTCATCAATAAAAATATATTTTGCTGATAAATATGTAAGTGAACCAATATAAACACCATTTCCAACACTAACTGTATTTGGTCTTATAAATAAATATCTGCCTATATAAAAATCTTTTCCTGTTGTTTTAAATTTATATTTGAACAATAGCAGTATAAACATTCTTATTTTTTTCAACAACCTTTTCATTTGAAATTACCTTATCTTTACTATTTCAGAAAGGGAGTTTAAAGCATTATTTACCATTGTTTTCATCGTTAGATTACTTCTGGCATATTCTCTTGCATTACTACTATATTTTTCAATCTTCTGTTGGTCAAGACTATAGATAAATGAAATCAAATCATCTATATTTTTAGCTATATAGCTGTTTTCAGAATTCAAATAAGCGTACTCAACACATTGCTTAACTTGTTCTGATCTTTCAAAAGTAATTACCATTTTTCCGTAAGCAAGAGCCTCTGTACATGATAAGCCTATCCATCCAGGCTGAAAATAGATATCAGAAATCTGAAATAACTCACTTTTTAATTTTCTATCATACACTGCACCAAAATCATAAACATTATTGTAAGATTTAAAGTTAGGTTTAAGTTCACCATCACCTATAATAATAAAACCATACTTTGTACCATCAAGCTTTTTAATTAATTCCAATAACAAGTCTGTTCTTCTATGTGGATTTGTAAATCTAGCAGAAAATATAAAATTGACCTCTGTAGTAATATTATGTTTATTTTTCAAGTCTATTTTATCTAATATTGGTTCTTTTAAAATCTCTTCAACATAGATTGTGTTATTTAAGGAAGTTAATTTTTTTTCATTAATATATTTTTTCCATATTTCAACTTCTTTTTCTGTGTATAACCAATTATGATCTGCCAACTTATGAAATACTACGCGAAATGGATTTAATTTTTCTTTTTCTTCTATATAAGCATTAATACTTATCCCGTGTCCCCATAAAATAGTTTTTGTATTTGAAAGTTTCATTAAAAATAACAATAGCCATACTGAGAAAGATCTCATTTCACCTATTAATATTAGTACATCATATTTCTTTTTAAAAAATGGTAAAATATTTATAAGTCTCATTTTATTATATACAGTGTATGTTGCAAGTTGATGAGAAGGTATTTGAGAGTTCTTAAAATTATCTTTACTGCTTTTTACTTTGCTTTCGTATATAAAAAAATCAACATTATGTTTTTGTATAAGTGCCTGAAAAAACTCTTCTCTGTAATGAGAAATCCTAGGATATAAAATTCCAATTTTCATATTAAACCTCAATATCTGAACAAATAACAAAATTTGTTGTATAGTTTTTAGCAGAAAGAATGATATCAAACTTCTCTTAAAGTGAACTAACTTATTGTCCAATGAAAGAAAAATCCTAGAGATATTCCCCCGCACTAAATATACTATAATATCATTTTATTGAACATTATAAAATACACCCCTATAATCAAAACATTTACTACTCTATCATATTTATCGGTTGAGTAATAAATTGTACTAGCTATAACTATCGGGAAGAGAAAATTAAAGTAATGCAAAATTCTGCCAATAGCTTCTACTGCAAGAAAAACATTACTTAAAATTGCACCAATAAAAAACAGTATATAGTAAATCCTAAGTTTTGGTTGCTTTTTCAAAACATAGTCGCTTTTATATATTATATATCCAGTAGTTGCAATCCTTACCAATATACCTAGTCCGCTACTAGTTCGATCTTTATTTTCAGTAAACATATCTCCTTCTAAGTAATGTCTTGCATACATAGAGAGCAGATCAACCTGTGAAGAAATGAGTATGATTAGATCACCCATCTTAGATAGGAACCAGCTGTTGCCAGCTAGAAAAATTGAAGCGATATATAGTATGGCAACAAGTCTTCGGTTAAATTTTACATCCTTAATGAAATATAAGGGCAGCATAATTATCACGGATATATGAAACAGTGATGCAATTGAAATCCAGATGACATACCGTAATGGATCTTTCTCTGCTAGGAACTTAATTGCATAAAAAAATATCATGATGGAAATTGACTGCCTCAGTCCACTGAATGTCCAAAAGAAAAATCCACCTGCCATAACGAAAAAAAACATAAGAGGTAAAAGAAACTGGAATCTATACGAACCCTTGATAAAGAAGAACCATGTTACGCCAGAAACTAATCCGAAAAACACTCCAGCAGGAATACCAAGTTTTCCAAATGTCAGGTTAAAATAATCCCAACCTATTTCATTTGCTTTAAAATGCTTCCCTATTTCACCATGCTCAAGTATGTAGTTGTAGAATCTAAGGTAATTTATATAGTCTATTCCTTCATCTACTTCTCTGATCCCTGCTATGAAAACAATCAACACAAGGATAAAAGCAATCCGGGTATTCCATTTGAAACCACCAGTATCGTATCGAATGAATTCAGAGTTTTCACTATTTATCAGTTTGCCTGCAGGTAAAATCAGTGCAAAAAATAGAAGCAGCTCATAAGTTAGAAATGAGAATAACATATTTTTTAATACTCCTGACTTTTAGTCTTTATTTATACTTTTTTATGGGAAGTATCATTCTGAATGAAGCCCGTAAAGAAAGAATCGTGTCAAAGAGACCCAAGGATCGTAATAGTTGTTTGGGAGACATTTTTTTTGCTTTATTGACTGCTGCTATCTTTTTTTGAGAATTTATTCTGTCCTCCATGCTGTGATGATGATCGCTCATTTCAGTATGTATCCTTATCGGTGCTGGACTAATGGCATATACATTAACCTCTTTGTCATTACCAGTATAGTGATCAATTGGTTTATGATATTGTTGAAGGGTGCTAAAAAGTTTTTTTGCACCCTTATTATTGATCAAATAACCATATGTGCCATATCCAATTCCAGAGGGTCGCATTAGAATATATTTTGTTGAAATATATCGTCTCCACCAAATATTTGCCCTTGTTTCAATGTTACGTGTACCAGAATGATGTCCTAGCAATACAATCTCCCAATTTTTTGGGAATAAGCTTATATTGCTAAAGATCATTTCAATATCATTAGAGAATTCAATATCATCCTCAAGTATCAATGCTTGTTCAATTTTTTCATCTATTATAATTTGGTAGATAGACTTATGACTCAGGAGACAGCCTATTTCCCCGAGGTTCATCTCTTTCCTAGAGTATTTTATTGACTTTTTTCTTAGATAACTCTGTTCAATTTCTTCATGAGATAATGACTTCCCGTATACAGCATCAAAAAATTTACAATCTAGAGAAAATGCTTTACAAATCTTCAGCATATGTTCTTTTTTTTCTTTGTCTTTTTTAAGATTAATGACAAATACCGTTGTGGAACTTAGAGTATTACTCATTTACTGCCTTCTATACCAATATCAAATATTTATTCACACAGTCCTATATTTAGGTCTTGAGGAGACAAGTATTGTACATTTTGTCATGTTAAAATAAGATTATATGATTATCTAATCATGCTAAAAATTGCCTAGCAATAGGAGTAATACTTAGGTAATGGATTTATATTATAATCTCGGCCATTGTCAAACCTGTTGCGATGCGGGGGCTGAAAACCACAAGTCTTATTTAAGTTAAAAGGGATGGTTGATTTACTCTGATTATAATTGAGCAGATATTAATCTGTTGTAATTATCAGATTAGTCATCTTCTATTTTTTTCATATGTACTAAATGAGTCAGCTGTTTTACGTCTTCTTTCTCCCTCCTTATGTTTGTACTTTAATTATTACTGCTAAGGCAGTACAAAAGGATATATATTGAAAAACAATAATATGGATATGCCATCGATGATCAAAACTACTTGTGTGTTTACTGTTGCACTTTTTATATTTAGCGGTTGTGGGGGGAGTGGTGGTAATTCCACCGTAGATACGAATAGCATTAGCGTAATTCAAGCAAAAAGTACTGGTGCAACTGTTATAACAGGGCTAAAGGCGGGGACCACAGTAGCAGTTGCACAGAACAATAGTAAAGTTCTAAATACTGCGTTTGCAGGTGGAGATAAGAATTTGATTATACCGTCTGGAACATGGTATACAGATGCCACTGTGACTGTATTTAAAGATACCACAATCTCTTTCAATGGGAAACTTCAGCAAATTAATCCTACAACAAAATATAATAGTTATGCCCTCATGAATATTCATGAAGGGAATGTGATCTTGAATAATCCACACCTTAGTCAGGGAGGGGAAAAGAGAACAACTAAGCCTGGTACACACGCTGTCCTTACTATATATGGCTTTTATAATACTGGAAATGTCATAGTCAATGGAGGTATCCTTGAAGGTGGAGGATCAAACAATTTTCAGGGCGGAAGAAACGATACAGTATTTAACAATACGACCTTTAGAGATTCAAGGGAACACCTAGTGTATGCAAATGGAATCAATGGAAATGGAAGCAAAAGTGGTAGAGCCGACGGACTTACCTTTAATAACTGTATTTTTGAAAGACCTGGGAAAGGGAACGATGAATATGAGTCAAACCATTTGCAATTCCGAAACTATAAAAATGTAGAGATCAACAACTGTGTTATCAACGGTGTACCCGAAAATAGGACTAAACAATATGGAATACTTGCTACAGGAGTAGAAGGATTGATAGTAAATGATACTTCTATCAGTGGCTATACTTCAGGGATGATATATGCTGGATATGGAGATGAATATTATACAAATGGTGTTGTACTTAATGATGTTACAGCCATGCCATCAGGAAAAACAGGTACAATATTAAAGACAGGATACAAAGTTGGACTGGTAGAGTTTAATAATTTAGATATTACAGGGCCTACTATATTATCAGGTGATTCATCACAATTTAATAATAGTACGTTTAGACCTACAAGTTATGCATTATCATTGCAAAAAGGCCATAGTGCTACTTTTGATAATTGTACCTGGGACTACTCTAACTCAACATATAGTAAAGCGTTTGTAAATGATGAAGGTTCATCGGTTAACTTCACTGGTACACAAACAAAGATAGCACCTGAAGATGGACACTCATTCTACTGGGGTCCATTGGCTAACGAAGGTTAAAGTATATCTGTAAAGGCAGGTCTCTGCCTTTACATTAGAATATTAACCTTTTTTGTTTGACTTGCTTCAAACTTAGCCTTATTTCAGAATAGCATATACACCCTACCTTTTTCCTTTTTAGTTTTTTTCTGTTATATTGCATGCTTACAACATACATAAATGTTATTCCTACCATCCTGCTAATTCATAACTTATTAAAGTACCTTTATTTTAATTTAAGTCAGTTCCTGCAATAATAATTAATACCAAGTATGTTGTGAAGCGGAGACAAAAATACATAGGTTGTTTTAGACAGTTGAGCTATCAAAGATAAGTGCTTATGCCACCGTTTGTTAATGTACATACAAAATTTCGCTCAGCTTTTTTGAGCATATAACTAGGTGTTATTATGAAAATCTTTAATCTTGTTTTCAAATTACTCTTATTCTCTTTTTTCTTTGGTTTATTTTCTAATTTTACTTATGCCGATGGCAACAGAATGCTAAGTGAGGATAGAAGTTTTAGGACAAAAAGTGATGGTGATAAAGGTACAACTACGGCACACGATGGTGCTACAGTTATAACAGGACTAAAAGCTGGTACTAGTGTATCGATTGCGCAGAACAATAGCAAAGTCCTAAATGCTGCGTTTGCAGGTGGAGATAAGAATTTGATTATACCGTTTGGAACATGGTATACAGATGCTACTGTGACTGTATTTAAAGATACCACAATCTCTTTCAATGGGAAGCTTCAGCAAATTAATCCTACAACAAAATATAATAGTTATGCACTCATGAATATTCATGAAGGGAATGTGATCTTGAATAATCCACACCTTAGTCAAGGAGGGGAAAAGAGAACAACTAAGCCTGGTACACACGCTGTCCTTACTATATATGGCTTTTATAATACTGGAAATGTCATAGTCAATGGAGGTATCCTT
>Ga0209633_10004654_pt1 | contig 12275 bp, 9 predicted proteins | sample Cruoilmetagenom1_FD_187290 | JGI IMG/M metagenome (GOLD analysis project Ga0209633, IMG submission 187290) | Oil polluted marine microbial communities from Coal Oil Point, Santa Barbara, California, USA - Sample 1 (SPAdes) (version 2) | ecosystem: Environmental > Aquatic > Marine > Oil seeps ... | reverse complement strand
CTGTCGCTTCCTTTATATTCCCTTTTTCCTTTACTTCTACTTGCATGGTACATCTTCTCATCTCCTGTTGTTGGATTTAAGAGGATGTATCATGTTCTCCTTGTAAACTATGTGTTGTGATAATACACTCGGCAAAAGTTTTGGAAAGCTATTTATAGCAGGGAAATATTCTTATAACACAATGAAAACGCGTGAATTTGCGGCCATGGCCATAATGGGAATGTTGATAATATCGCCTTTTGTAACCCCATTTAGTAGCAATGCTAATATAGCAGACAACGATGATTTAAGTGACCTTAAGGTAGAAGCTCCGGATAGCCTGGTGGTCGATCCTTATCATGAAGCTACCGTCGAGATCTCTTTTAATAACCCAGAGAGGGTCACGCTTGACCTCGTAGCAAGGTGGGAAGGATTTAGGGGCCAGATTACTCTAACGAAGAAAGTAGAGCTAAAGCCCTACTATCCTCAATGGGATGTGCGCCATCGGTTCCCCATTGGGTATAAAGGGTCCACAGAAATGGAGGTCTTTTTGATGGAGTATGATCCTTCAAGAGCGGACGAGTCCTTCATAGAGCTCTATGTAAACGGTGTAAAGGAAAAAAGGATCGTCGTGGCTCCGACGATAGAGATCTTAACTGAGTATAGAACGTCAAGGGGTGATAGGATATTACGGCTTAACCAAACTGGGGAGCAATCCAGGACGATAGGAGTAAAGAACAACGGAGGGAGCAGGGAAATACAGTTCACGATCGATGTTTATGACTCTGGTTGGAGCGTCAAGGGCATCCCGCCTCTTGTCTTAAACAGCGGCGAGTCTAAAAATGTAGAACTCACGATAGGTCATTCCGATCCGCAGCCCGGGGATAATTGCACTATTCTTCTAAAAGCAGAGTCCAGTGATCTGATAACTAAAGCCAGGATAGAGCTTAGAATCGCCCAGGATTACGGAATTTCCCTGGATCCAGAGGTCCTTAAGCTCAATGGCCCACCGATGAAAACCGTAGAAACTCAACTCATGGTTGAAAACACTGGGAATGGTACTGATATTTTTTACATAGGTGTGAAAGGGGAAATAGCCTCATATGTTCTTAATATCCCCGAAAGGGTGACAGTGGAGGGTCAAGACAGCGAGACCGTAACTATCGAGGCCAAGGTGCCTGATGGAAGTCCAGATACTGAGATAAGTGGAACTATTCTAGTAGAATCGAAATATTCTGGTAAGAAGAAAGAGGTGCCCATCACTTTAACCATCGATGAAGAGTTGAAGATAGAGATAACGGGAGATGAGCCGGCCGGAAGACTTGATGAGACCATAGTGATGGATGTTACCGTATCAAATAACGGGAACAGTGGCATGTCTATAGAGCTTTTCTTTGAAGGTATGGGATTGGAAATAATGGGCATAGATGGTACAGTCGCGCCTGAATCTAAATCGATATACCTCTTAAAAGGAGAGATCAGAATAATTGAGGTTGAGGCGAGTATCATAACTCCTTACTATCAGTGCTATGAAGTAAAAGACCCTGAGAGGGGCAATTATAGGGCTGAATATCTCAGGGTTAGAGCTGAGTACGATGGTCATGAGCACCTCCCCTCAGACCTGCCAGTCAGGGTAATCCCTTCGCCCGATTTCCGATATAACTGGCATACTTCTATAGAGATTCACCACGCGTTATTTCCGTATAACATTTTCGTTGAAAATATAGGGGATACTTCCCTGGAAATGATGGTCGAAGGCGCTGAAGGGAGATGGCCCCTGAACCCGGGAGAAAACAAAACCATTGAGTGCACTGGCTTTACAGGCGAAGATCCCGAGTTTAATGCAGCATATTCATTTAATATAACGATCGCCGGTTTCTACGATGTGGATGGAGAGGAGAGAGAGATAAATGCTTCTGCCGAGTTCGTCGCCATCTATATGGCTTGCCATGAGATAACGGTAGATGAGAATGAGCTGGAGAGCAGTATAGATAAAGATGGAAACGCTATCTTAGAGTTGATTCTCAGTAACACTGGAAATATGAATGAAACTCTAGAGTTTTCTTCCTCTGATCCCGATGTAAGCGTTGACGGAGATCTCAACTTAATGGAATACGGAACGACTGCCACGGTCAATCTCGCTTTCCATTGGGATAGCCCCTCACATGGGTTTAAGCGGTTCGGTCTTACCGTTCGTTATGGGGATGACGATAGCATAGGCATAGGGGTCGTCCTTACAAAATATCCTGAGGAGCTGGACATAACCGTCGGAGCCCATAACGTGATAAGAGAGGGGGGAACTACCACGGGTCAGCTCATAGTCGAGAACAATCGCGACTTCCCTGTGTTCGTTAGAGAGATAAGGCTAGGGAGTATTGCATGGAAAAATGAGACGTTAACACCGGGAAACAACTCATACTCATTCGCCCTTAATGTGGAACCTGGCAGCGAACTTGACTTAACGCTGAATATACCAACGAAGGCCAGAATGACGGAATCCGTTACCATAGGCTCTAAATCTTCCAGAGGGGACTACACCTACCTGATCGTAGCTATAATAGTGGCGGTAATAATCGCAATCACCATGGTGCTCGCGCTCTGGATGAAGAGAAAAGAAGATGCTGAGGAAGAGGAAGGAGGAGAGATAGGAGAGAAAGAGGAAGGAGGAGAGATAGGAGAGAAAGAGGAAGGAGGAGAGATAGGAGAGAAAGAGGAAGGAGGAGAGATAGGAGAGAAAGAGGAAGGAGGAGAGATAGGAGAGAAAGAGGAAGGAGGAGAGATAGGAGAGAAAGAGGAAGACAAAACCGGTTACTACCTCTGAGCTGGAAACGGGAGAAAAAAAGAGGAGGGCTAAACCGCCTGATCCCTGCTCTACAGCAAGTTTCCTTTTTTGCCCAATTCTAGCCACCTTAAAAACAGAATGCAAATTCGAAACTAGAAGATTTTAAATAACTCAAAACGATACAGTACTGTGTAACCATGGATGAGATGGAAGTAGAAAGGAGGGTCCTGACGCCTGAGGAGCACTTCGGGGTAAGCGCAGGAGAGGTCTATTGGGACCTGAATGAAGAGGAGCCAAGATCGGTGACCCAGATCATTAGAGGGACGAAGTTGAAGAGGGACGTCGTTATAGGAGCTCTAGGCTGGCTAGCAAGAGAAGGAAAGATCGTAATAACTGACGAGAAGCCGATGAAATTTAAGCGCTTATAGCCTTTACGCCATCCTTTCTTTTTTTTGTTTTTTCTTCTAGAGCACTAGCATGAAGTGTGGGATGGTAGGCTGGGAGTTTCCGCCTTTCAGGGCGGGGGGTTTAGGGGTACACTGCCTGGAGTTGACAAGAGGACTCCTTAGCAGGGGAGTTACGATAGATTTTTACATGCCTAAAACCGCAGACCGGATAAAGTCCCCGGGGGAGAAGATGAGAATCCTACAGGTGCCCGTCTTAAAAGATGTTGGCATATACGAAAGGGAGAAGATCAACTTGAAGGATTTTTTCGATGCAGTGCACTATTACAACCTTAGAACTGTAGATCTCTTTTCTGAGGAGAGTGAAGATATAGATCTGATTCACTGTCACGACTGGATAACGGTAAAAGCAGGGATCGAGCTCAAGCGTAGGTCAGGAAAACCGTTGATATTCACGGTGCACAGCACCGAATACGATCGCTCTGCTAACTTCTTTCCCATGAAATGGGTGATAAAAATAGAAGAAGAGGGAATGGAGAATGCGGATCTGATAATCGCCGTTAGCCATAGGACTAAGAAGCTCATCCACGACCGATACGAGATACCCGATGACAAAATTAAGGTCGTGGAAAACGGCGTCGATTTCGGAAAGTTCTGGTGGCACAGGAAGAGGAACTATTCTCAGAAAAATTGCAAGGTTCTGTTCCTGGGCAGGGTAACGAGGCAGAAGGGGCCTGATTTCTTTGTCAGAGTGGCTAAAAGAATCGTAGAGATGGGAACCCAGGGCTGCGACTTTTTGGTCTGTGGTGCTGGGGAGATGATAGAGGGGTGTAAATCCCTGGCCGGAGAGCTTGGCATAGCAGACAGAATAAAGTTTACTGGCGAGGTGAGCGAGGAGGAGTTGATCAGCGCCTACTATAATACTGATATCTACCTGTTGCCGGCTCTCTCTGAGCCATTTGGAATAACAGTCATAGAAGCAATGGCCACGGGTTTGCCCACGATCATATCAAAAGATACAGGGGTGGGCGAGAGTTTGAAGCACTGCCTGGAGTGCGATTATTGGGACATCGACGAGATGGCAGATTACATCATAACCCTTCTAAATCACCGGATACTCAGGGAGACCATGGGAAGAAATGGGGCTAGAGAGGTGATGAGGTTCACCTGGGGTCGGACCTGTGACGAAACGTTGAGGGTTTACCAGGAGGCCCTATCGTGATATGTTTCTACTTCCAGGTGCACCAACCTATAAGGCTAAAGAGGACGAGGAGTTGGGACAGAGCCGCTGATACCTATGGCCACTTTGATATGGACAAAAATAAAGAGATATTTGACAGGGTATCGGATAAGTGTTACTTTCCAACTACTTCTCTTATCCAGGATCTCATGGATGAGCATAAAGAGTTCAAAGTTTCTTTTTCTTTTTCCGGAATCTGGATCGAGCAGTGTAAACTCTTCAGACCGGAATTGCTGGATCTCTTCAAGGATCTGTGCAAGAGAAAGGAGGTTGAGCTGCTGGGGGAGACCTACTACCACAGCCTCTCAGGGCTCTATGATGAGCAGGACGAGTTCGCGGAGCAGATAGAGCTGCATAGAAAAACCATAAGCGAGGTGTTCGGAAGGTCTCCTGAGGTCTTCAGGAACACGGAGCTCATCTACGACAATCGGTTGGTGAGAACTGTGAAGGAAAAGGGGTTCAAAGGCATATTAACCGAGGGAACCGAGAGAATACTGGGATGGAGATCACCAAACTATCTATATAAACCGTTCCATCTGGATGGGATATCGGTTCTCTTGAAGAACTACAAATTAAGCGATGATGTAGCATTCAGGTTTTCCAACTGGGAGTGGGGCGAATACCCACTAACCGCTGATAAGTACGTGGATTGGCTATCCAAAGCTCCTGGAGATTGTGTAAATCTCTTCATGGATTATGAGACATTTGGGGAGCATCAATGGAAAGAAACGGGGATCTTCGAATTTTTGAAGCGTCTTCCCGGTTATGCGCTTGAGAAGAACCTGAGCTTCTCCACCCCATCCGAGCTCGTTGAAAACTTCGAGCCAGTAGGCACCATAGATGTGCCGCTCGCTATTTCTTGGGCGGATATCGAGAGGGATGTGAGCGCATGGCTCGATAACGAGATGCAGCAGGAATGTTTCAACGAGATAAGGGATCTGAAACGTAAAGTCAAGGAGAAGGGCGATGATGATTTGATTCACTTCTGGCGTCTTCTTCAAACCAGCGATCACTTCTACTACATGAGCACAAAATGGTACGAGGGGGATCAGGATATACACACCTATTTCAACCCCTATAGATCTCCCTATATGGGGTTCATAAACTACGTGAACGCTTTGGCGGATTTAAAGTCAAAACTGAATTAAATGGGACTCAAATCAGCCCCAGCAGTCTAGCGCCCCTCAGCACCTCGGCCATGGACCAGGCCTGGGCGATAGCCCCCTTTGGCAGATAAGGGGGCAAACCATCGTACAGCTCCGGAATGTAGCCGTAGCAGGCCCTGTTCTCCTCGGTAACCAGACGATCCAGAACATGACTTGCAAAATCGTCGTTTCCGTAGGTTTTCAGGTAAGCGTCGATAAATGGTCCGATCAACCATGGCCAAACCGGGCCGTTGTGGTATGAAAGATCCCGCTGCCCTATGTTCCCTTCATATCTCGGTCTAAATTCATCGTCCCCAGGGGATAGAGATCTGAGCCCAAAAGGAGTGAGGAGTTCCCCAATGACGACCCTCATCACTTTATCCCACAGATCCTTCCTCAGCACCGGATGCTCCAGTGAGATGGCGAAGATCTGGTTTGGCCTTATCGAATTTCCACCATCCAGGGAATCTTTTAAATACGTAAGATCTGTCTTCTTGTCAGCGATTGGAAAATAATCGTTAAAGCTCCGCTTCACCTTCAATGCCTTTTCCTTCAAATCCTCGCTCTCTTTTCGCTCTCCAAGGACGTTAAACATGCCTGATGCCGTCTCCAACCCATTGTACCATAGGGCCTGAACCTCGACCGCCTTTGACCTTGGCGTGACCGGCTTGCCATCCACCACCGCATCCATCCATGTCACCTGCGGATCGTGTTCAATCAAAAGATCGCCATCGGCCTTTATCCCAAAATCCGTTCCATCCATATAGCCATCCAGGATGTTCCTGATAGTCGGGGAAAATCGCTCAAATACCCTTTCGCTCCCCGTTCCTTTATAGAGTTGGGAGACCCTGTCTATGAACCAGAGCGGCGCGTCAACTGAGTTATAAGTTGCTTCCCCTTTTGAAACTAGATTGGGGAGAAGCCCCCCCTTCTCCATATTAGCTATTCGATCCAGAACCTCCAGGTATTTTTTTGGTTCTCCTCTCACCAGAGTAAGTCCTGGGAGGGAGATAAGCGAATCTCTCCCCCATTCATCAAACCAGTAGTACCCGGCTTTTATTCCGTTTTTCAGTATAAAAGAATCACAATTCCTCCAGATAGTCGAGAATTTTTTCTCCACTCTTTTTTCTCTCTCGACGCTCCTTTCTGCAGCTCCCGTCGATATGGAAAAACTCAACGATCTAGTTCCATCTACTCTTACAAAAAACCTGCCGGGTATGAAGACCAGATCCTCCCAATCCTCTCCCCTATCCCTGTCATAGATATATTCTAACCTCTTCCACTTTTCATTCCTCTCGAATTTTTCTCCGTTAATTGTTACGTTATCTTCCATTGATACTCTTACCCCCCCTTCGAACTCTTTTACCTCGGCGGAAAATCTTTTCCTGCTGGTGGTATAGATTGATCTCGAATTAAGATAGGGGAAGATCTCGAGCTCCCCCTCTCCAGCCAGCTTGTAGTTGATCGCTACTCCATTATTAAATTCCAGGGTCTTAACTCCTCTGACATCGCCCGAATGAAACCAAAAAGTAGAGCCGTCGAAGCCATCGATCTCGAGCTCTTTATGGTTGAACCTTTCCTCCACCCCTGAACAGATCACCCGTTTATTTCTAACCAAAAGGCCGTGATATTTGCTAGCTGGCCTCCAACTCATGGAGAGGGAGGAGTACGATTCTTCTGCCGATTTATCATCAGTAATGAGCCAAAATTTCATTTCTCTCATCTATCTTTTGATATCAGCACTCTTCAATCAATTCCCTATATGTCTTTATGGTCTCTCTAGATATCACTTCCCAGGAGAAATTCTCCAGAACTCTATCTCTACCGTTGACCCCCATCCACTCTCCCCTATCTTCGGATTCTATCACCTGCTTTATCCCCCAGGCTATATCCTCAGGATCGTGAGGGTTTATGTGCACACCGCACTGTTTATCCCCATCGGGGATAACCTGCTCCTTAAATCCGCTTATCCCCCTTGCACCTACTACAACTGGCTTAGCCATCGACATCGCTTCCGTGCACACGATACCAAACGGCTCATAGAACGAGGGTAGGATCACCAGGTCGGAAGCCGCGTAGTTTAGGATCCTCTCCTCCTCATCCACGAATTCCGTTCTAAGCTTTACTCTTTCCTCGAGTTCGAGATCTTTTATCAGATTCTTTATTTCCACATCAAGTTCCCCGACCCCCAGTATGACCAATTTTAGTTCGCTGTGCTCTTTTAGCGAAGCGATGGCCTTCACCAAATTTATGACTCCCTTGACCCCGGTCAGCCTGCCCACAAATAGTAGCATAACATCCTCATCAGTTATGCCGTATCTCCTTCTAAGGGCCTTTTTTCCCTCCTCCTTTATCCTGTGAGGGTTGTATTTTGAGGGGTCAACTCCGTTCCATATCACCCTTATCTTATCCCTTTCGAATCCAAGGGTGGTGAGATGCTCCATCATCGCATACGAGACTGTGATTACCCTATCCGCCATCTGCCCTCCTAAATATTCGAAATCCTCTATCGTTCTGGAGCCTTTGCCCATAGATCTGCCCTTTTCAGTGGAATGCATATGGAAAACTAAGGGAACGCCCAAACGCTCCTTTGCAACGATCCCACCAGTTATGCCCAGCCAGTCGTGCGCGTCAACCAGATCGAATTTCCTGTCGTTCACTATCTGGTTTATTAATTTAGAAGCGGAGAGCATGTTGTAAGTAACCACATCGGAGAAGAACCTCAACCCCTCTCCCCATTTTTTTAATTCATCATCCGCGAATATCCTGTAGATATCGCTAAAATCCACTATCTTGGGTCTATGCACCTCCACCCCTTTCCAGTTGTCAGTGGTGGGGAGGTCACCTCTGTTCAGGGTGAAGAGCAAAACCTCGTGTCCTTGAATAATCAGTTGTCTGGTTAATTCGGTGGTAAAGGTGCCCAACCCCCCCACTATAGTGGGAGGAAACTCCCATGAGAAGTGTATTATCTTCATGATTACGCGATCTTGAAGAGAGATATAAAATTTGATGAAAAGTGATATAGGGTAAAAGGATTTGATGGGCGTAGCAGATGGTGCAAATAGAGGTGTTGAGGTTGGGGCACAGGCCAGGCAGGGATAAAAGGATCTCTACCCATGTAGCTCTTGTAGCGAGAGCTTTTGGGGCCAGGAAAATGCATCTCCATGAGTACGATGATAGGATATCCAAGAGGGTAATAGAGGTGAATAGGAGGTTTGGAGGAGACTTTGAAGTCTTGCCCGCTCTCGACCCCTTGAAGGAGATGGAAAAGTTCGATGGAGTAAAGGTCCACCTTACCATGTATGGTCTGCCCATAAAAGAAAAGATAGATGAAGTTCTAAAGGCTGATCGCATATTGGCGGTGGTGGGAGCTGAGAAGGTTCCCAGGGGGGTCTATAACAAGGCGGACTACAACCTCTCCGTTACTTCTCAACCTCACAGCGAGGTCGCGGCTTTGGCGATCTTTCTCGACAGTATTATGGATGAACCTTATTTCACGGGAGGTCTATACATAGTACCACAGGAACGAGGAAAATCGGCTTCTAAATACCCTCCCAGGGAGGTTTGCATCAGAATTCTGAAGGATAAGGGAGTTCCAGAGAGCGTTATAAAACACTCGCTTAAGGTCGAAGATCTCGCTCTCTCCATAGGGAGGCGGTTGAGCAAATTTGATCTGGATTTAGATCTCATAAAAGCGGGAGCCCTTCTTCACGATATGGGAAGGAGCAAGAGCCATGCGATTGATCACTTCATACTAGGGGCCAAAATGGTAAGGGAGATGGAACTGCCCGAAGAATTAGCCCTCATAGTCGAGAGACACATCGGCGGGGGTCTGTCAATGGAGGAGGCATCTGAGTTGGGTCTGCCGGCGAGGGATTACTTTCCCGAAACCCTGGAAGAGAAGATAGTTAGCTATGCCGATAATATAGTCAACGACAAGTGGGGAAGAGCCCCGCCAAGCGCCAGAGAAAAGATGGAAAAACTCGCAAGAGAGATAGAGTCCATGCTAGCTGATTAAACTCTTCTTCAACAGGAAAAAGAGATTGCTGAAACCGTCCCTCCAGCTCCTCAGCTTCTTTTCTTCCCCCTCCCTCTTCCCGTAGGTGATGGGCGCCTCTTTTCCCCTGAATTTTTTGAAAGCTTCGATCTTTATTTCCTCGGAAAAGGACATGCCGTCTGAGATGAGGTCCATTCCGTCGAGGATCTCTCTCCTGAAGATCCACATACCGGATTGCGAGTCCTCGATCCTGACACCGTGAAGGAATCTAGTGGTAAAATTCAAAATTCCATTTCCCAGCCTGTGCAGAGGGCTCATGGCGCCCTCCTCCATGGAGCTGAACCTGTTGGTAGTTATGAAGTCGAGACCTTCCTTCTCCAGCTCTTCGATCAAGGAGGGAATTGATGAGAAAGGATAGGTTCCATCAGCATCACCAGTCGTTATTATCTCTCCTTCGCAGGCTTTAAACCCGGTTTTGTAGGCCCTTCCGTATCCTCTTCTCCTTTCGATTATGACTTTTGCACCTTTTTCCGCAGCCACTTCCCTGGTCATGTCTCCGGAATCGCCATCCACCACTATGATCTCAGCCTCATATCCCTTTTTCTCTAATTCCCCAAGGGGGATGTCCTCAATCGTCTTCGCGATGCCTCTCTCCTCATTAAGCGCGGGTATTACCACGGAGATCTTTTTCATCTTCTCATCTCATCTACTCTGTACTTTAGGTAACCCATTAGCTCCGAAATCCCTCTGAGCCAGCCCCATTTATTCAATAAGTCTCTGCGAGCCCTACATAAACTGCCGTATTTTTCCCTCATCTGTCCTCTCCCATAACCCCTCCAGAACATCTGTTGGGCAAGGCTGGAGATATCGCTTCTCATTCGATGGTATAACACGGCGTTTTCGTTGTGGTGGATCTCAAATTCCTTCTGGACGGCTCTTACGTTTAAATCTATGTCCTCATTGCTCACCAGCTCTTCATCGAAACCGCCCAACTCCAGAAAAGTCCTTTTATTATGGAGAAGGTTACAGCCGGGCCATGTAACGTCTTTTTCATCCCAATAAAAACGGGTTTTTGCACTGGAGCTCACGTCAAATTTTGAAGTGGAGACGTTTATGGTTGTACCGGCCACTATTTCGTGCTCTTCAGCGCTCTCCCTCAAGCTCTTTAACCACAAAGGCGATGCTGTGCAGTCCGCATCTATAAACGCGACGCATTCTCCCTTCGACTTCTCGATGCCATAATTCTTACCTCCACCTGGCGTCGACTCATACTGATAGATATAGAGCTCGTCGAGCCTATCTTTGAAACTCTCCGCTATCTCCAGAGTCCTATCGTTCGAAAAGGAGTCCACGACCACTATCTCAAAGGGCATCTCCTGATCTATGAGACTAGTTAGCAGAGTGCCGATGTTTCCTTCCTCGTTCTTCGTCGTTATAATTATCGATATTTTCATTTAATCCTCAAGCTTAGATCATGCTTATCCCTTTTAGTTGTTACTCTATTCATGGGTAGAGGCCCCTGGTCTTGACCGCTTCTGCCATTTTCGAAATTGCAAGTATATAGGCACCGCTCCTCAAATTGGTGTCGTAATCCTCCGAAACCTTATACACATCGTTTAGGGCCCCTATCATTATTTCTTCTAGTCTACGGTTTATCTCATCTTCTTTCCAGAAGAGAGACTGAATGTCCTGAACCCATTCGAAATAGCTAACCACCACTCCACCGGCGTTTGCCAGTATGTCCGGGACGACCAGAACGCCATTTTTGTTCAAAATTTCATCCGCTTCAGGGGTGGTCGGACCGTTTGCTCCCTCAACGATGATCTTGGCCCTTATGTCGCAGGCATTTCGTTCCGTTATCTGATCCTCCATCGCAGCGGGAATGAGCGCATCGGCACTCATATGGCACAACACCTCATTGCCCTCGATACAGCCCTTCATGAACTCGCCCTTATCGAAACCCGCAATGAGGCCGTTTCCACTACTCTGCACATGATCGATCAATGCAGCTACATCTATCCCATTTGGGTCGGATATGCACCCACTCACATCAGATGCGCCCACAACCCTGCATCCCATTTCGTGCAATATCCTGGCCGCGTGCATTCCAACTTTCCCGAACCCTTGAATAACAACGGTGGTCCCTTTTACCCCCATCCCCTTATAATCCAATATTTCTCTGGCGATTATAGCAACCCCTCTCCCAGTTGCCTCCGATCTTCCTACGCACCCCCCTATGGCCACCGGCTTACCGGTGACAACTCCAGGTACACAATAACCTTTACCCATAGAGTAGGTGTCCATCATCCAGGCCATCACCTGCTGATTTGTGTTCACGTCCGGCGCTGGTATGTCCATCGAGGGGCCTATAAGCATAGAAATCTCGGTAGTGTACCTCCTCGTTAATCCCTCAAGCTCCTTTCCAGACATGGACTTGGGGTCGCATACGACTCCCCCCTTAGCTCCCCCGTATGGTATTCCTACTACGGCGCACTTCATGGTCATCCATAGCGCCAGCGTCCTGACCTCATCCAGGGTTACCAGGTGATGGTATCGTACTCCTCCTTTACATGGGCCTCTAGCACTCGAATGCTGTACTCTATAGCCGGTGAACATCCTGATGCTGCCATCGCCCATTCTCACGGGGAAATTTACCGTTAGCTCCCTCTCTGGCGCGACTATCCATTCGATGAGATCTTTCTCAAGTCCAAGTTCCCTCCCCGCAACT
>Ga0209633_10004653_pt1 | contig 12276 bp, 9 predicted proteins | sample Cruoilmetagenom1_FD_187290 | JGI IMG/M metagenome (GOLD analysis project Ga0209633, IMG submission 187290) | Oil polluted marine microbial communities from Coal Oil Point, Santa Barbara, California, USA - Sample 1 (SPAdes) (version 2) | ecosystem: Environmental > Aquatic > Marine > Oil seeps ... | reverse complement strand
CCGCCTCGGTCAGCTTTGCAAGAGTGGCAAATTGCATGGGTGTAAGGTCTGTAATTGTCTTTGCGTATATCACCAAATGCCGCTGCGATGCGCGACGCATCAGAAACCCAACTTGATCATCAAGCCGATACGAAGTGTCAGATTTGGATCCTGATTTTTCCATCGCTAGCAAAGGTGGCCCAAAATAATTTGACAGTAAAGAGCATTCACCGCAAAATCTGTATGTATACGAATGAATAATTCTGGAAAAACATGACCTATCACCAGCCAACCAGCCTGAAAACGGCACTTGAAATTTTGGCCAGATCGGATGCACAAATCTTGGCTGGGGGGACAGATTTGTACCCGTCCTTAACTGGCCCTGCATTGCCTGGTAACATTTTGGATATCACCTCAATCGGTGAATTGGGTGGTATTGAGCAAACACAGCATGGTTGGCGTATCGGGGCAACGGCCAAGTGGTCCGATATTACGAGCAGTACCCTGCCGCCTGCCTTCAATGCTTTGCAAGAGGCAGCCCGAGAAGTGGGATCATTACAGATACAAAACAGCGGCACCGTTGTCGGCAACCTTTGCAATGCCTCGCCGGCCGCTGATGGCGTGCCACCATTCTTGATTCTTGATGCAGAGGTAGAAATTGCATTCGCGCGAGGCAAACGTCGCGTTCTTTTATCTGAATTTATCCAAGATGTGCGTAGCGTTGATTTACAAAAGGATGAGATTGTTACTGCACTACATATCGCTAATGAATCTGCTGTAGGGGCTTCGGCTTTTACCAAACTGGGTGCACGGAAATATCTTGTAATCTCGATTTGTATGGTGGCGGCGCGTATGGTGGTTAGCAACGGCAAGATCGTTCAGTCTGCCATTAGTGTAGGCTCTTGTAGCCCTGTCGCACTCCGCTTGACAGCGCTTGAAGAATTGATGGTAGGCCAACCGGTTTCGGAACAAGCGACATGGAGAAGCCTACTGCTTGAGCAATGCGAGAGCTTGCTATCGCCAATTGGCGACATCCGTGCTGACACTGAATACCGGGTATCCGCAGCAGTTGAACTGATAGATCGCACAATTACCCGCGCCTGTAGGTCGGCCATCAGGCTGGATAAGAAATGAAAAAGCTTGCCCTAAATGTGAATGGCAATCAGCACGTTGTTGTTGCCAATCTCGCCAAACGACTTAGTGAAGTTCTACGCGAAGATTTGGGCCTGACGGGAACGAAAGTGGGCTGCGACGCCGGTGATTGTGGCGCTTGCACTGTGTTGGTTAACGGTGCACCCGTTTGCGCCTGTTTGACACCTGTAGCGCAGGTGCATGATCAGGCGATTACAACAGTCGAAGGGTTGGAGGGTAAGGGGTTTCAGGCGCTGCAAAAGGCCTTTCTAAGTTATGGCGCGGCACAATGCGGTATATGTACGCCGGGAATGCTTATGAGTGCGGCAGCCCTTTTGGCCGAAACGCCCCACCCGACTGAAGAGCAGGTGAATGATGCATTGGGTGGCGTTCTGTGCCGCTGTACAGGGTACGCGAAAATAGTGACGGCTGTTTGCCGCGCGAATGATCGACTTCCTATCGCCTCGAAACCTCAATCCGGCACAGCAGTTGGCACCTCGGTTATTCGATTGGATGGCGAGCCAAAGGTGACAGGGACCGAATTGTTTGGCGCAGACGATTGGCCCAAGGATGCCCTGCTGGTACGTGCTATTCGATCACCGCACCACAGCGCCAATTTCAAATTTGGCGACATCTCTAAGTGGATCACGTGTCATCCGGGCATTGAAGCGGTTCTAACCGCGCATGATATCCCGGGGGAAAACAGTTTCGGCGTCATCCCCGCTTTTGCAGATCAACCTGCATTGGCCGAAAAACACGTACGATTTCGCGGCGAGGCGGTGGCGATCATCGTAGGTGACCCCGAAGCGGTTCACACCTGTGACATCAACAAATTCCCCATCGAATGGACGCCAACGGTTGCGGTGTTGGAAGTTGAAACCGCTCAGAAACCGGACGCCGCCCAGATTCACGACGGGCGGGATGGTAACATGTTGATAAAGGGGCTGGTCCAGCACGGCGACGCGAGGCAAGCCCTGGCCACATCCGCCCACACCGCCCAAACTATGATCGAAACTTCCTACGTAGAACACGCATATATCGAGCCCGAAGCCGGTGTTGCCTGGCTTGACGACGACACGTTGGTTATTCGCGCCTGCACCCAAGCACCCATGATGGATCTTGAAGATACGGCCAAAGTTCTTGGTCTACCACACGACAAGATCAGAATTATTCCTTTGGCCACAGGTGGCGGATTTGGCTCAAAACTAGATGTGTCTGTGCAACCCCTTGTCGGACTTGCAGCGCTTAAAACCGGGCGGCCCTGCAGAATGGTTTATTCGCGAAATGACTCTATGTCGTCGACCACCAAACGCCATCCGGCAAAAATGACAGCGCAAATTGGGTGCGACCAGTCGGGCAACATTACGGCCATGCATTTTGATGGCGATTTTAACACAGGTGCTTACGCATCGTGGGGCCCAACCGTGGCAAACCGTGTGCCGGTTCACGCATCCGGCCCCTACCGGATGCCTGCCTATTTTGCCGAAGCCCGCGCAATCCACACCAACGGGCCTTCGTCCGGTGCATTTCGTGGATTTGGCGTGCCACAAGCCGCTATTATCCAAGAGGTCTTATTCGATGAACTGGCGACGATGACTGGTATCGACAGACTTGAATTTCGCCTACAAAACGCGTTTCGCGATGGGGACAGAACTCAAACAGGTCAATTGATAACAGCTTCGGGTATCGTCGATTGCCTCGAAACGTTGCGCGCACCGTGGCAATCCGCGATGAAAGAAAACATCACCTTCAATGCAAAAAACAAGCATGTCAAAAGGGGCGTTGGGGTTGCGAGTTGCTGGTATGGCTGCGGCAATACTTCACTGCCAAACCCCTCAACCATATTGGCAGGGATAACACCGGAAGGGGTGCTGGTACTACATCAAGGCGCCATGGATATTGGACAGGGTGCAAACACCGTTATCGCACAGATATTTGCCGACGCGCTTGGGTTGCCATTGGCCCAAGTTACACTGGTCGGGCCAGATACCAAGCTAACACCGGATGCTGGCAAAACCTCTGCGTCGCGTCAGACATATGTTTCGGGCAAGGCCGCGGAACTAACCGGATACGCATTAAGGCAATCCATATTACGCCTTTCCAATTCCGGCTCTGGGGCCACCCTACAACTGGCGGATAGCCGCATCATTTGCAAAGAGGGCGGAACCGATATCCGCCTTGACCTATCCAAACTTGCAAAAGATGAAAATGGGTATGCTATTTCTGCATGTGAGAGCTATGATCCACCCACCGCCCCGTTAGACGACAATGGGCAAGGTACGCCTTATGCTGTCTACGGATACGGCGCGCAAATGGCCGAGGTCGAAGTTGACTTGCGCCTTGGTAAAACCCGCGTACGTCATATCCACGCCGCCCATGATTTGGGGCGCACGATTAACCCGCTGTTAGCAGAGGGTCAGATCGAAGGGGGAATTGCGCAGGGGCTAGGATTTGCCCTGATGGAGGAATACGTTCCGGGGCGAACAGAAAATCTGCATGACTATCTGATCCCCACTTTTGGTGATATGCCCAAAATCACCTCGTACTTGATTGAAAAACCTGATCCCGAAGGGCCATTCGGTGCAAAAGGTCTGGGTGAGCATGTATTAATACCGACGGCCCCTGCCATATTGAATGCAATTCATGATGCCTCGGGTGCACGGATCACCAAGATACCCGCACTACCTTATCGGGTTCTAAGCGCGATAAATGGTGTTGATTCATGACTGAGGTTCCCAGCCCCAAAATTGAAAAAATCCGCTGCGATGCTTGTCCTGTTATGTGCTATGTCGCCGATGGCCGAACCGGAGCTTGTGATCGTTATGCCAACATAGACGGGCGCATAATTCGTTGTGATCCGCTGACAATATTTGACAACCGTATTGCCGCCGGAGACGAGATTAAACCATTTCTGGTTGCCGATTGGGAAGGCCACCAATCTGAACAACAGGAAACATTCGTCACAGCCATCGGTGCAGGCACCACTTACCCCGATTACAAACCTGCGCCATTCATCGTTGGTCAGGAAATACACGGCACCGATATGGTTACAGTGGTGACCGAAGCAATTTTTTCTTATTGCGGTGTTAAAGTTAAGATTGATACTGACCGCCATCTTGGACATGAATCCGCGATTGTGCGGCACAATGGCGACGCGATAGGCCAAGTGATGACCAGTGAATATGGCTCGCAAATGTTGTCGCTTGGCGGCGTAGATCATTTTACCGGCGGAACCAAGGCCGAAGGGCGCGCAACTTGTGATGCTTTGCTGAATCTGTGCAACCGTCAAGCGGTGGAACTGACAATAAAAGGCGGCTCTTCCGTAGTGGTTCAGGCAGGAAAACCACCAATTGTTGACGGCATACACGAACAACGGATGCGGGTTGGTTGCGGCTCTGCCACGATTGGAATGTTCGCCTCCCAATGGCTTGGGCTGGTAGACGAAGTGGTGGTCGTGGACGATCATATAACGGGGGTAGTATCGGAACACCAAGCCGGCAAGGTGCTGGGTTGGAACAGCACTGGCATAAAGATACTAGGGCGCCGTTCAACCCCGGGGCGCTATTTCCAGGTTGCTGATCCGGGTCTTAGTTGGGGTGGCACCAACATCGATAACCCTCTGGAAATACTTGGTCCGTGGAATGCCAAGAAAGGCGCACAATCTGGATTGCGATTGTTGATGGTATCTACAACTGGCGAACAGTTTGCCTATTTTGAACTGAACGATGATCTGGAGCCAGTCGAGAAACCTCTGCCAGAAACACTAAAGAAATCTGTTGGGCTGATTGACGAAAACTGTGAGCCCGCACTGTGCAGTGTGATGTTTATGGGGGGTGCTGGCGGGTCACTGCGTTCGGGCGTTACGCAAAATCCTATCCGCTTGACGCGTTCCGTTAAGGCAAAGAATACTCGTGTAACCTGCGGTGGCGCGCAGGTATACATCTGGCCGGGCGGCGGCATAACGGTAATGGTCGACGTAATGACCATGCCGGAAAATTCATTTGGATATGTCCCTACGCCCGCTCTTGTCGCGCCGCTTGAATTCACTATGTCACTGGCAGAATACACGTCTCTCGGGGGACATGTTGACAAGGTACGCTCGGTTGCGGACGTTCTTGAACATGGCGGCGAGTATGGGAATTCAGCGCGCGGGATTGCACCAAACAATGATCGTCGCCCACGGGAGAATTCGAAATGATTGGGCCACAATCAAAATTTATATCCGGGCAACGCTTGCACCTTCAACATGGGCCGATAGATTTGATTATCCAGGTGTGGGGCAAGAACCGACAACAGGCATTTTCGCAGGCAGAAGCGCGATTCCAGAACATATTACCTTGCTTGGCAGATGAACTGGATATTTTACGCAAACCCTGCTGCCCACGATCCACACCAACTGGTCAAGTCGCTTGTCGAATGTCTGAAGCAGCGAAATCACACACCGATGTTTTCGTAACTCCGATGGCCGCCGTCGCCGGTGCCGTGGCTGACGAAGTATGCGAGGCAATGTGCCACAGGCTCTCATTGGATAAGGCTTATGTGAATAACGGCGGGGATATTGCAGTCCATTTGGCCGACGGACATCAGTTGACCAGTGCAATTCATGCCGGATTCGATGTTGGGCGCGTCACATTTTCAGAAGATCAACCCGCTCGCGGCCTCGCGACATCCGGTTGGCGGGGGCGCAGTCATTCATTGGGTATCGCCGATGCTGTAACAGTAGTTGCAGATACGGCGGCAAACGCCGATGTTGCAGCAACACTTATCGCCAATGCGATCGATTTACCCTCACACCCTGCCATTCAACGAGCGGCCGCAAACAAGCTCTCTCCCGATAGTGATCTGGGCGACATGTTAGTCACTGTTTCAGTCGAACCGCTATCCGATTTAGAAATCGAAACCGCACTCAACGCCGGTAAGAAAGCAGCGTTAAAGATGATAAATAACGGCCAAATCGTTGCGGCGACCTTATTCTTACAGAATAAGAATTACACCGTTGGGGGGATGGATTTTTTGAAGGTCCCCATAACCACCAAAGGAGGAAACCGATGCTCGACTTCAAATTACGCAAGACAGTAATATTTAGTGAAGAAATTCATCATGATGGCGGACCAACCGCAAGTAACCCACGTCAGAAGGCTGCCATTGTAGCACTGGTGAATAATCCGTTTGCAGGAAAATTCATCGACGACATACAGCCCGCAATGGAAGCGCTAAAACCGTTGGGTTTGATGATGACAGACATGTTGATTGATACGCTTGGAGGACTGGATGGCATTGACGCCTTTGGAAAATCGGCGCTGGTCGGCGAAGCTGGCGAACTTGAGCATGCGGCGTTGTGGCATGTACCCGGCGGATATGTAATGCGCCAACGGTTAGGCGAGGCACGTGCCATCGTGCCATCATCCAAAAAGGTTGGCGGTGTCGGGTCAGCGGTGGACATTCCAATCGCTCATATTAACGCGGCTTATGTGCGTAGCCATTTCGACGCCATGGAGGTGAGCGTTCCTGACGGGCCAAAAGCAAATGAAATCATGTTTGCTCTTGCAATGGCCAAAGGCCCGCGTGTGCATTCCCGTTTGGGTGGGTTGGAACTGAAAGATGTTATCGGCGAGGATGGGTTGCGTTAAGAAATATAGTGAATTTAGGCGGCTATTCCTCCGACTTTTGCCAGCCCTGAATTCCATTGGAGATTGGATCAATACTACGACAAAAGTTTTCCTCTCTCCGCGCAATAGAGCAGATCAAAGTGTAGATATGTGCGGTGCCTCAGCGTATTTTGGCGCTGTTTTATCGGATTAAACAAATGAGAAAATTTCGGCATCAGTTTCCTTCCAGCTTGTCTAACCCTTCTGTCAGGGCCACGCTCATACCGCTCGCGATCATATGCATGCGCAGACGTTGGTTGTAGCCGCCCGGCGTATCGAGCGCCGCCAGCAGTTGCGCACATTCGCCTCCAATTAGGCTCGAGCCTACCAGCATCCGAAGAAACACCTCAGCCTGTCGCTGATCACCAACACGGTCGCCCAGCCAAGTGGCGGCATCACTGACCATTTGCACCGCTGGAGACAAAATGGCCTGTGCGGACATGTAGGCGGCAAGGTCGGCGTCCGAAGTTAGTTCAAATATCTGGTTTTTGGTCCCAAATAGCTTCCGAACAATCCCCGCACGGCCTTGCACCATAATAGGAGATCCACCTTGCGCGATGCCGGGAAAAGGGATCATGACCGCCTCCACCTGCGCCGGGGCAATCATTTCGGGAATATCGCCAATTTTGACCCCCGCCATGAGCGAGATCACTCTGTGATCAGCGCGGAAGGTCAGGTTCCCCAATATGTCTGATGCTACTTCAGCCATTAGGCCAACGAAGATAACTTCGCTCTGATCCAGAACTGACTGGTTGGCGGCAACCGAAACCGACTCATACGTCTTTGCCAGTTGGGCTGCCCGTTCGGCACTTCGTTCAGATACGATGATCCGGTGGTCATCACAGGCGAACCCTTCAACCACCGCAGAGGCAATGGTCCCTGTGCCAATCACGCCGATGCGCATCAAATATCCTTCAACAGTCGCAGCGCATCATAGATGGCGGCATGGGTGTTGCGGGCGGACACGGCATCACCAATACGGAAAAGCTGAAATGTGCCTTGCGGGTTGCGATTGATGGTCTGCGGCAGGCCGCCGATCAGTGCATCATAATCAAGCGCGCCACCATTGAAGCTGAGCGATTTAAGCGCAAAATAGAGATCGTCCAATGGCAGAGTGCCGTAATTCACTATCACCTGATCATACTGTTTTTCCTGTGTATAATCACTGTAGTCCGTGCCAATCACGGCGATCAGTTGATTGCCTTCACGCCGTACATCTTTCAAACGGCGGGTGACGGTGAATGTCACGTCCTTATCTTGCAGGCTGCGCATATAGGGCACCAGATTCATCGCCATGATATCAGGCGCAAACACCCGGTCGGGCGTCATCACTTCAACTTTGGCACCGGCCTCGGCGGCTACCTCTGCTGCTTGCAGCCCGGGATGATCACCCGCTTCGTCATAGATCAGCACATTTTCGGCAGGCTTTACATCGCCCGATATGATATCCCAGGACGAGACAACATTGGCCTGCTCCCGACCACTTTCAAACAGCTCGGTATTAGGCATGCCTCCAGTTGCCACAATCACCACATCGGGGTTGAGCGCAGTCACATCCCCGACCTCGGCCCAGCTGTTGAAATGAAACGCCACATCGCGTGCCGCGCATTGCGACATGCGCCAGTCGATGATCGAAATCATCTCTTGTCGGCGCGGTGATTGGGCTGTCAGCCGCACTTGTCCACCGGGATCGGCAGCTGCCTCGAACACGATCACATCATGGCCGCGCTCCGCGGCTACACGGGCGGCTTCCAGCCCACCGGGGCCCGCACCAACCACGACAACTTTCTTTTTCTCAGTGGCTACAGGAATATCATGTGGCATGCTCAGTTCCCGCCCCGTGGCGGCGTTGTGCATACAGAGCGCATCACCGGCCTGATAAATGCGGTCCAAACAATATGTTGCCCCGACGCAGGGGCGGATATCATCCTCGCGGCCTTCAACAATCTTACGCACAATATGCGGGTCAGCCATATGGGCGCGGGTCATGCCGACCATATCCAGCAACCCCGACGCAACCGCGTGACGTGCCGTTGCAACATCGGGGATTTTGGCGGCATGGAATGTCGGCATTCCGGTAGCCTTGCGCACCTCGCCGGCAAAATCCAGATGCGGCGCATTTTTCATGCCCTGAACGGGGATAACATCGGTCATCGCCGGATCGGTATGGATACGGCCACGGATTACGTTCAGAAAATCGACTTGGCCAGTCGCTGCCAGCCGTTTGGAAATCTCGATTCCCTCGACTGCCGTTGTGCCGCCTGCTTGCGCTTCATCCGCTGTATAGCGAAAACCGACAATGAATTCCGGCCCGACGCGTTTGCGGATCGCATTCAGCACATCCAGCGAAAAGCGCAGGCGATTGTCCATCGTATCCGCGCCATATGGACCCTCAAGTGTGTTGCTAAGCGGAGACCAGAATTGTTCCAGCAGATGACCATAAGCCTGCAGCTCGATCCCGTCCATCCCCCCCGCCTGCATCCGTTCGGCGGCATCGGCAAAATCAGTGATGATCCGTTCAATATCCCAATCCTCGATCTGCTTTGGAAAGGCGCGATGTGCAGGCTCGCGGTCCGCACTGGGTGCAACCGAGGGCAGCCAATCCCCCTTGTTCCATCCGGTGCGCCGCCCCAGATGTGTCAGCTGGATCATCACAGCGCAGCCATGTTCGTGGCAGGCATCGGTCATGTTTTTGATCCACGGCACCACCTCGTCCTTATAGGCAAGAATGTTATTGAACACAGGCGGGCTGTCTTTGCTCACGGCTGCAGAACCGGCAGTCATGGTCAAAGCCACGCCCGCCTTGGCCCGTTCTGCGTGATAGGCGGCGTAACGATCCTTGGGCATGCCATCTTCTGGATAAGCCGGTTCATGGCTTGTGGTCATGATCCGGTTTTTAAGCGTGAGATGTTTTAACTGATAGGGCTGTAGTAACGGGTCTTTGGACATTGTCATTCCTCAATACCAAGCGTCAGTCATGGAGGCCTTTTTACGGGCGATGAAATCTTTCAGTTCCTCGTCTTTTGCCTCATCCAGCGGCGGAGCGACATAGGCCTCGAGACTTTCTTTCCAACGACTATTGGCGCGCGTCGCGGCGTCGACCCCGCCTTGTTCATCCCATGTCTCCCACGGTTGGTCGTCGTTCAGCGCTGTATCCCAATAGGCGGTTTTATAATGCCGCATGGTATGCGCTGTGCCAAAAAGATGCTCGCCCGGGCCATTTTCGGCCAGCGCCTCGAATCCAAGGGTATCATCATTAACCTCAAGCCCCTTCGCATAGGCATGAAGCGCGCCGCACACATCGGTATCCATCATGAATTTTTCATAAGACATCGATAGTAACCCATCCAGATACCCAGCCGAGTGCATGACAAAATTCACCCCGCTTTGCACCGCAGACATCATCGACATCATGCTTTGCTGCATCGCTTGCGCATCGGGCAGTTTTGAAGTGGTGAAATTCCCCGCCCCGCGAAACGGCATGTTCAGTCGCCGCGCCAGTTGGCCCATGACCAATGTACCCAGTGCCGGTTCAGGCGTGCCAAACGTGGGCGATCCCGATCGCATATTCAATGACACCAGAAATGACGCCAAAATCGCTGGTGCCCCAGGGCGTACCAGTTGGGTGATCGCACAGCTCACCATGCTTTCGGCCAGCGACTGTGCGGCCTGCCCGGCCATTGTTAGTGGTGATACTGCCCCGCCCAGCAGAAACGGCAAATGAATTGACCCTTGCCCCGCCTGCGCATAGGCGCGAATTCCGGCGGTGGTGATACCATCGATCACCAAAGGTGATGTGGTGTTGAAATTACCCATTACCACACAGTTTTTCTCGACATAATCAGTGCCAAACAAAATCCGGCTCATCTCGACACTGTCTTCGGCCCGCTCGGGTGCGGTGATCGACCCCAAAAACGGCCGGTCAGAATAACGCATATGGGCATAAACCATATCCAGATGGCGTTTGTTCACCGGAATATCTGTGGGCTCGCAAATCGTACCGCCCGAATGGTGTAACCACGGCGAGGATTGTGCCAACTTCACAAAGTTTTCGAAATCCTGAATTGTGCCGTAACGGCGCCCTTTATCGAGATCCATCACAAACGGGCATCCGTATGAGGGCACAAACACCATCGAATTACCGCCAATTTCAACCGAATTGGCCGGATTGCGCGCGTGTTGGATAAACTTTGCCGGCGCGGTTTTAAGAAGTTCACGGATCATGCCAGGGGCGAACTTAATGTTCCACCTGTTGCTTGCTAGTTCGGTTACTTCCCCCCCTGCCTCACGAAACAGGCGCATAGTTTCGTGGTCTTCGCGAAATTCTATGCCGATCTCGGCCATAATGCGTTCAGCCGTTGCCTCGATTTTTTCCAGACTTTCGTCGCCCACCAGATCATAGGTTGGAATACCACGGGTGATATATGGCACCTCAAGATGTGGATTTTGGCCTGGTGCAGCGGACTTGTCGGTTCCCGCTCCTCGGCGACCCTTACGCCCCCGGCGGTTTGTCTTTACGGCCTCGCTCATTGCTTTCTCCCTGCAAGTCACTGGGGTTGACATATCTGTCTCTTTTATTGACATATCTGTCAAGTTTTTTTATCATGCTGATATGAATGATATGAGCAATCCTCGTCAACGCGGGTCAGAAGAAATCTGGCTGAATGCGGCCTATGATGTCCTGACCGAAAGCGGGGTTGAGGCGGTAAAGGTTATGCTACTGGCCAAGCGGCTGGGGCTGACACGCACCGGGTTTTATTGGCATTTCAAAGACCGTGACGCATTGCTTGAGGCGATGATCCGGCGTTGGGAAGACAAGAACACCGGTAACTTGATTGCTCAGACAGAAGCCTATGCAGAAAGCATCTCAGAGGCCATGCTAAACCTATTCAGCTGTTGGCTGGATAGCACGCTGTTTGATGCCCGCCTTGACCTTGCGATCCGCAATTGGGCCCGCAACGACGCCAAATTACAGGCCCGACTCGAAAAGGCCGACAAAATCCGCACAAAAGCGGTCGCGGCGATGTTTCTGCGGTTTGGCTATCCTGAAATGCAAGCACAGGTGCGCGGTATGGCGGTGATCTATACGCAGATCGGCTATATATCGATGCAAGTAACCGAAACTTGGCAGGATCGGATCGCGCGGATGCCTGATTATGTCGAGGTTTTCACTGGACACCGGCCAAGCCAGTCTGAAATCAAGCGTTTTGAGGCGCGGCATCGTGATAGGGCAATAATTTAACTGTGCCACCCACATTTGAAAGTCGGAAGCTGTCATTCGTTGCGTGTTTGGGTTAAGTGATCACTTTCCCTAGAGCAAACATCGCGGATTAATTATACTGCACATCAATCCCGGCGATCCCGCTGGGACCAGCTCCATATCATTCCATGAAAATCATACATCATCCGCAACATTTTGGCGTTGTTCGCCCAGCCCGTCGATGCCAAGGGTCACCACATCCCCCGCCTTCAGATAGCGCGGCGGTTTTGCCCCATGCCAACACCCGGAGGCGTACCG
>Ga0209633_10004652_pt1 | contig 12277 bp, 8 predicted proteins | sample Cruoilmetagenom1_FD_187290 | JGI IMG/M metagenome (GOLD analysis project Ga0209633, IMG submission 187290) | Oil polluted marine microbial communities from Coal Oil Point, Santa Barbara, California, USA - Sample 1 (SPAdes) (version 2) | ecosystem: Environmental > Aquatic > Marine > Oil seeps ... | reverse complement strand
ACCTTTAGCATCGCTCCATAGTCTGATATAATCGAATCCTTCTGAAAGTTCCTCGATTGTTGTTTTGTTTTTGGAGAAGATAAGGTTCACATCCCAGTTCAGATCATTCGTCCTGACTGGCACACCCCCAACAGAAAATTCAACACCCTTACTGGCAAGCAGGCCAGCATTAATCTGCTTGGAAGTATAACCCGAAGAGGGTGGAAGTCCGATACCAAGAATCTGGTTCTCGTTTTCAGACTCGTAGTAAGTGAAGTCAGCTCTAAGACGGTTTTGAAGGAAAGCAAGATCAACACCAATTTCCCAGGAAGTTTGTATCTCCGGCTTAAGATCGGGAAGCAGCAAAGTACCTGATGTGGTCAGACGTGTCTGGTTACCCCATGCACCTGCATTGCCCAAGGTTTGTGTTAATCTGTAAGGATCGGTATCATTACCTACCATTGCCCAGCCTCCTCTAAGCTTTACGAGAGAAACATATGGGCCCATTTCGATCATATTATTCAGCAGCAAACTTAAGGATGCAGAGGGGTAGAAATAAGAGCGATTCTCTTGAGGAAGCGTGCTGGACCAGTCATTTCTTGCTGTAAGATCCAGGTAAACGGCATCCTTGTAACCAATGGAAGCTAAACCGTAGAGACTATAAATTCCCTTCTGACTATAGCCAGAAGAGTAGCTTAAGTTATCGGGAGCAACATTGGAAATAGAATAAATGTTTGGTATGATCAAACCCGTACCCCTCTTTTTTGATTGTGTTGTTAGATTTGAGGCATACTGGTACATATAGTTTCCACCGGCAGAAGCTGACACGCTAAAATCACCGGCATCTTTGTTATAGCTAAGTAAGAAATCAGTATTCTGCTCTCTTCTGAACAGATTAGAAATACCATAAAAACCATTAGGCTCTTTGGAATAACTGGGAGCTATTTTTGTTTCGCGCTCTTCGTTGTACTGGTCCATTGTATAACGAGCCATCAGTGACAGTCCGGGAACAATTTCCCAGTCAATCCTGGCATTGCCATAAATCCTGCTTCTTGAGAAGGGATTGTTTACCTCATTGGCAATGAAATATGGATTGTTCATCATATCGTCCACTCCGTAGGTCCCATCGGGGTTCACCACAAGATTATAAGGGCCATTCTGTTGTATTCCTTCCTGTCCCTCTACCCAGTAATCTTGCATATCAAGAACATCCAGGTGGGGATTCAACTCATAAAGTGCCTGCATGGGGTTGGCTCCGCGGTTACCTGCCGGACGGTTGTCTGCACCGGTATTGGCGTAGTTGATGCTTGTGCTAATTGAAAGGTTATCAAGAAGCTTAACCGAAGAGTTTAAGCTGATAGAATTTCTGTGTAAGTCACTGTTGGGAATAACACCAGAGCTCAGCATGTTATTATAGGACAACCTGTAGTTCAGATTGTCTTTGGCATCCGTAATTGATACCCCGTTTGTGGTTGTGAATCCTGTTTGAAAAAAGTTCTTCCAGTTATCAGGATGAGACTCCAGCGCTCTTGCAGTAAGATTACCATTTGCATCAAAGAAGGGCCACTGATAGGCCATCATGCCTTTGTCCAGTTCAGGACCTACCCAGTAGGAATCTCCTGCAGGAACCGCATAGTAATCCAAACCGTTATTTGGCCTGTTATCCTGGGTATAAGGCCTCCTGCCATTGGCAAATAGGTTATGCTTTTCCAGGTACTTATAGGGATTTTCAATCACTGTATTTGACGTTACCGTGACACCTATCCCCTTGCTTTCTTTACCGGATTTTGTGGTGATAAGTACAACACCGTTACCGGCTCTCGAACCATACAGTGCTGCGGCACTTGGTCCTTTAAGAACAGATATACTTTCAATATCCTCCGGATTAATGTCAGAGATCGCATTTCCGTAGTCAACTTTCGTATCCCGGGCCATCTCGGTTACATTATTCAGGGTATTGGTCATTGGAATACCGTCAATAACAAACAGTGGTTGATTATCACTTGTTAAAGATGATGCACCGCGGATGACCATACTGACAGAGGAACCTGCGCCACCGGTGGAGTTAATGGCAACACCGGAAACCCTTCCTGCAAGTGAGTTCAGGACATTTTCCTGGTTTACTTTCTGAATGTCCTCCCCTGAAACTTCGCCAACTGAGTAACCAAGTGATTTCTTTTCCCTTGAGATACCCAGGGCGGTAATGACTACTTCGTCCATGGCGATGGATGAAGTTGCCAGTGTAATGTCGATAATGGTTCGGTTACCAACGGTTATCTCCTTGGTTTCCATTCCAATAAAAGAGAATCTTAGAACTGAGTTCTCATCGAGAACTTCAATGCTAAAGTGACCATTTTGATCTGTTACGGTACCTTCTGTGGTACCCAGGACCACTACAGTCACAGCCAGTAATGGTTCTCCGGAATCATCGGAGACCGTTCCGGTCACTGTTCTTTGTCCGAGTGCGCTACTAACGAAAACGGCAAGCAGAAATAATAAAGACAGGATCTTTTTTTTCATTCGTTTAGGATTTAGTTATTAGTAGGGTTCATGCATTATATTATAAAAGAGTGTAGATGCATAGTTTAGCTTCCTTACTATACAAATTAAAGACAAAGAAGAGGGTGAATGCTACAGGAATTTTAATAAATGCACATGGTTTTTTAACCTATGTGTAAGCTAAGAAGATTAGAGACGGCGTCAGAAGGTTAAAATTCTTCCGTAAGAGGTTAAGATTCCATTTATTACATATCTCAATTCCTTTGCTGCTAAGTAAGTTATGGCTAATTCACCAGAAATCAAAGCAGGCTGACCACTTCCTTTCTATCAGATGACAGATAAGCTGCATCCACAAGATCCAGGACAACCTGACCTTCTTTAAATCCGGGTGAAGGCTGGTTCCGGGTCCGTATGCAGTGAATGAAGTGTTCCATTTGTCCTGAATAGATTAGCTGGTCACAATGCTCAGTTTTTGGAGGCAGGGGGGCTTTGAACTCTTCGATGCTCTCTTCATCCTTATACTTCAGGAATGTGGGAAATACACTTGCATATCCCAGGGTTCCATAGAGTCGGGTAGCAGCCTCGGGACCATCCATATGTGGTTGCCACCAGCCACTTTCAATAACAGAGGTGGTATCATTGTCCCAGCGTATTATGATAATTCCTGAATCGTCCACATCATAATCGCCATAATGGGTTCCGATTTGTGCGTATACACTAAGAGGATTCGGGTCACCAAGAATATAACGAACTGTGTCAATGGCATGGACACCCATATCGGCCAGTGCTCCGCCGCCAGCCATCTCTTTTTGTGTAAACCAGCCGGAAGGTCCCCAGTTCTCATGAATACCGAAACCTTTGGTTTTAATAATTTTCCCCAGTTTACCGGAGCCTATCACCTGTTTAATATGGTTCACTTCCGTATCAAAGCGCCACATGTGCCCAACCATTACCAGTTGTTTGGTTTCGCCTGATACTTCCATGATCTCCTTCCCCTCTCCGGAATTCATTGCCATTGGTTTTTCCAGAAATACATCCTTTCCGTTTTTCAGGAATTCAAGTGCATAGGGGGCATGATATTTATTGGGGACACCGAGAATAACTGCGTCTATATCATCCCTGTCAACGATGCTCATGGCATCGGTCGCCACTTCTTTAATATTGTAGCTTGAAGCAAACTTCTTTGCTGCTTCTATCTGAGTATCTACAGCAATGGCAATTTCAACATTGGCCTGTGCCTGCAGGCCCCTGGCATGATAATCTGCTATATAGCCACATCCGATAAGAGCTACTTTTATTCTTTTCATAGTAATGGGACTTAGAGAAGCTCACCGGCATTTTCATAGACCTTTGTAATCGCAGCTGCGATCCCGTCCATATCCGCTTTACTTCCCATTAAAACTTTGTGATGAAAACATACCGACTCTTCCTGGTGGATCCTGCCACAGACAGGCAAATCAAACCTTGCCGGATCAATGGCCGTCCATTGTTGTTCTCCCAGATTATGCCTTGAAGGTTTTGTAAGTGGTACATAAAGAGAGCAGGAGTTTAAGGGCTCATAGCTGGCATCTACTCCAATCCCCAGTTCGCTTTCCAGTGCTTTCCTGAATTTTTCCACGGGCAGACCTTTGAATTCCTCTTTATGATAGCGGAATGCAAAATTAAAGTAGGCCTCCTTTGTTTCCCTCTTATCACGCCTCAGGGCACTAACACCCGGCAATTGATTCAGGAGGGAGTTCATATAGATTCCATTCTCATCACGTCTTTGGTTTTGCTCAGGCAGTCTCTTTAACCCTTCCACAAGGATGGCTGCCTGAAATTCCGTAATGCGGTAGTTACCTGATTGAATAAAATTCCCGTCATCGCTATATACACCTGCTCCTTTGTCTGTATCAGCATAGGCATCACCTTCCGGTCTTCTTCCACAATTTCTCAGTGCATCCAGCTTCTCGGCAAGATCCGGATTATTTGTTGTTAGAGCTCCGCCCTCTCCCGCGGTCAGGTGCTTGGACAACTGAAAGCTAAAACTCCCGATATCGCCAATACTACCGGCTTTCTTCCCATTCCATTCCCCTCCATGCTTGTGGGCACAGTCCTCAAGTACATAAAGATTATGTCTTTTAGCGATATCCATAATAGCGTCCATATCTGCAAAACAACCATAGAGATGCACGGGAATAATGGCTTTCGTTTTAGGAGTAATAGCTTTTTCAATCTCCGCGGGATCAATGCACCAGGTATCTTCACAAACATCCACAAGCACAGGCAAAGCGTTCACATCAATAACCGTAGCAGCAGTAGCCTGCCATGTTAGGCCGGGTAGAATTACTTCGTCACCATAGCCAATACCCAGCGCCTCCAGTGCAAGCTGAAGAGTTACTGTTCCATTGGCAGCTGAAATGGCATAACGGGTTCCTGTAAATTCAGCAAAGCGTTTGTTAAACTCCACTTCTTTGGGACCGTTGTAAGACCATACACCACTATTGAGTACCTCCAGGAGGGCTTTCTCTTCTTTCTGATCCCACACAGGCCATGCCGGCCATGGATTGGACTTTGAATCTCTTATGGGGCTTCCGCCATTTATCGCAAGTTTTGTCATCTTTATTAATATTAATTATGCTGTATATTCCATCCGCCTATTTTTAATAGAGGGGTATCATTTCCAATATCTTTTTTTTCGAATGAGGCCTGTACTATTCTTGTTTCACCGGGCAAAAGGCTGATATAATTATCATCCCAGAACACTGGCAATACTGTTTTACCGCTTTTCTCTCCGGAAATATTCAATTCGATAAAAAATGCAATGTTGTTGCCTGGATTTTCCAATGTCACGGTAAGATTTTGTCTGTCACCGGAGCTTTCAAAATTGTGATTAAGGCTAAGCTTTGCATCCGGCATGGAATGTAACTGAGTGTGATCGGCATATACTTTGGATGGCGTGTAAAATGGCCAGTCCTCAAATTCTGCTTCATAATCCAGCTCATCTTTTCGGGTTGACAACCAGTAAAAATTATTCCCCAGTTCTATCCCCTTATCATTTATCAATCTCAGATCCAGAAAATAACTGTTCGAGAGATTTGGAGTTTCAGGAAGTTTACATACTTCAGAAGCTGACTCTGCGGGAATATTAATATCTACCAGATCCCTGAAGATCTCTGATGAGTTAATGTCAAAGATCCTTATAAGTGCCCTGTGATTGCTTACAGCGTGCAGATGATCATTGACTGCTGCGATGGAGTGCAGCCCGTAATTATACAGAAGATGCAGGGGCTCACATGCTTTTTTTGTGCCATAGAAAGCTCCGTTTGGCATTAAATAACTATCGTACAACTGCCAGTACATATTTGGCAGGGCTGAATTTAGCATCCATTGAACAACACCGGTTGCTATGGATTTATGTGCCTGAAATGCCTCAAACATGGGCCGCATTAACTCATAATTCAGTACTTGCGCTTTTTTAGTAAAATCGACTACATCTCTTGCTTCACCATAACGCTTATCTATTGCCTTTTGAAAACGGTCGAGTGTGCTGAAATCATTTTTGCCACAATGAAACTCCCAGGTTCTATTGATGGGCCAGAGTTGATCTCCCGGGATCATCTTTTTTATGCTCTCCAGGGGAGGGACATTTGCACCCGGACAAGTTTCGGTGTTAAATCCATAAGCACCCCCCAGCTTCTTATCTGTGTACCAGTACACGGGTGGTGTATAGGCATAGGGACCTAACATCTTTACCCGTGAAGAGCCACTGATTTCACTGATCACCTCCTCGTCTGTAATGATCCCCTGTTCACTACCTACGCCTCCTGTTGAGTTCAGATAAGGGCGTGTCCTGTCATATTTATTAAATGATTCGATGTATTTTTTTTCCAATTCGGGATGTGGAACTTTGTCACTACCCACATTCCAGACAAAAATGGCCGGATGATTCCGTAACCACAGGATCTGATCTTCCCATGATTGGGCAATCAGCTCAATCTCTTCCGGTTCAGTGATCCCGCCATATAAGGGGTCAACCGGTTTGCCCAGGTAGAGCTCATGTTCCCAATGGCAACTCCAGCCGACCATCATTAATATGCCATACTGGTCGCACAGGTCGTACAGTTTTTGATCTTTTCCCCAGAAGCCTTCCAGACGAATACAGTTCAGGTTCATATGCCTGACATAGGCTATTTGCGCTTCCAGTGATTCATGGGTATCCTGCAGGAACAGATCATCTGTCCATCCAGCCCCTTTAATCAAAACTTTATTTCCATTGATTTTGAAACCTCTGTGTCCTCCTTCATTAATGTAATCTTCAACCTTTCGGATCCCAAAAACAACTTCACCGATATCAGAGACTTCCTTGCTATTTTCAAAAAGCAATTCCAGTTTATATAAACTAGGTCTGCCTAAATTATTGGGCCACCACAATTCAGGCTTCAAAATATTCAGTTCCAGAAATTCCTCAGGTGTAAAACTTACATGTTTCTGCTCACCCGGTGCTAATGTAACGGGTCTGCTGAACAGGAGTTTGTCAATGGCTCCTTTAAGAGTTCCGGAAACTGTTTCCCTGGTATGATTGACTAATTCAGTGGTAATCGTTAATGCGGCCTGTTTAGCGACCTCCGGATTGAAATCTGTTTCCACAAATGGGTTTTCAATTGAGACACCCCCATTAAAATGTAAGCTTACCTCCCTGAATATCCCCATATTCTGGTCGGGAGGATCAATGTTCCAGTCAACAAACCCTATGGAGAAATCTCCGGCTTCAGGAGGGATGATTTCCACAGCAAGAATGTTGCTGCCGGTAATAATATGCTTTGTAATGTTCAGTTTAAGTCTGCGAAAGGCACCATTGGCAGTTTCCGAGCCTGCAATTTGTTTACCATTGAGCCAGATATTTGCCTTATAGTTAAGACCGTTAAAACTAATCCTTACGGTTTTGCTGCTTTGAGAGGAATCAAGATCAAAACTGCAACGATACCACCAGGGAACCTGGAAGGGTTCCCGTGGTATATCGTTCATATTGCTTCCGAAATAGGGATCCTTATAGACCTGATTCTTTACAAGTGATGCCAGGACAGTTGAGGGTACCTCTCCCGGGACCCATCCACAGGTATCACATTCAGGAGAAGAGATTCCTTCTCCACTCATGGCAATCTTCTCAGATGACTGAATCTTCCAATTACTTAGAAGCATATTTGTCAGCCAGTTGGTTGATTTGTTGATCTGTTAGATTTTCAGATGCTACCACCAGCCTGTATTTAAATGTTACAGACTCACCTTTTTTCAAAGAGAAATTCAGTTCGTTTTCTCCCTTAGAAAAAACTTTCTGACCAAGTGTATTGGAAGCGAACAGACCATAGTCCCTTGCATGCCAATAGGTTGGATATCCAACGTTTGAGGGATGATCAATGATCACCAGAGCTACCTGCTCCCCGTTTATCTCGCTTGCAAGTTTCATCCACCGGCAACGTGTTCCCCAGACCTCTTTCCCTACTACTCCATTGGCACTTCTATAGTCTCCTTTGACAAGGGTGTTGTCCATGAGCTCAACTCTGGTAACATTGCCATGTGAGTCCACGAGATTGGTAGGTTTTTCAGTGGGAAGTTCCAGTTCACGGGCCACGCGAATGGCAAACATTCCTTCCTTGTTGTCTGTGAAATTAACCTCATCAATAATAGCCTTCAGAGTGGTAGTACGATCGATGATACGCATATTTTCTGATGCAATGAAAGAGAAACTGCTTTGCTCCTCTAACATAATAATATGATCAGGCGATTCCCAGGTTGCACTGGTTTCCAGAAGGGCCGACCCTTTACCACTCTCTACTTTTTCAATGGATTGGTGAAAAATGGTGCCGTAACCATCTCTTTTTTCAGGGGCAATGGCTTCGGAATTATTCCAGAAATCAAGTCCGTTCACATCTCCATAATTTAACCACACACCAACATGATGTGGATGATCGGAGCGGTCACCCTCTTTATTTTCCAATGGAAAACTGCGTGTCAGCATGTTTCCTGCCGGAGACATAAGTGGCCACAAAACTGGTTTTTTGATTGCGTCCGGGTAGATGTAGGAGGTAAAAAGCTTACCATCGACCATGACATCTACCTTCTTTTCAGCCTCATTTACTTTCAAATCAAATACCGGTTCGCTGCTGCACTGACTGAAGAGCAACATACTGCCACTTAAGGCAGCCAATATTATAAATGCTTTGTATTTCATAGTTATCAGTCTGTTATTATACTTTACTCGGGACAACAAAACCATCACGATAATTTCGTGTAAGCATCTTATCTGCTTCAGGATCATTCACAAACTTTTCAGAATCCGGATTGAAGGTCAATACACGATCCAACCTGTAAGCGATGTTCCCCAGGTGAGCCAATCCTGAAGCGAGGTGAGCTGTTTCAACAGGACCGTTTAATATGGATGCATCATGCTTTCTGACTGCATCAATGAAGTTGGTAAAATGCCCGTCTGTTCCACCTGCTCCTCTGGCCATGCCTGTACCTGATTCTCCTCCATCTTCTCCTGATAGTCCAGGGGTTCTGTCTCTACCCAGGTAAGTTTTATACTTATCATATCCATCAACAACAAGTATCCCTTTATCACCATAGAAAATATTACCAACAGTGGCACCCTCTTCGGTGTTAGTGCACCAGGGGCGTACTTCGAATTGTATGATTTTATCCTCTTCAGGGTATTTGTAAACAGAAGTAAGTACTTCCGGAACCTCTTTACAGTCATCCCAAAGGAATTTTCCTCCCATGGAAGTGATTTTTGTGGGTAGTCCCACATCCAATCCCCACATGCAAAGATCGGTTTCGTGAATTCCCTGGTTGCCCACATCACCATTTCCATAATCCCAGTGCCAGTGCCAGTTATAATGTACCAGGTTTTCTGTAAATGGTCGTTTGGGAGCAGGACCGGTCCACAGATCGTAATCAAGTCCATCAGGAACCGAAGAGAAACCTTTATCTCCAATATCGGCTCTCCATCGAAAAACAAGGCCACGTGCCATGTAAACCCTGCCGATATATCCATCACGCAGTAATCCTATTGCCTCGTTTACAGCTGGCGAAGATCTTAATTGTACTCCGTGCTGAACGATACGATCGTACTTCTGTGCAGCCTCAACCATTTTACGGCCTTCCCAGATATTATGTGAGCCTGGCTTTTCAACATATACATCTTTACCGGCCTGGCAAGCCCATATGACTGAAAGTGCATGCCAGTGGTTTGGCGATGCAATACTTATCACATCAATATCTTTGTTGTCCATTACGCGACGAAGATCCTGTTCAAGAGCCACCTCCTGATTGTAGGTCTCTTTAAATTCCTTCTGGCGCTCATTCAGGATGTTCATATCCGGGTCGCAGAGGGTTGTGACCTGTACATTATCCTGAACCATCAGGCCTTTGACATGGCTTTTACCACGACCATTCAGGCCTAATACGGCAGCATTAATACGGTCATTTGCTCCAAATGCTCTGGCAGGAATAATTGTTGGAGCAACAATTACACCAGATCCGGCAACAGCGGTTTTCTTGATAAAAGATCTTCTAGATTCCATGTTTAATGAGGTTTAATTTAAGAAAGAGATTTGATGGCCCTTCTTGATTTCAGGATCATTCCACCGCCTATGGCGCTGAGGACCAATCCGGCAATAAAGTCTGTTATCATCTGTACCCTGGTATCTGTATATACCATGGCAACAATGACCACCAGACCAAAAAAGAGAATAAACACACCAAGTGCCCTGTTAATCTGAGCATTCTTAAGTTTCGCACTTTTATCCTTTGTGTCCATATGATTTGGCCCCTTTAGCTGGGCGTTCTTCTAAAATACATAATAGGTAAGAAACAATAAGCCTAAAACACCAATGGCCCAGATTTTCAGGTTGTTCCACCAGCGTCTTTTATTTTTTTCAAGTCCTTGAAAAATATAGTCATTGGGAATAAACAGGATGAGCACTCCGATAAGCACAAACATCACAAGGAATATCATTTTTGCACCTTCCAGAGAAATACCTGCCAGCCAATCAAAGTTTAGCATTTTTCACCTCCTGGCTTATATATGAACATTGTGATCATGTTGATCTTTCCTTTTTAACTGTTGCTCTGTAAACCAATCCTACCAGGCTCTTTTCCGGGTGCGGCTTCGTAAAAAGACTAACGGCAATGGTAATGACGAAACCAGCTACAAATGACCACCATGAGACATAGAGGAATGGATCTTCTATGGTAAAGAATGCTCCTTTAAAGGTATTCAGTATAGTCGCAAATCCAATTCCGATCAATAGTCCGGAAAGTCCGCCCCATTGTGTGGTCCGCTTCCAGAACATACCAAGGAGCAGAATGGCAAATAGTGGACCCTGAAAGTAAGAAAGAAATGTTTGTATGGCCACATAGATACCCGGGTATTTTCCACTGATGGGAGATGTGGCAACTCCAATGATCAGCAATGTCAAGGTGGTCATTTTACCCACAAACAGGTAGTGTTTATCAGTAGCACCTTTCTTTATAAAGGGTTCGTAAATATCTTTTGTAAAGAGTGTGGCAGTAGAATTCAGCAATGAATCCACACTGGACATCAGACCGGCAAAGAATGCGGAAAACATTAAGCCGATAAGTCCGGGTGGCAGAATACTTTTTATCATCATGGGCAAGGCCTGATCACCATCTTCCAATCCCGGGTGAAGGATAATGGCCATTAATCCGGGAAAAAGGACCAGTATAGGAACCAGCATCTTAAGTCCGGAAGCAAATATCATACTTGCTTTTGCATGCCATTCATTTTTAGCTGTCAGGCACCTCTGGACAATTGTTTGGTTTCCGATCATATATGCATTTGCCATAACAAAGGTAAGTCCAAATAGAATGCCGGTCCAGGGGAATGGAGTTTTGGTATCGGAAGGTTGGATAAGGTCGAAATGACTTCTGTACTCAGGACCCATGGCACCTATCTTTTCAACCAGACCGTCAAAACCTCCAACTGCGTAAAATCCTAAAAAAGTCAGGGTTAATCCCCCTACAAACATGATAACCAGCTGAACCACATCAGTCATAACAACCGCTGTAATCCCCCCGAAATAAGTATATAAACCCACAACCCCGGCCGTAATCATAATGGAAAGCCAGACAGGCCATCCCATAAGAACATTCAGGAGCACAGCACTGGCCCAGAAAAGAACACCCAGGTCAACGGCAAAGAATATAATCCAGGTCAGAGAGGCGATTGTACGGACATGGCGGTTGTATCTTCTTCCCAGATATTCGGGAATTGTATACATCCCTCCCCGCCAGAAGTAGGGGATGAAGATAAATGCAGCCAGCAACATGGCTGGCACCGATCCGATCCAGTCAAAGTTTCCCACTGAGATCCCGTAGCGGTAGGCCTGACCGCTTACCCCAACAAAATCCATGGCACCAATATCTGAGACCACAATGGACATGCCGATGGCCCAGAAAGGCAAACTTCTGCCTCCTAAGAAGTAGTCCTCAGAGGAAGCAACATACCTCCTGAAGTAAAAGCCGAGGAGCATGATCCCCGTGATATATGCGATAACAACAAAATAGTCTATGCCTGAGAGCATGCCGCGCAAATAAGAGTTATTATTTTACAAAGAATTATTATTTTAACCACAAATACTACCGTTTTTTTATTGAAATTACATGATTTCTTAACGTGTCATGGAAGGCGGGATATCTGCCGCATTGCTACCCCAATCCAGATTTGGCTCAGGTCCCATTTCAAAAATCAAGGTTCCTCCCTTTACAATTTCTTCATGTGAAAGCCAGTTTTTGCTCA
>Ga0209633_10004651_pt1 | contig 12278 bp, 10 predicted proteins | sample Cruoilmetagenom1_FD_187290 | JGI IMG/M metagenome (GOLD analysis project Ga0209633, IMG submission 187290) | Oil polluted marine microbial communities from Coal Oil Point, Santa Barbara, California, USA - Sample 1 (SPAdes) (version 2) | ecosystem: Environmental > Aquatic > Marine > Oil seeps ... | reverse complement strand
CTCCAATCTTGAGGCTAACTGGGTTGAACAAAAAGAACAGCTAGGTACGGGACATGCTGTACAACAAGTGGTATCGATGATTGAAAATGAGGATAGAGTTTTAATCTTGTATGGTGATGTACCTCTGTTAGAAAAATCTACTCTGGATAGGCTGCTGTCATTGCAAAGTGATAACAGCTTGGCGTTATTGACCGTTGTCCTCGATGATGGAGCTGGCTATGGGAGGATAGTACGCGATGCTGATGGAGTCGTTCAGAAGATCGTGGAAGAGAAAGACGCGACGGCCCAGGAAAAAGCGATCACAGAGATCAATACCGGTATTATGGTTGTCAATGGACGTCGACTAAAAACGTGGCTGGCTCGTTTGAAGAATAGCAATGCCCAGAAGGAATATTACTTGACCGATATTATCGCGATGGCGGTTGATGAAGGGATTGAAATTAGAACGGCCCATCCGAGCAACAGTGACGAAGTGTTGGGTGTTAACAATAAACAGCAACTCGCATATTTAGAACGCGTTTATCAGAATAACAAGGCAAACACCCTAATGGAGTCCGGCATCACGATACGAGATCCACTACGATTCGACGTTCGTAGGGAAAATCTTAGCTTAGGTAGGGATGTGGAAATTGATGTTAATGTCGTCTTGGAAGGGAACGTTAGCATTGGAAATGGTACAAAAATTGGCCCTAACACACTAATCACGGATGCGGATATTGGTCCCAATGTGACGATTTTAGCGAATTGTGTGATAGAAAATGCAAAGATTGGCGATGGAAGCCGAATTGGTCCCTTTGCTCGGATACGGCCAGAGACGGAATTGGCTGAACGGGTTCATATCGGAAATTTTGTAGAGATAAAAAAATCCAAAGTCGCACCCGGTTCCAAGGTTAACCACCTTAGTTATATTGGAGATAGTGTGGTTGGATCCAATGTGAATATCGGCGCAGGCACCATAACTTGCAATTATGATGGCGCAAACAAATTTCAAACGACGATAGAAGATGGAGTGTTTATTGGATCTGACACCCAGTTAGTGGCTCCTGTAACAATAGGGAAAAACGCAACAATTGGCGCTGGTTCGACGATAACCAGTAATACCCCGGAAGGGAAACTAACATTAAGCCGGACTAAGCAAGTTTCCATTGACGGCTGGAAACGTCCGGAAAAAAAGAGGAGCTAACCCAATGTGTGGAATTGTCGGTGCAGTCGCGCAAAGAGATGTGGTACCCATCCTATTGGAGGGGCTACGGCGCCTCGAATATCGTGGCTATGATTCCGCCGGAATCTGTGTGATCGAAGATGACAAGGTGAATCGCCGTCGCCAGTTGGGGAAAGTAAGTGAGCTTGAGCGGTCGCTTGAAGCTGAACCGTTGAGTGGCTTCACCGGGATTGCTCATACCCGCTGGGCGACACACGGTGTTCCCAGCCAGGCCAATGCTCATCCCCATATTTGTCGAAATAAGGTAGCGATAGTCCATAATGGTATTATCGAAAACCACGAACAGCTTAGAAGCACGCAAACGCAGCAAGGCCATATTTTCACTTCACAAACGGATACTGAAGTTGTTGTCCATGCAATTTATGACAGTCTAAATCATCATGATTCTCTACTCAATGCAGTTCAAACAGCGGTCAAGAACCTTGAAGGTGCGTATGCACTAGGTGTGGTCAGCATCGATGAGCCGAATACGTTGATCGCGTGCCGGCGTGGAAGCCCGCTCGTCATCGGCGTCGGAATCGGCGAATACTTTATTGCATCGGATGTTGCGGCCTTGTTACCGGTTACTCAGCGATTTATTTTTCTGGAAGAAGGGGATATCGCTGAAATTACCAAAGAGAGCCTAAAAATATATGATGAAACGGGCGATACCGTCTCTCGGGCCGTTAAGGAATCTCTACTTACCGCAGACGCTACCGAAAGGGGTGAGTATAAGCATTACATGCTTAAGGAAATATATGAGCAGCCTCAAGCTATTTCTGAAACTCTGGAAGGCCGGTTCCATGGGCTTAGTCTTTTGGATAATACCTTCGGAGAAAATGCCTCTGAACTTTTTGATAAGGTGGAGTCAGTACTGATTATCGCCTGTGGAACGAGTTTTCATGCGGGTTTGGTCGCTCGCTACTGGTTCGAGTCGTTAGCTGGAATTTCTTGCAATGTAGAAGTTGCCAGTGAATTTAGGTATAGAAAACCGGTGCTGAGAAAAAATACCCTGGTCGTTACCATTTCTCAGTCTGGTGAAACCGCTGATACCCTGGCTGCATTACAGGAAACAAGGAAATTAGGGGCGGCATGTTCCTTAGCGATTTGTAATGTCCCGGAAAGTTCTCTTGTCAGGGAATCTGATCTTGTTTTAATGACACGAGCTGGGCCTGAAATTGGCGTCGCTTCAACAAAAGCATTTACCACTCAACTAGTGGCATTAATGCTGCTCGTAATTGCCTTGGGCCGACGGCATGCCCTGGACGAACTGACAGAGAAAAAGATAGCATCCCAGCTCTTTAGCTTGCCGGGAAAAATTGAAGAAACGCTGAAATTGGATGGTGAAATAGAAGCTATATCGGAACAGTTTTCTGAAAAGAACCACAGTCTCTTTCTAGGGCGAGGAACCCAGTATCCTATCGCGATGGAGGGTGCGTTGAAGCTGAAGGAAATCTCCTATATCCACGCCGAAGCTTACCCCGCCGGTGAGCTTAAGCATGGTCCGCTGGCTCTGGTGGATTCCAATATGCCGGTTATTGCCGTTGCACCCAATAACTCACTTCTAGAGAAATTAAAATCCAATCTACAGGAGGTTAGTGCCAGGGGTGGGAAGTTGATCGTCTTCGCTGATCAATCCTTGCATGTGGAGCCAGACGAAAGTATGCAAGTTCTTAATGTAACGTCAGTCGAAGATGAACTGGCACCTTTGGTCTTTACCATTCCGCTTCAACTCCTTTCCTATCATGTAGCAGTCCTGAAAGGTACTGATGTCGATCAACCGAGGAATCTTGCCAAATCGGTGACCGTTGAGTGAATTTAATCGGTGTTCCCTTCGTCAATTTCGTAGGATTACAAAGGAAAGGAGCTGTCAAAACAGCGCCTTGTTAGAGGTTACAATCTTCAACGTCTCATAGACTCAAAGAATTCACTGTTGGTTTTTGTGTCTTTAAATTTGCTCAGTAAAAACTCTATCGCCGCCATATCATCCATGGGGTGAAGGATTTTTCGGAGTATCCAGGATTTTTGAAGTTCCTCTGGGTCGACCAAGTACTCTTCACGTCGGGTACCCGAGCGATTGATGCTGATTGCCGGATAAATTCGCTTTTCGGCAATTTTCCTTTCCAGGTGCAACTCCATATTACCGGTGCCTTTGAACTCTTCGTAGATAACTTCGTCCATGCGGGAGCCCGTGTCGACCAATGCGGTAGCAATGATAGTGAGGCTGCCTCCCTCTTCAATATTTCGCGCTGCACCGAAAAAACGTTTTGGACGTTCGAGTGCGTTTGAGTCCACGCCTCCGGTTAGCACTTTGCCGGACGACGGCACTACGGTGTTGTAGGCGCGGGCTAAACGTGTGATCGAATCAAGCAGTATGACGACATCCCGCTTATGCTCGACAAGGCGTTTAGCTTTTTCAATTACCATTTCGGCTACTTGGACATGGCGGGCAGGGGGTTCGTCAAATGTGCTGGAAACGACCTCGCCTCGCACGCAGCGTTGCATCTCCGTTACTTCTTCCGGGCGTTCATCGATCAGAAGAACGATGAGCAAACATTCCGGGTATTTTTCGGCAATCGATTGGGCGATATTCTGCAGGATCATAGTTTTGCCTGCTTTGGGCGGAGAAACGATTAATCCCCGCTGCCCCCTCCCGACGGGGGAACAGATATCGATTACTCTGGCGGTCAAGTCCTCTGTAGTGCCGTTTCCCATTTCCAAAACAAACCGCTCATTGGCGAACAAGGGTGTCAGGTTGGAGAATAGAATCTTGTGTTTGGTGTTTTCAGGCGGCTCATAGTTGATTTTTTCAACTTTGAGCATGGCGAAATAGCGTTCACTATCTTTCGGCGGACGAATTTTACCACTAATTGTATCGCCTGTTCGCAGGCTAAATCGGCGAATTTGACTCGGAGAAACATAAATATCAGCGGGACCTGCCAAGTAGGAGCTATCCGGGGAACGAAGAAAACCAAAACCATCCTGGAGGATTTCCAGTATTCCATCGCCATAAATATCCTCACCGTTTTTTGCATTTTTCTTGAGTATGCCAAAAATCAAGTCTTGTTTTTTCGCTCGCGCCACACCATCTATTTTTAATGACTCAGCAATATCGATAAGTTCAGGTACGGGTTTTCTTTTAAGGTCGGTGAGATTCATGTTGATCGTTGAGAATGTATTTTGAAGGTTCGCGTAAGCCGCGGTATATAACAGAAATGATGGGTCTTCCCCTATTCATTCGTAAAGGGAGTTGATATTTGAAAAACTATTTGATTGTACGCTTAAGGAATCGAATGTTCTAAACGCGGGTGCGTCTTAAGTTAATCGGGTTGCGCTTGATTGATGTGTTGTTGATAGGCAATAATATACGTTTCCCGGCGCAGGAAAAAGCAAATTCATTGAGGCTCCAGTTTGGGGTATCGATGATCGGTGAGGGGGGTGACACTGTATTTTCGCCAAGATTGATGCATGATGCGCCTGAGCCTCAATACAAAAACTTTCATATACTCTCGTCTATAAACGAGGAAAGCTGGGATTTCGATAACGCACCAACTTTCGTTGCTTCGACGTCACCATCTTTAAAGAGCATGAGAGTCGGAATCCCGCGAACGCCATATCGGGGTGGGGTGGAGGGATTCTCATCGATATTCAACTTGGCTATTGTTATCTTGTCCCCATATTCAGAGGCAATTTCATCAAGAATCGGTGCGATCATTTTACATGGGCCACACCATTCCGCCCAGTAATCCACGAGAACAGGCTGATCAGATTTAAGAACAGTCTCCTCGAAATCTTCGTCGGTTACATGAACAATGGACTCACTCATGCTTATTTCTCCAATAAGGTTGTAATAAAGTGTTTTGAACTATTTCGCTTACTGCTGTCAAAACGACTACGAAATCGCAGCGAGCTACGAAAAAATGAGCATCCCCTTAATAACGTCTTAAATTAAATAACGAAGGGGGGGATAAGGTATCTGTAACAAGCGAAACAGCTTTCATGGCTGGTGCTGGCCATCTTACCACTGATAAAAACAAAATGCGAAACTAAAAAGCATAGTTTATGCTGCTTACATGCCTTTAGTGCATGAAACTTCATTATCCGAAATTCATTTCCCAGGAGGGTACCGGCCGGGTACGACGTATACTTCGGGGTTAACAATACCTTTTTACCAGCCGATCGTTTCGCGAAGGATGTAATTGTAAGGTGTGAAAAAATATGGCTATTCCTGCAGTCCTGCACCCTCATCACAACAAGTGTATGCGCTCTAGGTCAGGCATTCTTAAGCCTAAAAGGTATATACTGGCTATAATTTCGTTTATGTTTAAGAAATGAGAGAATGCCGGAAAAGCCAACAATAGTACAGAAAAGGATCGTAGCGAATAGTCATTTGTTTAAAATTGAAGCTCTCGACCTGCAATTCAGTAATGGAGAAAAACGTACATTCGAACGGTTAACCCGAGGCCATAGCGGAGGTGCAGTCCTGATTGTACCCATGTATAACGACGAGACTGTGTTGCTGGTCAGGGAGTATGCCGCGGGCGTTGATCGTTACGAATTAGGGTTGCCAAAAGGACGTTCTGAACCCGGTGAAGCCGCTCTGGATGCCGCTAACCGGGAATTGATGGAAGAAGTGGGGTACGGCGCGAGAAACCTGCGGCTGCTCACTTCACTTACCGTAGCACCTGGGTATCTGGAGCATTCAACCGATATTGTTTTAGCCCGTGATCTGTATGAACAAAAATACCCTGGAGACGAACCGGAAGAACTTGAGGTGGTGCCTTGGCGGTTGGATAACATTTCGGCATTGGTGAAGTCTGACGAATGCACCGAAGCGCGCAGTATCGCCTCTTTATATTTAACGCTAGAATATTTGAAAAATGAACGAACTTAAACTCAATGAATTATTAGAGCCGGTTGTTGCTCTTGCCAGATCGGCAGGTGAAAAAATTATGGAAATTTATGCAACTGAGTTTTCGGTCGATACGAAGGATGATAATTCACCATTAACCATGGCAGACCTTGCTGCCCATCGAGAAATTGCCAACGGGCTGGCTAAGATGGGATCGGCTTTCCCGCTGATTTCAGAAGAATCTACTCAACTACCCTATTCACAGCGTCAGCGCTGGGATACCTACTGGTTGATTGACCCCCTTGACGGCACAAAAGAATTTGTTAAACGTAATGGACAATTTACGGTCAATATCGCTCTGATCCATCAACATGAACCTGTTTTAGGCGTAGTTGATGTCCCGGCATTGAAACACAGATATTTTGCCGCCCGAGGTGTGGGGGCTTTCCTGCAGGATGGCGAGGGGCCTTCCAAACAAATTTTCGTGCGGGAAAACGCACCGACCAAGCTTACCGTGGCAGGTAGTCTGTCCCATAAGACCCAAGAACTTGAAACCTATCTTGGCCGTTTAGGTGAGTATGAGTTAATTTCTATGGGAAGCTCCCTAAAATTATGCTTAGTCGCGGAAGGGAAAGCTGATATTTATCCGCGGATTGGTTTGACTTCCGAATGGGATACTGCCGCTGCCCAGTGCGTAGTGGAGCAAGCAGGAGGAAGAGTGACCGACCTCAAGGGGAACTTGCTTCGGTACAATACCAAAGAGTCATTTCTAAATCCCTATTTTTTGGTGTTTGGGGATACCAGTAGAGATTGGACTCAGTATGCTGGTGATGTTTAGGAAGGCAAGTTAACCGGTTCTATCGTATTATCGTGCGATGGGGTAATTATTCGCGCAATCTTCTAAGATCAAATTGTCTGGAGTGGCTACGCTAAATTCCAACGCACACAAGCCAGGATAATTTCCGATTCGAAATGAGACCCTTGAAGCTGACCATGACTCATCTTAAAGTTGAAAAGACGGAAGGAGTATCCTGGAAATTGCCATCGAAAAAATTCTTGCGACAGAATCTTTCGGTATGCCTCAAAGGTTTAGATTTGAGGGCAAACGGAGTATGAAATTCCATACTTCCTTCGCCCCTTAGTCTCCTAGAGGTTACTGTGAGTTATAACGCGAGTCTTTCTTGACGAACGCGACAAACCAGTAATCCTATGATTCCTGATCCAAACAGAAAAACCGCTCCTAGTGAGTTTGTGCACAAAGTAGTCAAAATGCGTGCATCTTTCGCTGTAATTTTTCCATCGCCATCTAGATCGCGCTTATCGTCTTCGCTAACTGCTAGTGTATTGCGGGCCGCTAGAAGGAGATCGAGATCGTCGTGGTCTACATCGCCGTCCAGGTCTATGTCGCCTGGTAGAGATGCCGGAGGTGGCGGAGTTTCGTCATCTGGGCAAATTCTAAAGAGGCATTGGAGGTTGGTTTCGTAATTGCCTTCTTCGTTGAAGCCGGAGTCGGATATGGCGAGGGTGTGTTTACCGGAGATTGACGGCGTAATATCTACTGAGAAAGAGCATCTGAATGGTAGACGACCAGGGATATTGCCTGAACAAAAACTCGTACCGACAATCTCAGGACCATTCGGCCCACGAACCTCTACCACTGGATCAAGACCATTCGTACCGCTTAAAACAATAACACGTACCATATCACTACCAGACGCACTGAATTGAAACCGATCCCGATCCGTTGGATTCTCTAGTTCACAATTGGTGGTATGACCTCCAAAGCCAATCGAGATAGTGCTTCCTTCAACACACGCCACCGGGTTTTCCGGTTGCATCGCTTGACTTACAAGCGGTGACAGATTCAAACAAAATACCGAACAAGCTAAAATGCTTCGTTTAATGGCATTCATAATGTCCTCCTCAATTATCGTTAGATACAATTATGAAAATCCCTGGCGGGTTTAAGATCCAGCGTTTGGGTTTTCTGGAAATATAGGGATGAGCAAATAAGGAATAACCCGAAAAAGTCTTATTATTATTTTGCATATGATTGATCCCCCAAAATCCCGGTCCCTGCTTTTCTCTTGCATCATGCGCTAATTAACTTGTAAAGCCTTATTCAACGAAAAACGAAGCGGATGAGTGTTAGGAATAAGCCCCAACTCAATCCGAAAAAACAAAACTTCTCCCGATTCCAATAGGACTTCAATAGACGGCACGTCAAGCGTCGCCGTTTCATGTGAGTACTGAATCGGAGCTCGTTCGGATATTGCTCTGATGTTCGCGCTTCTCAGTACAAACTCAAAGCGTGTGGGTTCAACCTGTTCCATGACAACATCAAATATCCCGGCTCCCGGAACGTCGACAACCGGAATATGTAATATGCCGCTTGCCAATGTGAATCGGGGTGATAAAAAGCCATAAATGGCCGTAACACCATCGATATCGTCTTGTTGCAAGCTATCAAGGTCGTCGGTTTTAGGTCTCATGATAGACAGGATTTGTTCTTCGTGATCTAATCCGAGGGCATGGCCAAGTTCGTGTAATGCGGTGCGGGAAAAATCTATCGGGTCGAATTGATTTGGGCCTGAATAGATGTCCCAGTTATGGGAGCCACTAAAAATAATATCTGTCTCAATAAATGTGTGTTCCGGGATTTTGAACCTTCCTTGGGTGACCGCAAGCGTGCTCGATCCGAAAGCGGTGCCGCAAGCGTCGAGACTGAAGGCCACGCTATTTTTTTCATCATCTAGGCAAGGGTCCGCAAAACTTTCCTGCGACAAGAATCTAAATTGGGTTTTAGCGTTCCACTTACCCATGGCATTTTGAAACCCCTCATTCCATGAAGACCCACTTGGCGCATGACTTTCGCCAGCCAGGGTGACGATATCGACATAAAAAACAGTTTCGGAAGTAGCCCATTTATTGTTCGATAACTGGAAAGCTCCAGCCGAATCCCAGGTGAAGAGTAACATCAAAACGGATAACAGGGTTTTCAAGGTTCTAATCCTTTTAACCTGCCGATGAGTACTTGCTTAAATTCGTCAGCAGGCATCGATCTGGTCACACTATCTTTAGTTTTTATAACAATACCGTCTGCTACCCCTTGGCTTAACCGAGCTTTTCTCCGTTTCGACGCAAAATCTAACGCCACCACCGGTTTTTTGTTCGCCGTCATGACATACTCAATTCCAAGTTCGTCGCGAAAAGTCACAAAATGCCCTTGCGACCAGCCAAATAAAGGGTGAACTTGCCGTTGTTCTAGCGATTCAACAAAATAGATTCCTTTTTCGGTGATTTGCGGATACTGCATTCCGTCTATCTTCAGGGCATTCCCATTGATGCTGCCGCCCAGGAAATTGAGCGTGATCGATCGATGATCCCAGCGGCCTTTGATGATATCGAGAATTTCGAAGGTAATGCGGGTGTGGATTTGACGGCCGTGTCCGTTGGTCTCAACGTGCGCGACCCTTCCCTCAAAGATTAGCTCAGATCCCAGTATCATATCGTCCAGGCTTCGCTGCATGATGCTGGTCGCATGAGCGCTACAGACCATTAAAAAGCATAAGCTGAGAGCTAATCGTTTGAATCTCTGGAACCATAGAGTTTTTCTAATTCGAACCATAGGATGCGGACTCGTGAAAATGTAAGGATCGATAATACTCTTCTTTATTTTGTCTGTTGTAATATATTGCTCATAATCTGTACGCTATTTGACGAATGCTTTATATTGGTGACATCATGGAATCGAAACGAGTGAATTCTGATTTAAACATTCAAATTAAACAGAAGGCGGGAGGCCGTTTTGATGACAGCAAATTAGTTAGAGCAGCCTATGATTTCGCGGCTGAAAGATTGTCGTCTTACAGTGAGGAGGAGCTTAGTGACTTTCAGTATTTGCTTGACCAAGGAAATGGCCTTCTCGACCAATTACTTGATGAGTTTTCGTTTTGGAGTCAGTTTACCGAATCAGTAGAAAGATTATCTAAACGGCGATTTTCGCATGATCTTATTTTGGCGGAAGAAGCGGCTAATGATGTCGTTGCTAAAGTCTCGCACAACGACTGGTCAGTGCTTCGTCGCTATCACGATCAGCCTTTATCGACACTCGGAAAAGAAGGCGAAGAGCGGGGGCTGGTTGTTAGGATAGTCAAGAACGCGCTTGAGGATTTTTACCAAAAAAGATATGGAAAAATCCGACCTCCGAAGATGCCGCAGGAACTCGATAAATCAGCGATACGCGTATATGAAATGCTATATGAAGAGAATCGCGATGCTGATGAAGTCGTTTTTTTGAACTGCAAAAAAAGTCGGTAAGATCCAAGCCGGGTTCGGCAACGTATACCCGCAATCCGCGCATTGATCGCGAATTGTGGAAAGCAAAATCTCGATGATGAAAACCCGCCTGATACGCTGCAACTGCTTCATGGTACCCTTGGAGTCCGAATCTATAAGTTACTCTGTATCGAAGGAAAAAATACTGAACAAGTGGTTGCGGCGCTTACGGCAGGCTGCGAAGAGAAGTCGGAACGTATTTTTAGAAACTTGATCGAAATCGTTCGAGTCTGTACCCACGAAAAGGGCTCGTCTGAGGCGCCGGAATTTCTGACTGAGCTCGATGGGCTTGCAAAAAAGGTATTCAAAAATTTGTTGCATGGCAATGACCGCGAAACCATAAAAAATATCTGCGCGGAACAAGCCTGGAAGCGTAAATGTGTTGGTCGGGTCCGTACCCGGAAAATTCGACTATTAGGGAAGAACTCGAAGTCCAATTGGCATTAGCGCTAAGTGGAACGCTTTCCGCCGGTGAATGCCCTTCGATGGAAGACATTATCGCGTGGCAGGATGGGCTCGAAGATAAACAGAAATCTGTTGGAATTGAAAGTCACGTTGCAAACTGCGAACATTGTTTCGCACTATGGGTTCAATGGCTCGATGCCGATCGTTTAGAGCAGCATGAAATATCGACACGGAGTGCCGGCTGGAGGATGCTCCATGGCATCTTAAACCGGCCTCGATTCCAAGAAAAAATTGATTTTGCCCGAGCACCTATCCAAATCGTCTATCCGAAACGCTTTGTGCTAGGCAGAAGTTTTGCTGCCGCTCTGGTCGGTTTGCTAGCGTGGATCGTCGTTTTGCCAAGTCTTGAGGCACCATCAATAGCTGCCAGGGTTGATGAGAGCTATGGATTTTTTCAGGCACTGCATCTATCTCAAGATGTACCCAACAATTGGCGATGGAAAGACGGTTGGCAAGCTAAGGCAATTGGGTCTGATCCAATCGTAACGGACAGAACAACCGACAATCGAAACCCGATGACCAAAAAACAAGAATCACATGCATTTCGAGTCGGGGTAGGGAAAGGGATAGACGAATTAGTCGGGCATTCAAGATTCTGGAATTCAATAGAAGAAGAGCTTCCAACCAGCGCCGTCAACTGCCGCGACTTGTCTGGCAAGCGAAACGTTGTTACAGGAAATTGGCCGGTGGGCTGCGCTTATGCATCTGTCATGCGAAAGTTTAAAGAGTTCAAAGGTTGATGGGAAGAATGCTTTAAGGCAAAACACAAAATACTGGAGGCAACAGACCGAAGTGATCGTTGATCTGCATGATTCCTTATCTCAGATACTGCCGAACTCGTCTTTCACCCATTTTTTCTTGAGTTGAAAAAAAACGGTTGACGATTTCCACGGATCAGCCGACCTATCTTTGCCGGCAAAGTGCCCGTCTCATGTCGTTTGGAATGACGATGTAGACAGTACAAGCGCAGGGCAATCCGAGCCAAACCGAAGTGACTAATAGTTCTCTCTAAGATCGTGAGATGAATCCGCATGGTAGGCGGTTTTCGCCCCTTCCCTTCCTATCTTTGTGCCGTACTGTTGGTTTTTACAACGATTCCCTGCGCTCATGGCGGAAAACTGCTTGATGAGTTGCCACTCCTACCCAAATTCGACGTTCCAAAAAAGGAAAAAGGTCATGGTTTGCCCCCACTCCCTTTACCTAAGACACCCTCCGTGGAAGGAATGATAGGAGGGCAGGACGTTTTTCTGACGGATTATCGCCTAACGGGCAATCAGATATTGTCAGACCAAGAATTAGGTAAGTTCATTCGTCCCTATATCAAACGCCGGATATCTTTTTCGGACTTGATCAAGCTTCGCGACAAGCTCACCCTGGCCTATGTTTCGCGGGGATACTTGACTTCGGGATCGCTGATCCCGA
>Ga0209633_10004649_pt1 | contig 12282 bp, 8 predicted proteins | sample Cruoilmetagenom1_FD_187290 | JGI IMG/M metagenome (GOLD analysis project Ga0209633, IMG submission 187290) | Oil polluted marine microbial communities from Coal Oil Point, Santa Barbara, California, USA - Sample 1 (SPAdes) (version 2) | ecosystem: Environmental > Aquatic > Marine > Oil seeps ... | reverse complement strand
AAGCCGAAGGAGGTTTTGAGCACTCAGGTCTTTTTGCGTTGATTGATAAAGATGGTTTTATAAGGTCAAGAACTCTAACTACAGGTGAAGTTGAGAACCCTATTAAATTTTATGACGGATTAGATGCTAAACAGGTACAGATGTTAAAAGAAGATATTGCTATACTATTAAAAGAATAAATGAAAATGGTTACAGAAATAAAATCAGCTAAAAAATATAATAAATGGATTATCATTTTATCTATAATAATCCCATTAATTGTTGCTGTTTTATTTACTGTTAAAATACCAAATGTAGAGCCCTTTACTTTTTTGCCACCAATATATGCAGGAATGAATTGCGTTACTGCACTTATTTTAGTTGCAGCAGTAATTGCAATTAAAAAAAAGGATAAGAAATTGCATGAGTATTTAATGAAAAGTGCGATAATTTTTTCTGTACTCTTTTTAATATTATATATAATTTATCATATGACTTCAGATGCAACACCTTTTGGTGGAGAAGGCACAATAAAATATATTTATTATTTTATTTTAATAACACATATAATATTGTCTATTGTAGTAATACCTTTTGTACTGATTACTTATGTAAGAGCGATAACAAATGATTTTGAAAGGCATAAAAAAATAGCAAGATTTACATTTCCATTATGGTTATATGTAGCAGTATCGGGAGTTGCAGTTTATATAATGATTGCTCCTTATTATTAATGAAACTCATGTTTTAAAAGCGTAGCGCATTAAAACATGTTAGTTGAATTAATCCCGCAGAAAAGCGGGATCTTGTAAAGAAGAGTAGCGCATTAAAACATGCTAGTTGAATTAATCCGACTGAAAAGCGGGATCTTGTAAAGAAGAGTAACACATTAAAACGCTAGTTGAATTAATCCCGAAAACCACATTTTTTGTGGTAGTTCGGGATCTCTTAGATTTAGAACAATAAAAATGAAAAAATATTTTTTTATAATAATCCTAATTTTCTCACAGAGTATCTCTGCACAATGTGCTATGTGTAAGGCGGTGGTAGAGTCCGGTGATGCCGATATGGCTGAAGGATTAAATACTGGTATCATTTATTTGATGGCGTTTCCTTATATTTTGGTTGGTGTTGCTGGCTTCCTTTTATATAGAAATTGGAAAAAAAAGAATCTTTAAATTTGGTTCGATCAAATCCTTTAGATATCTAAAGAAAAGATAATTTTTTTGAGTAAAATTATTAAAATATTGAGATAATCCTTTTAAATTTACACTTCAAATCTCACCTCTTCTTAAGATTTTGTAAATTAAATCTTAGGTCGAATTCAAGTTTTAACATTTCGATAAGAAAAATAAAGTGTAACAAGTTATACTTTTATTCGTCATATAGAAAATCAAAAATCTATAAAGCTGAACCTAATATTACTTTTAGAAAGTGTTATTTATGTTCTAGACTTTATTTAACTAGCTAAAAATAGTATTACTTCATGAATCGAGCATGCTAAAATTTTTCACACCTAAGGGAATGATAAATGGCGAATAGCATGTGACCGATGAAAAAAAATAAATATAGACACATGAAAACTAGATTAAGTATTCTAATTACATTCTTTGTAATTATCACTTCGTTTGCTCAAGATAAAAAATGGACATTAAAAGAATGTGTAGATCATGCATTAGAGCATAATTTATCAGTAAAAAGAGCAAGTTACACTACAGATTTAAGAAAAGAAGACATTGCTACCTCAAAAGGAAATATGTTACCTGGGGTTTCTGCTTCGGCTTCTCAAAATTTTGATTTTGGATCATTCTTTAATCGTGCAACAAATTCAAGAGTTTCTTCTGATAGTCGTTCTAATAGATTTGGATTAAATACACAGATAAATTTGTTTAATGGGTTTAGCAATAAAAATAATTTATTGCAATCAAAAGCTTCTTATGAAGCGAGCAAGTTAGACTTAGAAAAAATGAAGAACGATATTTCTTTGAATATTGTCAACTCATACTTAAACGTACTATTCAATAAAGAAAATTTAAAAATTGCTGAGGCACAAGTTGTCATTAGTGAACAGCAGCTCTCGAGAACCAAAGAACTTGTGGATGCAGGGGTACAACCTAAAGGAAATTTATTAGAAGTTGAAGCTACCAAAGTAAACGATGAAAATGCAGTGGTTACAGCCGAAAATAACTTAGCGTTATCATTACTAGATCTATCACAACTATTACAAATACCAAATCAAGGTTTTGATGTAGAAGAAATTCCGGTGAATATTAGCTCAGTAGCATTATTATATAATAATACAGAGGAAATTTTTGCAAAAGCAGTTGAAAGTCAACCTGAAATCAAGAGTGCAGAATTGGCATTGCAAAACTCAGAAACAGGAATTAAAATTGCAAAAGCGGACTATTTACCAAGTTTATCTTTAACTGCCGGTTTAAGTACAGTTTATAACCATGTGCAAGGACAAGAAGATGATTTTTTTGTTCCTGTAGACCCTATTAATGATCCACAAGGACCACAAAGATTAATAAAAAATGGATTTTTTGATCAACTCGATAATAATTTAGGAGAGTTTGTTGGTTTAAGTTTGAGTATTCCTGTTTTTAGTAGAGGACAAGTAGAAGCAAATGTAAATAGAGCCAAAATTAATCAAGAAATATCGCAGGTGAATTTAGATGATTCAAAAAGAGCTTTGAGAGAATCTGTAGAACGTGCTTATATAAATGCAAAAGCAACACTAAAAGAGTATGAAGCAGCCGAAAAATCTGTGAAAGCACAAGAGCAATCATTTACATTTGCCCAAGAACGATATAATTTAGGTGCTACAAATTCTTTTGATTTTGAGCAAGTAAGAAACAGATTGGTAAATGCGCAGTCAAGCTTGATCAGAGCAAAATATAATTTTGTATTTAGAACTAAATTATTAGAATTTTATTATGGAATTCCGATAGTGGTAGAGTAGTTTATTATGTTTAATAAATACAATGTTAAATGGTAATAAAACCAAATGCTTCACCCGATGAATTTTCTTCCCCATTCTTTAAAAAAAATGAAGAATTTTGCTTAGAGTTTGAGCGGTTTATTGCCGATAAAAATGGTAAAGTTAAAGGCGAATATAATGCTTGGTCTTATACCATTTATGGCAAGATATTGAATCCTAAAAATTGGACTCTGAAATATAAAAAAGCAACTTTTTCTTCAAGTGGTAATTTATGGCTTTCTTCGAAGTCTCAGAGCTTACTTGTATTGGCTGAATGGACGACGAATAGAGTTGGAACACATAATTCTGAATTTCATATAAGAAAAAAAACAAGAACTGATTTTGTTAAATTAAAACTTAATGAATCTCTATCAAAAGTTGAAATATCGGATAAATATGTAATTGAATCAAAAGGAAAAAATTCAAAGTTGATTTCTAAATTAACTACGATATTAGAACCTCTTTTTAAATCTGAAGAAATTTATACAATTGATCATCAGAATGACAAACTGAAAATTGAAATGAGAACTGAAAAACATCATTTTGATATATTTAATGAATTAGCGAAATTGTAAGAACTAAACATAACCAAATACTAATCTTCTTATATAAGAGAGGTCGTTTAAATTCATTTTAAACGACCTCTTTTTGTATGATTATTTGATTGAGAGAATGATGTCATTCCGAAAGAGGGACGACTGAGGAATCTCTATCGAACTCACATGTTAGTTTTATCCCTTCAACCATGCTGTAAGTAATGCTTTTTGAGCATCAGTAGCATTTTCTTTAGCTTGTAATTTTTTTCCTGTCGTGTAAGATTGTGTTAAAGCAGTCTTAATGATCACTTCCTCACCATTTCTATCTAATTTTACTTCAACTTCTTTTCCCGGTTGCCAAGAAAATACTTGTCCGAAGATTTGATTTGCATTTTGCATTGTTACAACAGTCCCGTCTATTTCTTTAATCACATCATTGGCCTGTACACCTTGTTCATTCCAAAAACTATTTTGAGCAACCAATCCATTAAAATGAATGGACCCTTTTTGTTGATCAGCTCCAACAATTAATGCTCCTGCATTTTGAATATAATTAGTAGTTATCTTACTTTCAACAATTTCTAAACCTGCTTTTTCAAAAAAGTCATTGTAATTAATTGGTGTAGTACCTACAACATGCGTATTTAAAAATTCACCAATAGAAGGATAGGTCATAGCTGTAATCTCTTCGATCAATTTATCGTCTTCAAAAGGTTTGTTTTTACCATATTTTAGTGATAATTCTTTCATTAATGATAAAATGCCTCTGGTACCATTACTTTCTTCACGTAATAAAATATCTACACACATACCTATTAAAGCACCTTTTTGATATACATTTAAGTAATTGCCTGCATACGGTTTATCTAAAATATTTTCACTCATTACAGTAAAGCTCATCGTGTCATCTAAACCTGAGGCTGCTTGAATTTTCCCTAAAATTTTAGCATAGAACGCATCCTCTGAAACTAATTCCTGATCAGCTTGAAACAAACTTGCAAAATATTCTGTTACCCCTTCATACATCCATAAATGTTTAGAAAAAGTTGGATTGTTATAATCAAAATAATGTACGTCTTCTGAATGTACACTTAAAGGCGATACAATATGAAAGAATTCATGTGATACCACATCAATCATGGTTTGAGCAAGTGCAGGTTCGGGCATAGCTTCCGGTAATACTACAACAGTTGAAGTGTGATGCTCTAAAGCACCAAAACCTTTTGGCGATGTTTTGTCTTGACCTGCTAAATACAAAAAGATATCATAACGAGAGGTAGTATTAATATCGCCTAAATATGTTTTTTGCGCTTGCATCATTTTAAGAACAGTTTCCTTAATTTTTGCTGCTGTATGTACTTTGTTTGGAGAATAAACACTTAGTACAATTTTAATGTCACCTACTTGAAATTCTTCAACGTCTAATAGCCCATACATCATAGGATTGTCAGTAATATCAAAATATCTTGGCGCAAAATAACTGGTGGTTATTTTTGTCCCGTCTTCACTAGTGTTTGTTCCAACATTCTGAAGCGCAGATGAACGTTTAAAAGTTGCAGGTGCAGTTACGTCTAATTTATATTGACTGTTTTTTAATGAATCAAAATAGCCAATAAATCCATGTAAGTTTAATACGTAATTTTCTGATTCAATATTTGTTCCTGATGGAGAAAAAGGAGTGCCTTTACCAATGCCACCTGAAACCTCAATGTCGTAAGTATCATTTACATAATATTCAATCTTATCTAATTTATTGGCATCACTAATTGTCCAAGAATTGGTATCAATTTTAGTAAAAGGTAATGTATTACCATCGTAATCTAGCGCTTTAAAATCATCGATATATTTTCCGAAATCACTTACAGAATAGGTACCTTGAATTACTTTTGGTAAACGATAAGTTACTGTTTCTGCAGTAAATCTTCCCGGATTAATAATAACAGGTACTTTATCATCTTTAACTTGAGTTAAATCAATTGCTGTCACAATTGGGTTACTCGCGGCAAGATCATTTGTTGTAGTTGCAGTTTTTGGAGCACCACAACTTATTAATAATATGCCTGTAAATAGTGTAATTAATAATTTCTTCATTTGTTTGGTTTTAATGTTTAGTTTACTTGACGCGCAAAATTAAATAATGTTACGAGTTTTTTTGCTTAAGGTATTGTTAAAGAATAAAAAATTCAAGATAATCCTGAAATAACTCCCTCATCATCAATACTCATATTTTCAGATGCAGGTGTAGCAGGTAAGCCCGGCATTCGCATCATTTTTCCTAGAATAGGAATGATAAATTGGGCCCCGGCAGCTATTTCTATTTCACGAACTGTAATAGTAAACCCTTCCGGTCTGCCTATCTTCATTTCATTATCCGAGAACGATTTTTGTGTTTTTGCCATACAAATGGCAAAATCATTAAATCCTAATCTATCAATACGACGTAAATTCAATATTGCTTTTTTATCATAATTAACTCCGGTAGCACCATAGATTTCTTTGGCAATAGTTTCAATTTTTTCTTTTACAGGAGATTTCCAATCATATAATGGTTTAAACTGTGTGGCTTTATTTTCTACAATATCAATTACCGCTTTGGCCAAATCTTGTGTACCATTGCCACCTGCTGCCCATCCTTTTGAAAGTACAGCTTGAACCCCTAAAGAGTTACATTGGTCAATGATAAATTGAATTTCTTCGTCGCTATCATTAGTAAAAGCATTGATAGCAACTACAGGCTCTATATTAAATTTTCGAATATTTTCAATATGCTTTTCTAAATTTTCAAATCCTTTTTTAACACGTTCAAGACTAGGCGTATTATACTCTTCTTTTGGCGATCCTCCATGATGACGTAGCGCTCTAATTGTAGCAACCAATACAACACATTTCGGATTCAATCCCGCGTAAGCTGATTTGATATTCAAGAATTTTTCAGCTCCTAGATCTGCACCAAAGCCAGCTTCAGTAATGACATAGTTTGAGAGTGAAAGCCCCATTTTAGTAGCAATAATAGTATTAGTACCTTGAGCAATATTAGCAAAGGGTCCTCCATGAATAATAGCAGGATTTTTTTCTAAGGTTTGTACTAAATTTGGTTTAATAGCATCTTTTAATAAGATTGCCATGGCATTTTCAGCTTTTAGATCACGGGCAAAAATGGGTTTTTTATCAAAAGTAAAACCTATAAAAATATCGCCTAAACGTTTTTTTAAATCATTAAAATCATTTGCCATACAGAGTATTGCCATCACTTCGGAGGCTGGTGTAATATTAAAGCCATCTTCACGTGGAATGCCATTAGTAGTACCGCCCAATCCAATAGTAATTTGGCGTAATGCTCGATCGTTCATATCGATGACGCGTTTCCAGGCAATTGTTCTTCCATCAAGACCCAAGTTATTAGATTTGCTTTGTAGGTTATTATCAATGAGTGCAGCCAATAAATTATTAGCTTTTTCAATGGCATTAAAATCACCTGTAAAATGCAAATTGATATCCTCCATCGGTACTACTTGTGAATAGCCTCCTCCGGCAGCACCTCCTTTGATTCCGAAAACCGGGCCTAAAGAGGGTTCACGTAATACAACAACAGCCTCTTTACCAATCTTGTTTAATCCTTCAGTCAAACCGATAGAAACTGTAGTTTTACCTTCGCCAGCAGGTGTAGGAGTCAAAGCAGTAACCAGAATTAGATTATTTTGCTTTATCTTATTTTCATCAATTAAATGTAGTGGGAGCTTTGCTTTGTACTTTCCGTACATCTCTAGATCATCTTCGTTTAGATGTAGTTTTTCAGCAATATTTTTAATGTGCAATAGCTCGGTTTGTTGAGCTATTTCAATATCTGAAAGATAGGCCATATATTATATCATAATTAAAAAAACGAAGATAATAAAAATGCCGCTATTATGTACATTTTTCGAATTTCAAAACAGTACATAAAAAACTATAAAACAATTGTCTATTCACGTTTGAAGTCCTATATTTGCGCGTTAATTACAAAATGAGACTGTTGCGAAAAGATTTTTATATTATTTAAACTTTTTGTAGCCCTCTGAAATGAAGATTTTTTAAAATAGAAAGGAGCATGCAAAACAAAGGACTTATTAGAACATTTGCGATAATTTTCGGATTGATCTGCGTATATTATTTATCATTTACCGTGGTAGATAAAAAAATTGAAAATAATGCAGAAGATTATGCAGAAGGTAATGCAATAACACAAAAAGAGTATTTAGATTCAGTTGCTAATGTACCTGTTGCCGATTATTTAGTTGCAGAATATACACATAAAGAAATTCAAGATAGAGCCATAAATCTTGGTTTAGACCTTAAAGGAGGTATCAATGCTACCTTAGAAGTTTCAGTTAGAGATATTTTAGCAGGTTTATCGAACGATTCAAAAAACCCAATATTTAATAGAGCATTAGCGAATGCTACTGCATCACAAAAGAATAGTGATAAAGATTATATTGACCTGTTTTTTGAAGCTTTTGAAAGTGAAAGTAAGGGCACAGTTAAATTAAGTGACCCTTCAATTTTTGGAAATAAATCATTAAAGGATAAGATCAACTTCACTTTGTCCGACGAAGATGTACAGCCAATTCTTAAGGAAGAGATTAAAGGGTCAATCAGTACAGCTTTTGAAGTATTGCGTAACAGAATTGACCGTTTCGGAGTCACATCACCTAACATTCAACGTATTGGAGAATCTGGTAGAGTATTAATTGAGCTACCGGGTGCAAAAGATATTGATCGTGTAAAAAAATTAATTACGGGTATCGCAAAATTACAGTTTTGGGAAGTATACGATAACACACAAACGGCAAACTTTTTTATACAAGCTAATACAAAACTAGCTGAAATTTTAAAAGCCGAAGAAAATACTACTGAGCAAGAAATAGACTCTACCATTGCTCAAGATTCTGAAATTGACGATTTATTAGGTAAAGAAATAGATTCAGTAGACACTAAAGCTGCAAACCCTTTATTTTCTGTAATGTTTCCTAGCATTCCTCAAACTCAAAATCAAAAGAGCTCGGTAGTAGGTTCGGCAAGTGTTAAAGATACGGCTACAGTAAACAAATATTTAGCCATGAAGGAGGTAAGAGAATTGTTACCTGCAGATATGAGATATGCTAAGTTTTTATGGGATGCTAAACCAGTAAAGAACACTGAAGTTATAAGTCTATATGCCATAAAGTCTAATAGACAAGATGTAGCGCCTATTGAAGGCGATGTAGTTTCTGATGCCAGCCAAGTGTTTGACCAATTAGGGTCAAATCCTGAAGTTAGTATGTCAATGAATAGTAAAGGAACTAAGCAATGGGCAAAAATGACAGAAGAAAACACAGGTAAATTTGTAGCAGTAGTGTTAGATGATTTGGTATACTCTGCTCCAATAGTTAACGGACCAATACCAAATGGAAGAACTTCTATTTCGGGTGGCTTTACTATTGAAGAAGCACAAGATTTAGCAAACGCCTTAAAATCTGGTAAATTACCAGCTTCTGCTCGTATTATAGAATCTTCTGTAGTTGGAGCCTCATTAGGTCAGGAAGCCATTGATAGTAGTATAAAATCATTTTTAATTGCTTTACTATTAGTATTGGTTTGGATGATCTTTTATTATGGAAAAGCAGGTATTTTTACTGATATCGCATTGGTATTAAATATCTTATTCATCTTTGGAGTACTTGTTTCGTTTGGTGCAGTACTTACCTTACCGGGAGTAGCAGGTATTATAATTACAATTGGTATGTCGGTAGATGCGAATGTAATTATTTATGAACGTATTAAAGAAGCCCTAAATAGAGGAAAAATACTAAAAGAAGCTATCAAGGAAGGTTTTAGTTTTAAAGGTGCATTATCGGCAATTATTGACGCTAATATTACCACTTTTTTAACAGGGCTTATTCTATATATTTTCGGATCAGGACCTATCAGAGGTTTTGCAACTACGTTAATGATCGGTATTGTTACCTCTTTAGTTACAGCAGTATTTATTACAAGGTTGATGGTAGATTGGTATGCAGATAAAGACCGTACAATGACCTTTAATACTAATATTACTAAAGGATGGTTTCAAAATATCAATATTGACTTCTTGAAAAAACGTAAGATGGCCTATATCATTTCTGGTATTATTATACTAGTAGGTGTTGGTTCGTTGTTAACCAATAGTTTAAATTATGGTGTTGATTTTACTGGAGGTAGAACTTATACAGTTCGATTTGACCAAAATATCAGTGCTACGGAAGTTGGTAGCTCTTTAAAAGATGTATTTGGTGATACTCCTGAAGTAAAAACTTATGGAACTGCTAATCAATTAAAAATAACTACAAAATATAAAATTGATGATAATAGCTTAACTATTAGTGATGAAGTGCAGGAGTTATTGTATAACGGATTGCAATCTTATCTTCCTGACGGAACTACTTTAAATGACTTTAAAGTCAGTGCTGATGATCATGACGAAAAAATAGGTATTATGAAATACTTTGAAGTGGGTCCAACCATTGCAGATGATATTCAACAAGCTGCTATCTGGGCAATTTTAGGGTCATTAATTATTGTATTCTTATATATTTTATTCCGATTTAGAAAATGGCAATATAGTTTAGGTGCCGTTGCTGCAGTTTTTCATGATGTGCTAATTGTATTGGCAATTTTCTCATTATTCTATAAAGTTTTACCATTTGACATGGAAATAGGACAATCATTTATAGCAGCACTATTGACGGTTGTTGGTTACTCATTAAATGATACAGTGGTTATTTTTGACCGAATTAGAGAGTTTGCTAATAAACACTCAACATGGTCTTATAATAGAATAGTAAATGGCGGATTAAGTAGTACTTTAGGTAGAACAGTTAATACATCGTTAACTACCTTAATTGTATTATTGGCAATATTCTTATTTGGTGGAGATTCAATTAAAGGATTTATGTTTGCGATGATAATTGGTGTTGTTGTAGGTACATACTCATCTTTATTTATTGCATCTCCAATTATGTATGATACTACTACCAAGTTGAGTAAAAAGAAGTAATTTAAATATAGAATATGATAAAAACCGTTTTGCTCGTACTGAACTTGTTTCAGTAACTCAAAACGGTTTTTATGTTCTTATAAAGAATAATATGAGTATTATTAAACTTCATGATAAATATTTTAAGCCATTTATAAAGGCTGATTTAATTGATGAGTCCATACGTAAAATGGCCGCATTGATTGAAAAAGATTGTGAAGGAGAAACACCTATTTTTATAGGTATTCTAAATGGCTCTTTTATGTTTGTTGCTGACTTTGTTAGAGCTTATAATGGCAATTGTGAGGTCTCATTTGTGAAATTAGCTTCCTATGAAGGAACAGGTTCTTCCGGAAAAGTAAAAGAGTTAGTAGGTATTAATAAAAATTTAGAAGGAAGAACAGTAGTTATTCTAGAAGACATTATTGATACAGGTAATACACTTGAAGAGATCTTTAATATTTTTAGAAATAAAAAAGTAAAACAATTAAAAATTGCAACTTTATTCTTTAAACCTGATGTTTTCCGTAAAGGATTGCCAATAGACTATATAGGGATCCCTATTCCTGATAAATTTATTGTGGGATACGGATTAGATTATGATGGTTTAGGAAGAAACCTTGCAGATATATACCAATTAACAACACGAAAAATGACAAATATTGTACTGTTCGGACCTCCGGGAGCGGGAAAAGGAACACAAGCTGATGTTTTAAAAGAAAAGTATGATCTAATACACATTTCTACCGGTGATGTGTTTAGATACAATATTAAAAATGAAACAGAACTAGGTATGCTTGCTAAATCTTTTATGGATAAAGGCAATCTAGTACCTGATGAAGTTACCATAGATATGTTAAAAGCTGAGGTTGATAGAAATGGGGAGGCTAACGGATTTATCTTTGACGGATTCCCACGTACAGAATCACAAGCAAAAGCCTTAGACGTATTTTTACAAGAGAAAGGAGAAACCATAAACGGAATGGTAGCTTTAGAAGTATCAGAAGATCTATTGGTAGCCCGATTGTTAAAAAGAGGAGAAACTAGTGGAAGATCTGACGACCAGGATGAAAGTAAAATTAGAAATCGTTTTAATGAATACGAAACCAAGACAGCAATTCTAAAACACTATTATGAAGATCAAAATAAATATTACGGTGTTGATGGTGTGGGTTCTATAGAAGAAATAACAGAACGCTTGAGCGCTGTTTTTAACAAACTTTAGTGTCATTCCTGCGTAGGCAGGAATCTATTTTCAGAGAATTTATGGATTTCTGCCTACGCAGGAATGACAGCAAGAGACAATCGTAAATCATAAACCAAAACTCGTATATCAATAATGACCGAAGGTAACTTTGTTGACTATATAAAAATACACGCATCCTCCGGTAAAGGTGGCAAAGGTTCTGTGCATTTGCATCGTGAAAAGTTTATCCAAAAAGGAGGTCCAGATGGCGGTGATGGTGGTCGTGGAGGTCATATTATTGTACGAGGTAGTAATAATATGTGGACATTGATCCACCTCAAATTCAAAAAACATTTTAAGGCAGAGCATGGTGGTCATGGTAGTAAAAGTAGAAGTACCGGTAAAGATGGTGAAGATGTTTATATTGATGTTCCATTAGGTACCATTATTAGAGATGGTGAAACTCAAGAAAGCTTATTTGAAATTACCGAAAATGGAGAAGAGAAAATTTTGGTTGAAGGCGGTATGGGTGGTCGTGGAAACTGGCATTTTAAATCTTCAACCAATCAGA
>Ga0209633_10004647_pt1 | contig 12284 bp, 9 predicted proteins | sample Cruoilmetagenom1_FD_187290 | JGI IMG/M metagenome (GOLD analysis project Ga0209633, IMG submission 187290) | Oil polluted marine microbial communities from Coal Oil Point, Santa Barbara, California, USA - Sample 1 (SPAdes) (version 2) | ecosystem: Environmental > Aquatic > Marine > Oil seeps ... | reverse complement strand
GGAGGTCCGTCAAGTACGAGGAAGTCTATCTCCATCAATACCAGACGGTCTCCGAGGCCCGCAATGGCCTGGCCAAATACTTCCTCTTCTACAATACGGAGCGACTTCATGAGTCCTTGGGGTACCAGACCCCTTATGAAGTATATGTCAAAGAGCAAGGAAAAATTAACCCGGTGCAGGCTTCAACTATACACCATATACAACCCTGTTTTTTGTCTTGACAATGGGGAGTACTTCAAGTTTTGCCCTGCAACTCCCCCACTCCTTACCCCTACCACCCCTGGCATAAGTGCTGATTATCCAAGGGGATAGGGTATAGTCTTTATTTGTGTAGCATAAGCAAGAAAAGAGGGCGAGTGTTAGCGAAGGTAGACAAGCTTAACGGACTTGGGATAGGCTAAACAAAAGCGTGGGGTGAGATGGTATATATAATATTGATGGTAGTAGTCCCATTAGCTATTGCGGGGTTCTACTATATTCTTCATCGGGGAGGTAGAGAATTTGAGCTTGATGGTTTCAAAAAGAGGGTAGACCAAGTCAGGCAAAAGAAAACAGAAAAGCTTGAGCCGTGGGAAATAAGAAGAATAGGGAAATTTTCACCTGGAGAATTCAGGAGAATCTTCGGTCTTGAGTCTGATGAAGACCTGGAAGACCCTGAGAAACAAATGGAGGCTATAGAGTTGATATTGAGATGTGTAGAGGGGGATAAAGTGGAAGAGCTGAGTGATTCCGAGAAGCGAGCGGTGTTTCTGAATATGATGACGGGAAATTTAGATGAAAGGCTAAGAATTTGAGACGATAAAACCCAACTCAAGATGACTTCACCTTGTGGGAAAATTACGAGGAGAACTTTGATAAGGCTATAAGAGGGCTTAAGTATAAAAGGGGTAGGGTTGATTTACGAGAACGAAATCGCTAGGTCAAAGCTCAAATATAAAGCTATTCTGCTTAGTATAGAAGAATTAAGCAATGAAGCAATAAGGGAGAGATGCAAAATTTCAGAATGTTATGGCAAGAGATATTCTTGTCCGCCTCTTGCCCCTCCCATAAGTCATTTCAAAAAAGATTTCCAGAATATCTTTGCCTATCTCATATTTACGGAAGGGAAGGACATCAATAATTGGTATTTCCTTTCGGATTTAACTTATAGCTTGGGCAGAAGAGTAGAGGAGTATCTGGAGGGTATCAGCTTTGCAGCGGGAGAATGTAGGTTGTGTGAAATTTGCGAAGCTGAGCTTGGCAAGCCATGTTCAAAGCCAAAAGAAATGAGATATTCATTCACAGGAGTTGGTTTAGATGCGGGGAAATTAAGCGAGATTTTAAATTATAGGCTATGGGATGAAGCTCGTATAAGCGCTGTAGGAGGTTGTCTTACAAATAAAGAGACGGCCGAGCACGAAATGCTATTCCAAATATTTTGTGAGGTTGCTAATAAGACCACCAGGGACAAAGGCCACCCGAGTAAAGCCCTTGAACCATACTGGTGAACGGTTACAAATTAATCACTATGTCAACCAAGGGTAGGATATGACCAGAAGAATTTGTACCAGTTATGGAACACAACCGTTTGTTACTGAAAGTTGCCAATCACAGCTCTTAGGTGAAACTTATGTATAGCTGGGATTCAGAGGAATACCAAATTAGTTCCTCTAATCAAAAGAAGTGGGGAGTTGAATTATTTTCAAAGCTTAATCTTAGTGGAAATGAGAAAGTCTTGGATATCGGATGCGGCGATGGAGAAATTACCGCCTTAATTGCAGGAAAGGTACCCCATGATTCTGTTATTGGAATCGACAGCTCGAGGGATATGATAGATTAGCAGGAGAACAATGGAGCAATACGAGATAAATTGGAAAAACTATTACGAAATTCTTCAACTAAGTCCAAATGTGGAGCCCCCAGTCGTCGCTGCAGCATATAGGCGATTATCTCAAATGTATCATCCAGATTTGATAAAAGACCCAACAGTTTCGTCAAGAATGACTGATATTAACGAGGCTTACGAAGTTTTGTCTGACCCCGCTAGGCGAGCTAAATACGACCACATATTCAACATAAAATATGAGAATATTATGGATTTGCTTAGAGCAGATACGACAGGGCTATCTGGAAGTGAAAGGGGGGAGGAAGAAACTTATGAGGAAGCCTTAGAAAGAATAAGACGAAAGAGGAGGGAGCAAGCGCAAGCGGAATATAACTTCCAAGAAACAGATACCGCAGAGCCCAGAGGAGAGGATATTATAATTGGTTTAATGAGATTTGCATCTGAGAAGGCAGCAGAAGGCAAAACTATGAGCCAGGTAGCAGACGAACTAACAAGGAAGGGAATCCCATACGACATAGCTACCGAGGTTGTAAAAAGGGTTTTTGAATATAGGTCTGAGTTTGAGAAAAAGGAGGGCGGAAAAGGAATTGGGTGTGGCTTGTTAATGCTGATTGTAGGTGGAATTATAACAGGTGCAGGCTATGAGGCAGCAACGGGGGGTGGGACACATATTATCACTGTAGGCTTATTTATTGTTGGTGCAATAACTCTAGTCAGAGGACTCTACAAGTGGTTTACAAGCTGAGATTCATTCTTCCCAAACGCCTAGCCGTGCTATTCAGTAAAGTCTCCACGTCCATATATAAAGGTGGCGAATTAAATCACCTAAAATGTCACCGAAGGGAGAATTGTTGAATCATACAAAAGGTAACCGAAATGATTTAAGATATGGCCTGATTAATACTTTAAAGGAGATTAAACCAGGCGGTAGGAAAGGATGGATATGCACTTAAGGAACGAGTATTTAAAGGTCAACCCTCACAAGAGGTTGGTACCTCATATGGTCACATCTTTTATGATGCAACGACCTAAAGTTGGGTTACCTGGTTAAATGATTTAACACGTATATTAGGAAGATTATCGCATTTAGCTTAATAGTTTCATCAATAATAGTTAGTTCTGCCCAAGTGCAAGGAGAGGAGGTCAAATGGGAAACATACCACGATGAGCATGGTTGGTCCATAAACTATCCTTCTGACTGGAAGGTATATAAGAATGGGAGTGGACTGCACCCCTGTGGTTGGACAGACAGGGTTAGGAGAGTCCGACAAGTTACCTCCCTATTTTGTGGGGCAATCATTAGTTCTTCGAAATTACTCGGTGTTAGATAGTCCAGCGCCGAATGAAGTCTTTTATGATTATAGACCTCATCAATAAAATAGGGAAGCCCTTCCATTACATCCTCAAACGTCTCATATTCGCATAGGTACACCTCCTCGTATTTAAGTGTTTTGAAGAAGCTCTCCATCATAGCGTTCTCGTAGGGGTTGCCTGTTGCTGCCATACTGATTTCAAATCCATGGCACTTGAGCTCATCCACATATTCAGTGCAAGCATACTGCACTCCTTGATCTGAGTGATGGATGATATCTGGGCTGGGTCTACGCAAGGCTATGGCCATGCGTAGCGCCTCGAGTGTCAGCGCGGCATCAATCCTGGTGGAGATGGCATAGCCAATCACCCGCCGGGAACAGGCATCCAGTATCGCTGCCAGGTAGACAAATCCAGTCCTGATACGGATGTAGGTGATATCCGAAAGCCACACCTGATTTAACCTATGGATAATCAGACTCTTGATGAGATTGGGATACCTGGGGAAATGATGATGACTATTGGTGGTCCTTACCTTTTTCCTCCTCGCTCGGCAGAGCAGATCACTTTCCCGCATCAAGCGCAGCACTCTCTTATGGTTCACTGCCCATCCTTCGTGCTTAAGCTGATGAGTAACCCGGCGATAGCCATAGCCGGGAAACTCAAGGCAGATAGCTTCAATACGATCCATGAGATCAGCCTTCCTTTTCTCCTGCTCAGGGCTCTTGGCTTTGTTCTTGTAGTAGAAGGTGCTATGAGCAATATTCATAAGCTTGCACCCCCTTCGGATACTGCTGATGAGGTGCCTGCACCTGGCGATGATCTCCCGTTTCTTGGAGAGTGGTTGAGGCTCCTCTGTAACCCCCTTTTTAGAAACTCGTTCTCCAGGGTTAGCTTACCCACCAGCCGTTCCAGTTTCTCTACTCTATCCCTAAGGGCTGCTTCCTCGGTAGGCTCGTTATTGAACTTACCTTGGCTGTACTGCTTCTTCCAATAGTAAAGTACGCTTGACGAGATGTTGTACCGGCGGCAGAGCTGGGCTGGGCGGCTCTCTTAACTTCGTAGTTCTTCAACTACTTGTCTCTTAAATTCTGAGCTGAAACTCCTTTGGTTCCTTCTGGGCAAAGTCCTTTCTCCTTTCATTAAGAATATTCCGACTCTGCCAAACCTTCCAAACCTAAAGTGTCCAGTTTTAGGGGTTCACTCCAGAGGGTCCCAGGAACAATAAGGAAAGTCCCAAAAGGAACTGTATGCTTTGTAGGTAAAGATGGAGGCCTCTCAGTTACCTTAGAAGAGGATTTTCCTCTTCCGATGAGTCTTGAGGAGCTTAAGGAATTTGTTTCTATTTTTAAGGAAAGCTTAGTAGGACCAGCTCTTGGGAAAAGCTTAGAACCATTAGGACCAGCATATAAAAAGTTGGGCTTGTATGTTTCTGAAGTTAGTGAGCAGGAGGTAGAAATTGATGGTGAGCCAGCCATACAGCTTACATATCTAATTTGTAGGTCTCATCCTAGACCTCCAGATAAGATTTTGAGAAAAGAGATGGATATAATAGCAATAAAGGACAGTACACTTTGGGCGATTAGCTGCATGGCTCGTCCCGCTGACTATGACCGAGTGAATAAAACTTACTTTGAACCTATGATACAAAGCTTTAAATTTGAATAGGGAAGGATGATTGAGCTCAGCATAGAAGGGGGGGCTTTATGAAGATGGGTAAGTGGAGGATAGTAGCTGTAGCGCTAGCTATCCTGCTGACTGTTCCTTTATTAGGAATAGCGGTACAGAAATCACATGGGTACACCCCTAATGGTTCTGAGTATCAAGAGACGCTAACCCAAGTTTCCACCATTGGTGCCCTCCTCAATGGAGTCTATGGGGGGGTTATCTCTTATGGTGAGCTAAAAGAATACGGTGATTTTGGTCTGGGTACCTTCGAGGGTCTGGATGGAGAGATGGTGGCTTTAGATGGGAACTTCTACCAAATAAGGAGCGATGGAGTTGTCTATGAAGTACAGGATTCCATGAAGACCCCTTTTGCTCTTGTAACTTTTTTCAATACTGATAAGAGGGTAAAGTTAAGTGAAGGGATGGATTATGCTGATATACAGGAATTTATCGATGATTTGATTCCTACAGAGAACATCTTCTACGCTATTAAGATTAGTGGAACCTTCAGCTATGTAAAGACAAGGAGCGTACCCCCTCAAACCAAACCATATCCATTGCTGATAGAGGCTACTAAGGAGCAGTCTACCTTCGAGTTCAGTAATGTAAGAGGCACCGTAGTTGGCTTTCGCTCTCCACCCTATGTTAGCGGAGGGATAAACCTTCCTGGATATCATCTCCACTTCCTAACAGGGGATGGTAGTTCAGGTGGGCATCTCCTTGAGATGGAGATAAAGGATGCAGAATTATTCCTAGACTACACCTCGAGACTGTTCATGATTCTGCCAAATGAAGGTGGTTTTTACCAGGTAGACTTAACTCAGGTTAAGCAGGAAGAGTTAGAGAGAGTAGAGAAATAATCCACAACCCTGTACAAAGCTTGGGAAGATAAAGGAAGAACTCAGGCTTATAAGCAATTAAAAGCGAAGGGCCTAGACTAGTTTCAGAAAAAACCTTTTATGTAACAGGTTCTCAGGAGGCGAATTAGCTGCTCTAACCCAAAGTGTCCAGCTTTAGGGGTTCACTCCACTCTCTGAGTTTGGCTACCATAAGTCTTTGGCCCCCAAAACAGTGTCTTACACCCAGCATCCACTTATCTAAACTCATCGTCTGGATTCTGGAAGGTACAGGGCAGAAGCGAAGGGCGGCCACTGAGCTTTTTCCAGTAAGATCCTTGAATACCCCACGATATTCAGGAAACAGAAGGTCCATCATACCGATGAGAAGATTGTCATGCCTCGTCCTTTCAGTCCTCACCCTTCTGTAGCTTCGGTAGGTGTGTTTCAGATCAGCATATACTCCCTGGGGCAAACGCGGTTCCAGGGATCTCCCAGTGCGTAGGAGCTCTGCGATCATTGTGGCATCCCGCCGATCATTCTTGTTCCGAGCAAGATCGATTCCCTCTCGATAGCGTCTAACAGTGAAGGGGATTACTAGCCGAAAGGGAAGCCTCTCACTTTTAAGGAAGTAGGCTAAAGGTCTCCAATAGTGGTCTGCAGGCTCGCATCCAAAAAGGATAGCCTCAGCCCTCATTCGTTCCTTCCACTCCTTTACCCTTCTTATCAGCAAATTGAAGCCTTCCCTAGAATTCTCCATGGTGAAGTTGGTCAACACTCTAGCGCCCCATCCCACGACACATACAGCGTTATGTCTCTTGCTTATGTCTACCCCCACGAAAAGTGTCCTCGGCTTACACTGTGCTAGGTTCCTTGCTATCCTATTCCTCATATGGTCACCTCCTGCTAATATTTCTCTTAGTTTACCAGCAGGAGTTATTACTATTCGTTATACTAAAGCGGGGGATTTACGTGGTGTACGACAGTAATAGCCAGGGTCATATCCCAAAAGGGGCCTTATGAAGGTCCAGAGAGCATAGGCCGACCTCATAGCTGCTCACCCCAGCTCATACACCTTCCCCGGGTGTGTGAACAGAAGCCGAAGCGCAATCCGTGGAGGGTCAAGCTGCAGTATCCGGGACAGAGCACTCCTGTAAAGCGACATCTGGGAGCGGTATCGTTCGGCACTATCGGTTAACCGGGCACCGCCCGCAGTTTCATCGCTCTTGAAATCCACTATTGAAGCCCTCAGCGATCTGCCATCCGGACCCCGCACTATGGTAACGCGGTCGAAGACGCCCGTTATCCACCGATCGCCCAGGACAACCTCAAAACGCTTCTCACGCCACAGGGTGACATTGCCCCTGGGGCGGGTAAGGACCTCCCGCACCTCCGCAGACGCAAGCGCCCGACGGAAGTGCTCGATGGCCTTTTCCTTCACATCCTCCGCCGCAGTCGATTCCTGCCTCCATTTCCAAATCAAACCCTCGACATTCACCTCACCAATCCAGGAAATTTTTTGAAAGAGCTCATGCACACCCGTGCCGAAGTCCAGTATGTCATGCCTGTCAGGTGCAAATAGCGAATCGGCCTTCACCTCGCCCTCCGCACTCATTGACGGCGACACAAGCACAAGTCGGCACCGCCGCGAAGGTTGTTTGTGGAAGCCCTCGTACAGCTGGCAGGGCTCCACGATTTCGGTGCGCTCTTTTTGGGGTACCTTTGTGTACCAATCGCCTTCACCTTCTTCGTAAAGGCAGATAAATTCCTCACCGTCAATCGTGACGTGCTTGCCATTAACCGGCTTCGCTTCCCCAGCCAGCTGCACCTTCAAAAAAGTTGCCGGCCTTACTACAGCAGCACCCTTACCCGGAAAAGCGGTAACCATGTAAAGACCCTGCCTGGCCCGAGTGAGAGCCACATACAGCAGACACAGCGCATCAAAGCTTGCTGTCTCATCGCTCGCCCGCACCTGTTTTGCCAGAACCGGGTCGCCTTCAGCTATTATTCTGCGCGGCATCTCCATAGCCCAGAGCGGACAGCTTGTGCTGGGAGCACGTGCTACTACAAAATCAATCCGACTTCCGCCGGTCATGGTTCCGGTTTGCAAGTCGGGCAGTATGACTATATCAAACCCCAGACCTTTGGACTGGTGTATGGTCATGACGCGCACTGCATCGCCGGCGGCGAGCTCATGCAAATCGTAGTTGTCAATGAAACGCAGAAAGGCGTTGCAGTCACCACCACCCCCGTCAAACTCGTCGGCGGCGTCAACCAAATCGCCCAGCCGCTTTCGACCAAAATCGTCGAGCAGATGCGCCGCATCTAACCGCGCCCCCCAATTTCGAATGAATACCTGAAAGCCAGATGTCTGTATTTCTCGCAGCAGTACCGGCGGCAGGTTGTCCCGGCCTAACCCCGCCCCCACGAAGCATTTCTTAAGGGGGCTCATCTCCAGGTGACGCCAGGCAAAGGTATCACCCGGATGTGTGGCAAACTTCACCAACGACAGGAGAACAGAGACAACCGGATTATCTTTAATCGCAGCCCTCCCTTCATGGACGATGTTCATGCCCTGACACTCGCCGCGCAGGAAGTCGACGATTTCTTTGCCACTATCATTGCTGCGTACCAGAACCGCCACCGAGAGCCCGCGGCTCAGAGGGTCAATCTCCTTCAATAAATGAGCTACAGCCCGGTATCGGTCCTCATCGGTGGGTTTGACTTCGCCGTTCTGACAGGGGGGCTCCAGGAGTGCAGCGTAACCGTGCCGGGGAACAAACTCCTTCTCCAATTGATGAACCTGCCACACCTTCTCCCATTCGGCAACAGCACCCGCTGGCAGACCTGCGCCGGTCAAATCTCCAAACACGCGATTAACCGTATCAATGATGGGCTGGCAGGAACGGAAAGATGTGCTGAGTGGTATCTGCTCAATCTGAGACCCATATTGTTCCAGTATGATGTTAAACAGCCGGTAATTGCCGCCGCGCCAGCCGTAGATGGCCTGTTTAACATCACCAACATAGAAGAAGCTGCGCCGACCGCTGTTATCCTGCAAGATTTCATCGGCAAGATTGCGGAACACCTCCCACTGTAGATCGCTGGTGTCCTGGAACTCGTCCAGCAGCCAGTGGTCGAGCCTGCAATCGAGGCGATAGTCAATATAGAGCCGCGCTTCCTCGTCTGCTATGCGGCTAAGTAGGGAACCGCCGCTCTGACTGTTGGCCGCCGTAAGCAGGTACTGGGCATCGGTGAAGGTGAGCTTGCCCTGCCGACGAATCATGTAATCGTAAAATCGCTCATACTGCTCCAGGATCCGATAAATGCCGTGCGTCCTCTCCAATTCGGTGCTGAGTTCCGTCTTTATGACGTGAGTGAGCAGTGCCAGTGTCAGGCGGCAGCCTTCCCCGGATATGTTACACTTCGTCCTGTCGATACGGATGCTGGCTTGTCCCCGGCGCAGGTCATCCACATTGGCAAGGAGCTTCTTAAACATATATTCGACATCCCTTGTCCAGGCAGAGTCAGCAGAGAAGGTGCGAACGGTCTTAATGAAGTTGAGCCAGCGGCCCATAACATCGCCGTCCCAGCCTTCCTTCGCCAGTAGCGCCTCCAGCTCGTCCGCTGCGGTATTGACATCGTCCACCGCTGTTAGCCAGGGCGACCCCCAGGGCCAGACCACATCCTCTCTTCCCCAGTCATCAGGTGCGGGCAGGAGGCGGTAATAGCTCTGGTAATGGGTGATGAACATATTGAGCCTGCGTTCCAGTCCTTTCTCCTCCCGCCCGAAGTTCGCCTGTTGGAAGGCCTCGAGGAACTGGTGCTGTGCAGAGCGGTCTACATAGCGATTGTTAAATATCGTGCCCAGAATCTCCTGTCGAGCGCTCTTCGCTTGAGCTCCGTCGCTATCCAGCACATGGAAAACCGTAGGGACTCCAATCTCCATGGGGAAGGCTCGAAGCACTCCGATGATGAAGCTGTCCAGCGTGCTGATGTGCAGGCGGTGCAGGCCGACCAGGAGCATCCGAAGCAGCCACAGAAAGTCCGCCTGCTCAAACTTCGGCTTCCCTATTCGTTCTCCGGTTCTGTGCGCCCCTTCCATTGAGTTGGCGGCTTCACACAGGTATCCGATGATGGAGTCAAAAATCTCGCCCGCCGCCTTTCTGGAAAAGGTCAGCGCAATGATTTGCTCCGGCTTAACCCCATTCGCCAGCAGCCATATATAGCGATGGGCGAGCTGAAAGGTCTTGCCCGTTCCGGCAGATGCTACTATGACCTGGTGCCCGATTCTATCCTTCGTCACTGCATCCCTCGTTTCATAAAGGACGTAAAGGCGGCAACATCAATGCAGTCAGAAACATCCGGGCGAAACAGGGTCTCAAAATCGTCGTAGGTAACTTTTGTCGCCGGCGGCCAGAATCTGCGGTTTCGGATATCCCGAACGACACCCTCAGTGCAGGTCACGGCGGATTGCAGAAGCTCGTTACAGAAACCGTCCCAGATAATAACGCCCGTGTCATTTACGGACTTCGGCAGGTTGAAGTAACCTAACTCTATCTCGCCTCGGAATTCCTCGCCGTCCGGAAGCAGGAACCTGTAAAGCGGCATCTGTAAATCAATCCAGCGCCTCTCCGCTCCGTTGACAGCGACTTTCATATACTCCGCAGCGTGTTCCGCGAGGGAGGCGAAATGGGCTTGCTCCGGGCTTTGTATCCTGTCCGAGGTCTTGTAATCGAGAAGCCGTATCAAGCCGGTTTCACGGTGGCGGTCAATTCTATCTATTCGCCCCCGTACGAGCATATCAGCCAGCTTTCTGCTGATTTCCATCTCGCTCCGCAGAATCTCCCACCCTTCCCCGACCAGCCCGGCCTGTACGCGGGCCGCAGCAGCAAGTCGCTGTTTCGCCGAATCGAGCTGGACTCCGACCATGAGCGGCGGGGACGGACCGAAGCGTTTTGCCACCCATTTCTCCGCCTCGGCATAAAGGAAATCGTGCAGCTTCACCTCATTCTCACAGCAGCGCATCTCAGCGCTTCCAGCCATCTTCTGCAGCACATAATGCATAAGTGAGCCGAAATCCAGGGCATCCATCTCCCTTTTCTCGTCGCCCAGCTCCTCCATACCCAGCACATGCCGCAGGTAAAAGCGGAACGGGCACACCAGGTAATCCCTGAACTGGGTGACCGACATCCTCCCCAGGTCCTCCCGACCCGCCGGAAGGTCTGCCTGGAGCAAAAAACTGGTCGTGGGTGGATAATTAGCCCGTCTTTCATCAGGACTGCCAAAAAGTCGCTCAGCGCGTCGGGGGAGTTCCTCATCGCTGCAGTGGAAGAGCAGTCGTGACGGTTTTAACGGGTCGCCATCTTTGCTTGTTTTCCCTACAATAAAGCAGACACGACCTTTTTCCCTGCGCGATTCAATGAGCGCACGCATCAAATACGCATCGGCGGCAAGCCGGTCGGCGTCATGTCTCAGATTTAACAGTCTCCGAAGAGAGTCCGGCAGAAACACATCGCTCAACTGGACGGATGGCACTACCCCATCATTCATTCCGGTGACAATCAGAAATGGGGCATCGTTCCAGGACAGCTCAAGCCAGCCCTCGAGGTCAATGGTGGCGCCCTCACGCTCCAGAAAGTAACGCTGCTCACCCAGCCTCAGCAGCAGAAGCTCCATAGTTTGCCTTTTTTCAATTCCCAGGGCGTTCATACTTTTGTTGGAGAGCTCACGGAGCGTGTCATCTACCGGCTCCGCCACCTTTACAAATCCTTCATCCTCAGGGTTATCGGGGTTAAGCGTGCGGACTTTATACAGGGTCTCAAGCAGCGACCTCACCGCGCCGTCGAGGTCGCCGTCCTCAAAAATCTGGACTTGTTCCCGGACGACCGCTACAGCCTTCCCCAGGTTCTCAAAATCCCGCCGTCCCTTTTCTTTACCGGGCTGCCGGAGAGGGAAACGACTGAATATATCTTCCAGCCCCATGGGCAGGTGATAATTCTGAAACTTGTCCAGTTCCTCCAGTACCCGTCGAGCCGACAGCCTGTGTTTTTCGCGGAGAAAGTCAAGAACATCGGCATGTCGTAAAAAAGTGCTAAAGGCTGAGTATGTGCCCTCATTAACGAGGTCACGGAATGCCTCAAGGAGCTTATACAGCGGATGTCCGCTCATAGCCTTTCCTGCAGGATCGAATGGGAGTAATCCTTTGTCTGCCAGGTCGGCTGCCAGAAACGGAGTCACTCCGCCATCAGGCACGCCGATGGCTATGTCATTGGGACCAAAATGGCCGCTCTCCACCGCTATAGCTTCCAGAACCTTGCGGCTCTGCGACGCCGGTGACCCGGCCAGTATGATACTCTTTTCAGCATCGGGGATATCAATTTGGGACTCGCGCCACTTTTCTGCCACCGGCCGACCCCAACCGTCAAAATGGTCCGCCAGCGATTTGGGTGCATGTATCAGGACAGCGATAGAGGTCTTATCAGCGAGACGCTCCAGCGCCCTGAGCATGAGCGGCGTGGGGTCGGGCACCATAGCGACAACTACTCGCTCGATTCCTTCCGGTAGCTCCGGCCTCTCGGACTGTTTAATTTTCAGGCTGCAGGGGTCCTGGCGGTCAAGCTCGCTGAGCCGCTGGAGGTAAG
>Ga0209633_10004645_pt1 | contig 12287 bp, 12 predicted proteins | sample Cruoilmetagenom1_FD_187290 | JGI IMG/M metagenome (GOLD analysis project Ga0209633, IMG submission 187290) | Oil polluted marine microbial communities from Coal Oil Point, Santa Barbara, California, USA - Sample 1 (SPAdes) (version 2) | ecosystem: Environmental > Aquatic > Marine > Oil seeps ... | reverse complement strand
AAAAGAAAAGGTGGATGCAACAGGAGAAGGAAAGGCTGTTGAATCCATTGCATCTGTTCTAATAGAAGAAATTGATAACTCTGTATGGGTATAGAATATTCCAGCCTGGATTGGGATAAAATAGTTAATGTTTTGAGAATGATCGCAGAGAAAGCGGAAACACCAAGCGTTTCAATTTTTGCCAATAGAAAAAGCACCCCCTTTCAGATTCTAATCTCTACAATTATCTCCCTACGCACAAGGGATCCGGTTACCATTGAATCTACCGAAAGGCTATTTCAAAAGGCTCCTGACCCAATGTCAATTTTACAAATGGATACAAATGAGATTGCACAGCTTATTTATCCTGCAGGATTTTATAGAAGAAAAGCTCAAAATATAAAGCAGATAGCACAAATACTATTGGATCAACATGAAGGGCTTGTGCCTAGAAACATTGAAGATCTTCTTGTCCTTCCAGGAGTAGGCAGGAAAACTGCAAATTTAACACTTGGCTTAAGTTACGGAATACCGGCACTTTGTGTGGATACTCATGTTCATAGGATACCCAATAGAATGGGATGGGTAAAAACAAAGACTCCCGAAAAGACAGAATTTGCTTTTGTCAAAATACTACCCAAAGAATACTGGATTGAAATAAATGAGCTACTGGTAGCATTTGGTCAGACTATCTGTACTCCTGTTTCTCCTAAGTGCTCTGAATGTCCTTTTAAAGAGGACTGTCCCCGGATTGGAGTAGATAAATCCCGCTAGTTTTTTTTACTAATAAACAATTTATCAAGAGAAACAGAAAGCCCCGGGAAGCGAAATGATTCTGCATTTTGTTCCGATGAATATAAAGCATCCCCATCCAGCTCCCTCTCTTTAAAGGAATAGACCATTACTGAATTTGTCTTTGGATCGATAATCCAGTACTCCTCTATTCCGCTCTCCATATAGAGATCAAGCTTCTTGACTCTGTCTTTGCTCCGGGAGGATGGAGAAAGTATTTCCACTACCAATACAGGGGTTCCCTTATATTTGTCCTTCTCGTTAATATCCTTCAGGTAGTCACACAAAACAATTAAGTCAGGCTGAACCACATTTATATCATCTTCAGTCTCTTCCCGTAGTAGTTTTATGTTCTGCCGAATAAGATTGATGTCAAAAGGAGCCAAAAAAGAATCACAGGAATCATGCCTGATTAAATACTCACGGAATAGAGTATATAGTTCCCCCAGTATCCTTTGATGTGTGAAACCTGGGGAAGCCATCAGATAAACCACTCCGTCAATTAGCTCATATCGATTTTCGCTTTTTTCGGTCATCTCAAGAAACTGCTGATAGCTTACATACTCTTCCTTTCGGGGACTTGTTCCGTAGTCAGCAAATGGTTCACCTGCTTCCAAGTCTTCAGAATTTCCGGGATAATATAGCAGCATGGCCTGCTTCTTCCCATTTCTGGTTATGATGACATTTTCAATTTTGCAGAGTTTCAGATACTTCCCAAAATTATTCTGAACTTCTGTAGCTGATACATACATGATAATCCCCTTTTGTTTTAGCTAACCAATAGGAATTATAACATAACATTAGCTAAAATACCATATAATAGCTAATAAAACTTTTGCGCTGTATCTCATTTTCTTTAAATTCCTGTTGTTTTATTAATGCGGTAGAACTCAATATAAATAGCTAATGCATCATCAGAAACACCAGTTTTATTTATAGTTTCCTGTTTGAGGTTTTCTAGTCGACCTCTAATTTTCGGGCTTTGTTTTTTTCTTTCCAGCTTAACCAATACCTTTACTGGAAACACCTTCTCAATAATCCGGAACAGATTTTCAAGACTGGAAGTACTGGATTCCTCTGAAGCAAGTAGATCCTGTTTATTTAAATACCTGGTTAACCACAAAGACTCGATCTCAATCGTATCCAGATCTTCAATTTTTTCTCCTGCAGCCAAAGGATCAACTCTACAGCGTATAGACTTGAATATTGCAGAAAGAATACTATCTGTTTCAACTTCCGGTCTTCCTCCTTCATAACTATACCTATAGGTTTGTTCTATAAGCACTGGAAGTTTTACCTTTCGATCATTCCATGCCTTCCATGCCGTAATTCCACCACCTATTGTAAATAACAACTCATCTACCAGAGGAAGGGGATCCGGAATAACCCAGTTAATAACTCCAAGAATAAAAACTCCAACACCTGCTGTAAAAAGTGTATTTAATCGTTCAACATATTTTAAACGCCTTTTCTGAAGGATCTCTTTTACTTTATCTTCTATCTCACTTAAGGCATTCGGAGAACAGCCATCAAATGTCCGGATAATAATTTTACGGGAAAGAATATCTTCAGCTTTAAAATCAGGATAGGCAATAGAATAGGAGGACCCTTCAAAAGAGGACGGAAGGATGTAGATATATATTGTACCGGAACTATTAACATTCCCGGAGGGGATCAGATTGTACTTCATACCGCTAAAATCTTCACATCATACTTTGAAATAATTTTGTCTACAGAAAGAAACATCAAATCCTCAACAATTGCCTGTGCAATCAATAGACGATCAAAAGGATCTTTATGATGCATTGGTAAATAACGTACTTTACTTGCATGCTGCCATGAGATTGGAATCTCCCTGAAGTTTTGATCAAGCAGAACTTCCAGATAATTATCAGGAATATCCAGTTTTTCAATAGCACTTTTTATACTTATTTCCCAAACAGATGCTGCACTTACAAAACAAATATTGTTTCTATCTGCAATTTCCTGACGATATTTTTTAGGTAATGAATCATTATCATCCAACCACCATAAAATTATATGAGTATCCAGAATAAGATTCATAAGCCTACATCATTCCAAATGCTTCGGACAGATCGTCCGGCAGACTATTAAAATCATCAGCAATTTTAATTTTTCCTTTTAATACACCTGGAGTACGTTGCACTTTTTTACCGGGATATTTCTCCAAAACAGCAACAGGTTTACCGGCTTTTTTTATAATAATCTCCTCACCTTTAAGAACTCTCTCTACAAGGGCAGAAAAATGTGTTTTCGCCTCAGTTATGGTATTAACTATCATACAAAGCCTCCAACCAGACCAGATCTGGTCTGACCTTATAAATATACCTTTAAAACAGGAGAAAATCAATAATAATTGTCAGGTAGAGACAAGTTTTAAACCTGCCTCTATTTGATTAAACCCTGCAAGTAAACCTGAAAGTTCCTGGAGGAACCTTGCTGCCGGAGCACCGTCTACCGCCTGATGATCGAAGGTTAGGGATAACCCTATGTGAGGAACAAATTTTACATTCTCTCCATCCATTACTGGTTTTGGCTGAATGGTACATATTCCGAGGATTCCTACCTGCGGAGTATTCAAGACAGGGGTAAAACTTTCAATTCCCAATGGGCCGAGATTTGTAACGGTAAAAGAACCACCTGACAGTTTATCCGGAGTGAAATCCTCAAGATTATGTCACAGCCAGTGGAGGCAGGTTTTAAAATCTATTCCTACTTGACGGCTACACACTTTCGGATATAGGATATAATTATTCATACAGGTTCCGTTAATAACGGATAATAGGGAAGCAGGTGAAATGCCTGCGCGGTCCCGCCACTGTAATGGGGTTTTTCTTCTAAGAAACCACTGACTGCTGGTTTAATGCTGGTCGGGAAGGTAGAAGCAATCAGTCCCCGGAGCCAGGAGACCTGCCTGTTTGACATTACCCCTTCATTGGTTTGCGTAGAACAGATCAGGGTATGGACAAACCCTTCCGGAGATAATCCATATCCAAAAAACTTATTTAAAGGTGTGGATATGAGAAAATTTTTAATCATTACAGTTTTATTACTCAGTATCATTCCTTTTTCTGCTTTTGCAGAGGGAGAAAGAGAAATTCAACCGGTAGTAACAGAAACAGGAATTACAGTAATGGATTCCTATGATCGGTCTGTCACAATAGGAAAAGCAGCTGCAAGAGTAGTTTCACTAGCCCCCAGTGTAACAGAAACAATATTTGCTCTGGGAATGGGAGATATTTTAAGAGGAAGAACTGATTATTGTGATTACCCCCCAGAGGCCCGGGACGTTCCCAGTATCGGCAGTCTACGTGAACCTGATATTGAAGCAATTGCAGAGCTTGAACCTGATATTGTAATTGCATCAACCCACTTCACTAAAGAGTCTCTGGATAAATTAACATCCCTCTCTATTCCTGTTGTAGTTCTGGCAGATCAGGACAATTTTGAAGGTGCGTATCGTACAATCGAAAATATTGCCAGGCTGATCGGGGCTGAAAGAGAAGGGAAACGCATAATTACCGATATGAAAACTACAGTAAATAACGTAATGAAAGCTGTAAAAGGAAAAGATATGCCGTCTGTTTATTACGTAATCGGCTTCGGTGAATACGGTGAATTTACTGCCGGGGGTGATACTTTTATAAATCAGATTATTGAAATGGCCGGCGGAAACAATATTGCATCAGGTATTAAGGGCTGGTCTTTCAGTCTTGAACAGATTATTGATTCAGATCCAGATATTCTTGTATGCTCAAAATTCTGGAATGCAAAAAACTTACTTATTGAAACTAATGGTTATAAAGATCTAAGAGCAGTTCAGACTGCAAACCTCTTTGAGATAGATAATAATATGCTCGACAGGCAGGGTCCAAGATTGGCGGAAGGGCTGAAGGCTCTTGCTGAAATTATCCATCCGGATGCATTCTAAAGTATAAAATGATATCAGGGAAATACAAAAAAACAGTATTTTTGCTGCTCCTTTTAATTCTTCTGGGGACTATAGTGATTGCCGGATCACTCGGCAGCGCCAGAATATCCTTTTCGGATGTTATTAAAATTATCATCTCTCCTATTACCCCTGCCGGTATAGAAAACAATGTAATAAAAGAAACTTCCAGAATTATAATCTGGAAAATTCGTCTGCCAAGAATTGTTCTGACAGTTATTGCAGGAATGGGGCTGGGTGTCAGTGGTGCAGTTTTTCAGGGAATATTCCGCAACCCAATGGCAAATCCATATATTCTCGGCATCTCTTCAGGAGCTGCCTTTGGAGTTACTCTGGGGATGACAATGGGACTTCAGGTTACCTTTTTAGGAATTGGAGCAATTCCAATATCTGCTTTTATTGGTGCTGTTGGTACATCAGTAATTGTCTATCTTATTTCCGGCGGGGGAAGAGATATTCTCCCTCTTCTGTTATCAGGTATTGCAATAGGTTTTTTTCTATCTGCAATGATGTCTCTATTAATGTACTTCAACAGGTCTCAACTGGAAAATATTGTCTACTGGACAATGGGAAGTTTCAATGCATCCAACTGGCAAAAAGCGGCCATAACTGCTCCGGTTATTCTGCCTGGAATTTTTTTTCTTATTATTTTTGCAAGGGATCTTAATTTAATGGTACTGGGAGAAGATTCTGCAAACAGTTTGGGAATCTCAGTCAGAAAATCCAGGCTTGTATTCCTGCTAATCTCTACACTAATTACAGCCAGTGCAGTTGCAGTAAGCGGAGTAATCGGATTTGTAGGATTGATTGTACCTCATGCAATAAGAATTATAACAGGTCCTGATCACAGGACTTTAATACCTTACAGTATGCTGGGCGGAGCTATTTTACTTTTGGTCTCAGATACTATTGCCAGGACAATTATTGCCCCTACAGAGATTCCTGTAGGCATAGTAACATCTTTGTTGGGAGCTCCATTTTTTCTATTCCTCCTTAATAGAATGAGGCACCCCAAATGAGAGAAAATAATGTAGTCCAGACAAAAAATCTTGACTGGGCTTACAACGGAACAAAAGTACTGGATGATGTATCCATAACTATTAAACCGGGAACTTTTACAGGTATCCTCGGACCCAATGGTGCAGGGAAAACAACTCTCTTAAAACTGGTTCTTAATCTGCTGGATAACGAAAAAGATTCAGTTCTAATTACAGGAAAAGATATTAAAACTTATTCACGAAAAGCACTTGCAAAAATTGAAGCCTATGTTCCCCAAAGTGTAAAAATAGATTTTAATTTTACTGTTGAACAGGTTGTATTAATGGGAAGAACTCCTTTTTTAGGAAGATTTGACCGGGAGTCGGGTGAGGACATTGAAATTGCTGAATGGGCTATGCAGGAAACAGGTGTCCTGAAATTTAGAGAAAAACTAATAACACATCTTAGTGGAGGAGAGCTGCAGAGAGTCGTTATTGCAAGAGCATTGACCCAGGAACCTGCAATACTGGCCCTGGATGAACCCACAAGTCATCTGGATATTCATCATCAGATAAATATTCTATCAATTATCCGTTCATTGGCAAAAAGAAAAAATCTTACAATATTGGCAGTACTTCATGATGTTAACCATGCTCTTGAATACTGCGATAATCTTTTTCTATTGGATCAGGGTAAAATTGTTAATTCGGGTTCACCTGAAAAGGTTATTACACCTGGAGTTATGAAAGATGTATATAATTTAAATGTAGAAATTAAAAAAAACCCCTTTACTGGGAATTTATACATGGTTCATGACTATACTTAACTTTTGCAGGAGTAACGAGAATGACAAGACTGCTTATTACAGGTGGTATTAAATCCGGAAAAAGTTCCTACGCTTTGGAACGGGCTAATATGCTTCCGGGTAATAAAAACTTTCTTGCAACAGCCATTCCTTTTGATAAAGAGATGCAGGATAGAATTATTCGGCACAAAGAGGAACGAGGTCCCGAATATTTTACCATTGAGGAAGCCATGGATATTCATCTCCACACCAAAGATAATCTTATCCTCGATTGTGTAACTGTATGGATGAATAATCTTTTCTATAAAAAAAGAGAGAATGAGTGGGAAAATATCCTGGAATCATTTTTATCCAATACTAAAGGAAATATTATTATTGTAACCAACGAAGTGGGTATGGGGAATATTCCCTTAAGCCCTGAATTACGAAAATATAATGAATATCTGGCTGGAGCAAATAAGATGATTGCAAAAGCTATGGAAGAGGTAGTGCTGATGGTCTCGGGATTACCCATGTGGGTAAAGGGAGCTAACCTTTGAAGAAGCTTTACAATTCTTTTCTCACAACCTTCGGTCTTATCTGCAGGATACCAATCAGGTTTAAATATAGTACAGACTTTTCAATGTTTGGATTCTTTTTCCCTGTCGTCGGTCTCATAGTATCTGCTCTGGTTCTGGGATTATATTCAATAATAAATCCCCTCTTCTCCCAGTTTGGAATAACTGTTTTTCTAATACTGATTATTCAATATGGTTCTTTTAATCTTTTTCATTTTGACGGACTACTGGATTGTGCGGATGCTTTTTTATACAACACTACAAAAGAAAAGCGTCTTGTAATATTAACAGATAAAAGAACAGGCGCTTTTGCAATATTTGCAGGTGCCACATATCTTCTTTTTAAAATCTACCTGTTATACACATCTGTATCAATAATAAATTCAAGCGGATCAATCTGGATATGGACTTTTATTTTATTTTTATACCCGCTGACAGGCAGAATTGCAGGTTCTCTTATGCCTGCAGTTATTCCTCCTGCAGAAGATCCAGGCCTTGCAGAACTGCTTAAAGATTACTCCCCACTGCTTGTTGCTGCAGGGATAGTACTCTCTTTATCTGTACCTTTTTCCATCGTGCTTTTTTCTATGCCAATATCTGTTAGAATTGTATTGATCCTTGCCCCTTTCACAGGAGCGATTCTATCCGGACTGACTGTATCCGGAATTTCTAAAAAGCTTGTTGGCGGATATACAGGGGATTCCATAGGACTTACAATAGAAACAGGAGAAATTATCCATTTACTAATAATAACTGAGATTCTGGGGAGACTGTTCTGAAATTCCACGGTGGTAATATAAGAGATTTTCAAGAAAATTATGATCTAACAGAAAAGCCTATCGATTTTAGTGCAAATATCAATCCCCTGGGTTTTCCTTCCTGGCTGCGAAAGGAGGTTAATAGAAATATTGAAACTCTAATCCATTACCCTGATCCTGAACAGAAAGAGATAAAGGAAGCAGCAGCTAAGCATTTTGGTATAAGTTCCGACAGAGTTATCTTTGGAAACGGTGCCAGTGAGTTTATTTCAATCCTCCCTGATATTCTTGGTATAGATCATATTATTATTCCAGTTCCTTCCTACAGTGAATACGAAAAATTTTCCGGAAAAATTAAAACTTCTTTTCTGATGCTTAAAGAGGAAACAGATTTCACTCTGAATTTAGAGGAACTCAGCAAAAAAATAGATTCTTCTAAAGGCCGGAAATTAATATACATAGGACAACCCAATAATCCAACAGGGAAATCCATACCAGTTACCGGGATAGTAGATCTGGCAAAGAAACATAAGAACACGTTTTTTTGTATAGACGAGTCCTTTGCAGATTTTATCCCCGGATACTGTTCTATTGCAAAAACGGCAATTGCAGAGACGGAGGCTCCAAACATTATAGTTATTCGCTCTCTAACCAAGTTTTACGGGATACCCGGTCTTCGCCTTGGAATCTGTTTTGGGAATCCAGACATTATCCAAAAAATAATAGAGGTTCAGATTCCCTGGTCAGTAAATACCCTTGCCATGAAGATAGGGGAGAAACTGTTTGACGATCATCAGTTTTTTGAAGATTCAGTTAAAACTGTAACAATATTAAGAAAAGAGCTTAGTAAAAAACTGGAAAATTTTTTCTGGCTGAAACCCTTCAATGGAGAAGCAAATTTTCTTCTTATAAAAATTACAGACCCTGTTGTAAAAATAAAAGAACTCTATAGATATCTTGCAGCAAGAGGAATAATAATAAGATTATGCGACAGTTTTACAGGACTGGATGATTCATACTTTCGTATTGCTGTCAGAACATCCCGGGAAAATGAAAAACTGATCAATTCCCTTGCCTCTTTCTCAAAAGAAGGTACAGACAAAGGAACAGAGCTTCCATCAATAACCAAAAAGAGAGCCCGCCCCCTTATGATACAAGGTACAGCCTCAAATGCCGGTAAGAGTATACTGACAGCAGGTCTGTGCAGAGTACTTTACGAGGATGGATATGCAGTTGCTCCCTTCAAAGCACAAAACATGTCAAATAACTCTGCAGTTACCCTGAATGGAAAAGAAATTGGAAGAGCCCAGGCTCTCCAGGCAAGAGCCTGTAATATAAATCCTGATGTACGCATGAACCCTGTCCTTTTAAAACCATCTTCCGAAAAAGGATCGCAGGTTATTCTAAACGGATTACCTGCCGGCAATATGACAGTGAAAAACTGGAAAGAGTTTAAGCAAACAGCAAGAGCTGTAGTAGAAAAGAATTACGATGACCTTGCATCAGAATACGATGTTATTATCATCGAAGGTGCAGGCAGCCCGGGAGAAGTTAACTTAAAACAAAATGATATTGTTAATATGGGAATGGCAAAATATGCAAATTCTCCGGTTTTAATTACTGGAGATATAGATCGTGGTGGAGTATATGCTTCGTTCATTGGAACTATGGCAGTTTTTGAAGAGTGGGAAAGGGATCTGGTAAAGGGGTTTATTGTAAACAGATTCAGAGGAGATTCCGGCCTTCTTAATTCTGCTCATGATTATCTTTTTGAATACACAGGAAAACCTATTCTGGGAATTGTACCGTTTATTCCTGATCTTAATCTGCCGGAAGAAGATTCCGTGTCCTTTAAAGACGGCAGTTATTTTAGTTCAGCCAAACAGAGACCAGAAGCTAATGAATTAATTAGTATTGGTCTAATTGATCTTCCCTATATTTCCAACTTTACAGATATGGATCCTCTTATGCAGGAACAGAATGTTGAAATTATTCTTATTAAAAACCCGAAAGATCTGGAAGCTGAGTTTGACTGTATTATTATTCCGGGAAGTAAAAATACAGCCAGTGATCTATCCTGGCTTATTAAAAAGGGGTTTTCCAAAACACTGAAAAGCATGAAAGAAAAGGGCGTAACCATTATTGGTATCTGTGGAGGATTCCAAATGCTTGGCAGGCGGATAATGGATCCTGAACATGTGGAATTATCCGGAGGATCAGATAAAACCTATATGCCAGGTCTTGGAATGATTGATATCGAAACTACCTTCTATACTGAAAAACAACTTGCACGTAAAGAAGCTCTTCATACTCCTTCCGGCTGCTATGTCAGAGGATATGAGATCCACCACGGAATATCGAGTATAAAAAACGGAAAAGTGATAATTAAGTCTGATGAAGGACTCCTTGGAGCCTCCTCGACCGACGAAAAAGTATGGGGAACCTACCTTCACGGCATTTTTGATGCTGATGAATTCAGGTTCTGGTTTATAAAACAGCTTCGGAAGAATAAGGGACTTCCAGTATCAAATAAGCCATCTCTAATCTATGATATTGATGCTTCCCTTGACTCTCTTGCGGATGTTTTAAGGGAAAGCCTCGATATAAAACAGATAAAAAACATCATTGGATTAGGATGATAGGATGAAAAATTATATTCTACTTGTTATTGCCATATCTTTAGATCTAATAATCGGAGATCCTGTTACCCCTATACACCCTGTGCGCCTGATTGGCAGTCTCATTTTAAAAATCGAAACGCTGCTCTACAACACCAAATTTTCAAAAAGAATATCAGGTTTTATTGGTGTTCTTTTGGCCCTGGTAACAGTAGTTGTTCTGTTTACTATTCTATATCGGATTACAGGCTCCTTCCCCTATGGGAAAGAAGTATTCAGTGTTCTCGTTTTTTACTCCACCATTGCTATCAAAGATCTTGCTCTTCATGGCATGAGGGTAAAAAGAGCATTGGATAAGGGTGATATCCTGCTGGCCAGGGAATGTGCAGAAATGGTTCTAAGCAGGGATGTTGATGACGTAAGCGAAGAGAAGATAATAACAGGGACTGTAGAGAGTATGAGTGAAAATTCATCTGACTCCATAATTGCTCCGATTTTCTGGGGGCTTATACTTGGACCAGCCGGAGCTCTTGCCTACAGGGTTATCAACACTATGGATGCTATGTGGGGTTATAAAAATGAAAGGTTTATTGATTTTGGCAGAACTGCAGCCCTGCTGGATGATGCTGTAAACTTTATACCTGCGAGAATAACTGGTATGCTTATCTGTTTGGTTTCAGGTTTCAAAGGTGGATTTAGTTCTGGGTTGAACACGGGGTTTGGTTCAGGATTGAACGCAGGGAACCCGCTGTCTACAACGTGGAGAATTATGATTCGGGACCACAATAAGACTGCCAGTCCCAATGCCGGTTATCCGGAAGCAGCCATGGCCGGGGCTCTTGGGATTCAACTGGGGGGAGAGGCGTCTTACTTTGGAAAGATTATATATAGACCAACAATAGGTAATAATACAAGAAACCATGATGCTGGAGACATATCCACATCATTAAAAATAATTGCGGTATCTGTTATGACGTTTATTATTTTATCCGGTATTGTTAATGCACTTATACAATATTTAAGATCAATATAAATAACTTTGGCAGTTAACTATGAAAAAGTGGAAGTTGATTTAATCAACTTCCATTTTAGTTTTTTATAATAACAATAAGTATCTATTCATCCCTGGCAATAAGCATTGTTTTGGGGTCAAGCTTAAGTGTCATGTCTTTTGGTTCAAGAACATCATGATCTTTTATAACCTGCAGACTAACATGATTACCTTCATATTTTAGAGTAATTAATACATCAAGGTCATCTATTCTGTTTTCAAGATCTTCAGGGACCCCCATTTTATTAAATACAGGATTTTCACCATCCAGAGAAACACTGAACCATAATTCAATATTTTCTTCTTTTATAAAAGTTTTTAATTTATTAAAATCATCCTGAGGAATATCTGAAATATTATAGCCATCAACTATTACGGAGTCTGCTTTGAAATTGCCATCAGTCATCATTGCTTTTAAACTTCCAAGAACCTGATCAATAGTAGTTCCCTGACTGTTGAAATTCATTATCATTCTATTTTTTATAATTTCGTCATGGATATCCACTGCATTTTCAAGATTTCGTTTTTTAGCAATTTCTTTAAAAATATCTTCATACCAATTTATAATATGATCAACTTTCTGGGAAAATGAGACATGAATTACATGTCGGTCCCGGAAAAGTTTGTCAGTTGCAATATGGACCAAACAAGCAGTTTTCCCAACACCTTTCTTTGAAGCAAGTACACCTATATGTCCTTTACCTAATCCACCATTTATTGATTTTTCAAATACTCTAAGTGGACCTCTTTTATTTAATTCAGATCGTACCATTAATATA
>Ga0209633_10004644_pt1 | contig 12288 bp, 8 predicted proteins | sample Cruoilmetagenom1_FD_187290 | JGI IMG/M metagenome (GOLD analysis project Ga0209633, IMG submission 187290) | Oil polluted marine microbial communities from Coal Oil Point, Santa Barbara, California, USA - Sample 1 (SPAdes) (version 2) | ecosystem: Environmental > Aquatic > Marine > Oil seeps ... | reverse complement strand
GTACCATATCATTTGATCAAGCCGCGTTTCGTAAAGGTTGTAGGGAAACTCAATGAAAGTAGCATCTCCATTGGCCCTGAACTCTCCCCTGCGCTGTTCCAGATCGATAAATGTATTGACATTGCTGGTTAAGAAAGAATAGTCATCATAGGTGGGATTCTTTAGCTTCACACCGGCAGAATCTGCCCTAAGAGATCTTGAACCATAGGAAAAATGATCCGATTCGATACGCGCATCAGGAAAACCCATGGCACCATCTCCTGTGAGACCGGTAGGAGAAAGTGCAAGGTTGCCTCCATGAAAAATACTGTCGTTGAAAATCTTAAATGTCTTTTCCACCCTTGAAACCGCAAGCATATTTTCTTCCGGAAACAGTTTTAAATCCACCACACCATTCTCCACATAAGGATATTCTGTCCCTTCGTTCTGTTCGCGTACCAGGAAGCTTCTGGTTCGTGCCATCATGGAATCGGGATGCATCAGGAAAAGATCCGATGAAGCGGAAGAGCTGAGGTAGTCAAAAGACCCGTATCCGCGCAATCCCGCACTACTCATTTCTATATCTTCATAAAACGTACCCACTCCTCCATAAAGGCCGATCCCCTCTTTAGGCGCCTCCATATAGAAACCCAATGAGTTATCTTCCCTCAAAGTCATTTCCAATTGTAAGGGTGGCAGGATGCCTGCTGAAATAAAAGTTCCATCTGGCGAAATAGCTTCGGGACTAAAATTATCCAGACTATCGATGGTAAAGGGTTCCATCTGAAAGTAGAATTCATCCCGGCCATAGACTCCCTTTTGAATGCTTGGATCATCAAAGTAAATATAGGAGCCTTCCAGACTGGTAAATACGGGATATTGCGGAAAAGAGGCCAGACCCGATTTATTCTGGGGATCATCTATGAGCAAGGATCCAGTCATATTCTCCATGGCATTCTCAATCCGTGCCAGTATGGGTTCACCATACTGGTTATATTCATCGGTCTTGATTGAGATCTTAAGAGAATCAATCTGCTGCAGATCAATCTTAAAATCATCATAATCAAAGAAAAAATTCTTTCCTGTAATCTGAAACAGACCCGCATCAACAACTCCATCAAACAGAAAAGACCTGTTGCGCTTCATTACAATGCTATTCTCATTTGGGATCAGCCTTACATTTTGTGAGTCGCTCAGGAAGATAACCGGTATCCCTGAGATGGTCAGGTCCCTGGTATATAAATCCAGCTGAGCATTAGAGGCTCCTTCAAGCCTGGAGATAAAACGGATCACATCATAGTCTCTCTGCCGCATGGAAGCAGAGATATATTCAAAGGTCTTCTGACGCACTGTAATCAGATCATTACTATCGTCATAATAAACAAAGCCATATTTGGCGAGGCTCATAAGCAGATGCCGCACCTGGTAGGATGAATACCCTATGTAATTGGCATAATTAGGCAGTGCAAATGTATTCCCACCAAGCATTTTGGAATAAGTATACAGCTGTGCCAGCGGATGTTCATAATCCAGGCCTTGCAGATTCATATAAAAACCATAATCAAAATAGGTGTCTGATTCAAATGTGGCCCGGCCAACGGAGGTTCCCTGCAGGGCCTGTAATTTCATAGTAGATTCTCCCCTGGTCCAGTAAAGCTCATCGAAATTCATATCGATGCTATGATAACTGTTAGAATATGGCCCAAGCGACTTAAAATCTTCTGACTTATTGAGTCGGAACAGTTCCCTTGCCACATCAAATGAAAGCTCCAGGTCAGGATGAAAGATGGAATCCCTGCCAAAATATATAGAAATTTTAGCATGAGGCGATCTGATAAACCGGCCGTTCATTGAAACCCTTTCGGCTTCAGCTTTTATCCTCAGGGTATCCCCGTCAAAAATCTCAAGTACTGCAGGGTCTCCATCCACTGCAGAACCTAGCAGGTTGGAGCCTTCAATGGCCAGTCCGCCGCTATAATGAATACCCGGAGCGAAATTATCAATCTTGTATGAGCTCTTGTAGGAAAGAAATTTTGGATATACAATTGAAGAAAGATCCTGAATCAGAGATACCTTATCCTCCAATCTGCCCAGGGCAATTCCTTCAAAAAGTGCAGGATAAAAGAGTTTCACTGAATCGGCTGAATATCCGGTCGTTTTTAGATTAATCTGGTAATTCCCCAGAACAGCATTCATCTCACTCTCAGGCATACCTGCACGCTCCCAACTTACCTTTCCATGGCTACCGATCCATATTAAATCAAGGGGATTAATATACCCAGAGGCATCTTTTATCTGGATGTAATCTCTACCCGAGTAACATGCCACTGTTACATTTTCGAATCGAACCTCCAAATGCTCCTCTGTAAGAAAATGAAATGAAGGACTCGAAACCTTCCAGGTAATGGTGTTGGTGCTGAAAAAGATATTCTCATCCAGCAGCGACAGGGAGACTGTAAGCAACTGATCTATGGCTCTGACAGATGCACCCTCACTCTGAAGCAAGAGTTTAAAGCCATCGAGCCATTCCTCATAGCCATGGGAGGTCTTCCCTTCCGTAAAAAACTCCATCATGATCCGCTGATACTTGATAAAATGTGGCCTGGGCCTACATTTCCGCTTCAGCATTAAATTAGATACTTTAATGATCTCGAGCTGGTGTTCATAAGAGAGAGAATCGTAAACCCAAACAAAACTATTAAAATCGGCTACTTCATTTGATTCAAGAAAATTTCCTGTGAACAGGGCTAGTTCTGAAACATAGCGTCCTGTATCACTGGTGAACTCCTTGATGGACTGGGCGTTTAATACGCTCACCAGCTGAAGAAAAATAATTATGAAAGCCGCTTTTCTCATGCTTGCATATCACTGTTCCGATGGTTTATAAAAGTGAGACATATCCAATTGGATTCCTCCTGTGTATTCAGATGATCAAGACCGCATCTGTATGCCTCGTCCAGTACATATTGTGCATCCTCTGCAAGAATTCCACTGATGAGTAAAATCCCCTGTTCAGCCATGTGTCCTGTATATTCAAACAAGTCCCGGACCAGTGTATTCCTGGTAATATTGGCCAGAATAACATCAAACTTCTCCAAATACAGCACCCCCACATCACCAAGTCGAACATCCATAACATCTGCTCCGTTCCTGCTTACATTTTCAATGGCATTTTCATAGGCCCACTGGTCATTATCCACACCCAGAACCCTGAGAGCACCAAGTTTACATGCGTATATACCCAGGACACCGGTTCCGCATCCCATATCAAGTATCCTCTTCCTTTCGAGCACATGATTTCCCATCTCCCTGATCATCAGTTTGGTGGTAAAATGATGCCCAGTTCCAAAGGACATCTTTGGTTCGATTACAAGCGTAAAGGGAAGGTCGCCCGAAGAATCATGAAAGGGTGCCCTGATAAGCACCCTTTCATCAATAAGCACCGGATCGAACTTCTTTTCCCACTCCTCATTCCAGTTCTGATCTTCGGTTCTGTGGAACCGATACTGAACCTTAATGTTTAAATCTTTCAGCTCATCGATCAGCAGGTTCAGTTCTTCAACATGAAAGTGTATCTCATCAATATAGGCCCGAATATCGTCCTCTTCTTCGATAAATCCCTCGAATCCGATCTGCCCCATTTTTGCAAACAGAATCTCTTTTTCACTGCTGCTCCATGATCTGGCCGGTATTACAAATTCAAGGTATGCCATTCAACCTATTTCGACTAATAAGCATTTACTATTCCCAGAAAATCTTCAGCTTTCAGCGCAGCTCCGCCAATCAGGCCACCATCTACATCGGGATTGGCAAAAAGCTCTTCGGCATTGGAGGGCTTGCAGCTTCCCCCATAAAGAATGGATGTATTTTCAGCCAGGTCCTTATCGAATAGTTCCACCAGCAAATCCCTGATGAACTTATGCATTTCCTGTGCCTGATCTGGTGAGGCAACAACACCTGTACCAATGGCCCACACCGGCTCATAGGCAATAATTACCTGGCCCATATCCTCTTTGGTGAGACCCGCCAGGCCCACTGAAATTTGCTCTCTGATAACATCAAAGAGCTTTCCACTCTCACGCTCCTCAAGCACCTCTCCGCAACAGAAAATTGGCTTGAGTCCTTTTGACAATGCAAGTTTTGTCTTCTTGTTCAGCAATTCATTGTCTTCTCCATAGTAAGCACGTCTCTCCGAATGTCCCAAGATTACATACTCAACACCAACTGAAACCAGCATATCGGGAGAAATCTCTCCGGTATAGGCTCCTGACTCCTCTGAAGCACAATTCTGCGCACTCAGCTTTACCCCTTCAATCAGATCATTCACCCTGCTTAGGTGGGTATAGGGAGGGGCTATGATAACGAGCGTTTCACTACTTTTCTCCTTCTCCAGTCTTTCAACAGCTTTAGCAAGTTCCATCCCGTCTTTCAGAAGAGTATTCATTTTCCAGTTTCCGGCAACAATTTTCTTTCTCATTTTATTTAACGTTAATGATTCATATTTAAAATTAATAAATATTCACAATGCACTGGTATATTACAGTTTTTTATACCCTAAGCGGTGAGATACGACCCGATAAAAGCAAGAGCGAAAGTACCGAAAGAATAAATATTATGGTAACTCCCTGTTCGTGCCTGGCAGCAGTAGAATTTAACAGCAGCTTGGGGAAAATATGATCGAATTCAACCATATTAAATGAGAATTCATCAGTGATCCCGGCATCAAATAATAGCTCTGCCTCCTCATCCATGGGAACAGAGGCATTCCCGATCAATTCCTGCAATTGAGAATCCACCTGTTCCAGAAGGGGGAAATCTCTGAATCCCCATTTTCCAATAATGACTCCGTTTTTCACCAACATGAACCCAGGATTGGAGCGAACAATGGTCTTCAGCATAATCTCATCACCAGCCAGAAAAGGATAATCCAGATTCAAGGCTGAGGAAATTGACTCCACATCCACTGTGGTAGAAGAAGTTGCTGCATAAAAGGAGAAGTCTCCCGCAAACACTTGAAGCTGGGACCACTCTTCGGCATTGATCAGTGCCTGTTCATTGGCTCCACTGAGTTCATGGCTGATCATAAGCAGGCTATATCCTCTGTCAGAAAGGATCTTTTCAACCAGGTCTCGTCCCGATGGATCCATAAGTGCAAAGTCATGAATTGGGGGCTCATAACCCTTCTTCACCAGCTTCGATTCACTGTCTATGAACTCCCAGCTCAGGGTATCTTTAGGATAGTCTTCCATGGTAAAGGAGCTCGTTTTTCCTGTCTCCCGGTTCCTGTATATGAGGGTGGTACTATATTCGTCCATTCCAACTCCATCAGGAACCTCCATCTCCTCACTGATCACCGTACCTATATCGTAGGGCCTGAAATCAAGCAAAGGCAAGTGTCTGTAATTCCAGAAAGAAAAGAGAGATGCAAAAACAAAAAGACTGGCTACCACCATCCACTCTCGTAAAGGCAGTCCTGTATCTTTCTCACTCTTTCTTGAAAAGTACAGGATCAATACAAATACCATCAGTATCACATTCTTGAAAAAGGTCTGCCAATTAGTAATTATCAGTGCATCACCAAAACAGCCGCAGTCCGATACCGGGTTAAAAAGTGCCAGAAAGAAAGTGAGTAGTGTAAAAAAGGACATGAAAAACAACAATACCATAAAAGCGATTCTTCGCCGGTATCCCAGAATCAGAACTAGCCCGAGTAAGATCTCAAAGGCTGAGAGAATTATCCCCATGGGAAGCGAAAGAAATTCCAGGAAATCCAGTTTAAATGCGGTAAAGTAATCTGCAAACTTATAGGCCGATCCCAATGGATCCACCGCTTTTACAAAGCCGCTGAATATGAACACTGTGCCAATTAATATACGACTTAAAAAACGTATGTACTTCATTTCACTACACTATTTTTTTAATAATCAGATCCGAAATGATCCCAGGGGGCAGCATCTCACCATCCGGACTTGTACAATCAATAATCTCCAGATCATCCACCTGTCTCTGAAGCGACAGGTATACCTGCCGAACCTGCTCCTGGAATCCAAGGCTCTCTTCATGAATATCCCGTTCTCCCTTTAAGTAAGCCCTGTCATCACCGTTCCTTTCGTTGTTCAACTGCTTCCTTGTAAACTCAAATGGAACATTCAGGTAGAGGTTCAGATCCGGTCTGGGCAGCTTGTTATATGAAAATTCAAAGTCCAGTATCCAGTCCCTCAACTGCCCCTGATCTTCCCTGCTGCTTAACTTCGCACATTGAAATGCAATATTTGAATAGACATAGCGGTCCACAATCACCAGCTTTCCTTCATCCATCCACTGTTTGATCCGGAAGGCAGCATCTGCTCTGTCGCCTGCAAATATAAGGGCTACAAGGTAGGGATCAACCTGGTCGTTAGCCCCCATCTCACCACGCAAAAACCTGGCTATGAGCTCTCCGAAAACACCCTCTTCCAGCCTCGGAAAATGAAGGTACCTGTAAGGAACTTCATTTCGTTCAAGATATTCCCTTAAAAGTTTCAACTGAGTGGATTTCCCGGAGCCATCCAATCCTTCAATCACTAAGAAACGCATGAATTAATTCTGGATTATTTAATGTAATTTTAAATCAGTTTTCAAACATACAAAATATAGGCTCAACCTATCGAGAATAGATGAATAACTTCTCCACATCCAAAGCCCTATTTTCAAAGAATTTATCCCTGAACCTGGGAGGAGTGATCATGGACCTTTCTACCCCGCGCGTGATGGGAATCATCAATGTCACTCCCGATTCATTTTATGATGGAAGTAGAGTACCCGGACCAGAAGAAGCCCTTGAAAAAGCGAGGCAAATGATAGAGCAGGGTGCCGATATCCTTGATGTGGGAGCAGTCTCCACAAAACCGGGCTCAGTAGAGATATCCGAATCTGATGAGCTGGAAAGGTTGTCGCCTACACTGGAGGCTCTGCGTGAGAATTTTCCCGAAATTCCTATATCGGTGGACACATGGAGGTCAGGGGTTGTCCTTAGTGTAAATGAAAGATTCGGTGTCCATATGATCAATGATATTTCAGCAGGCACCCTGGATCCAAAAATGTTTTCCACCGTTGCAAAACTGGGTATCCCTTATGTCATGATGCATATGCAGGGTACTCCTCGTACAATGCAGGACGAACCGGCTTATGAAAATGTGGTAGATGACTTGCTTCAATTCTTTGCAGAAAGAGTTTACAAACTCAGAAAGCTGGGAGTGAATGATATCATAATCGATCCTGGATTCGGCTTTGGAAAAACCCTGGAGCAGAATTATAAACTACTAAGCGAATTTGATTCATTCCGGATACTCGAATTACCATTGATGGCAGGGATATCGCGTAAATCAATGATATACAAACTATTAGAATCTGAGCCGGATCAGGCCCTTAACGGAACCACTGCAGCTCATATGGCAGTATTGCTCAAGGGTGCCAGTCTGCTCAGGGTACATGATGTCGCAGCTGCCAGGGAAACAGTGAAGATCTTCCAGCAGATTTACTAAATTTGGACCCAGAACTTTCGCATGATCAGCACTTTTATACATATCCGCCTGCTTGATTTTATCGACATCTTCCTGGTGGCCCTACTCTTCTATCAGCTCTATATGCTTATTCGAGGTACTGTGGCTTATAGCATCACCCTTGGTATTGCTGCTATCTACATATTCTGGTGGGTGGTGCGGGCCATGCAGATGGAGTTGCTAAGCACCATCCTGGGATCGGTACTTGGTGTAGGAGTCATTGCACTAATTATTGTGTTCCAGCAGGAGATTCGCAGGTTTCTTATTTATGTTGGTTCACGCTATGTAGACGGAAACCGCATCAGCTTTGAAAAGCTGCTGAACATCAGCTTCGAAACAAAGTCACAGGTTAAAATTCGTTCCATTCTGAAAGCGGTAATGCAATTCTCCCTGGAAAAAACCGGCGCCCTGATTGTAATTAAGAAAAAATCCAACCTGGATATGTTTGCACAAACGGGCGATGTGCTCAATGCTGAAACTTCCAGCAGGCTTTTCATAGCCATATTCAATAAAACCAGTCCCCTGCACGATGGAGCGGTAATAGTGGAAAATGATAAAGTAAGAGCTGCCAGGGTGATCCTTCCTGTCACTGAAAAGATGAATCTTCCACCTGAGTATGGACTGAGGCATCGTGCCGGACTTGGTATTTCAGAAATTACTGACTCCCTGGTTATCATTGTATCAGAAGAGACAGGTCAAATATCCATTAGCGAAAACGGGATCCTGCAAAAGAATATTCCTTCCAGGATATTAAGACAGAAACTGGAAGAGGATTTCAGTTAAAAGCTAAATTGAGCGATGAATAAATTCGGTTTGGCCTTTCATTTGGCCTGTTGATTTATTATAGATATTCAGCTTACTGTTCTACAAGAAAGAAATGAAGAACCTTAATCAAATAAAATCTTTCTTTCATAAAAATAAATAGTACTACAAAGATTTCAACACTATGGATAGAGTTTCTATTGTATCCCCAGAAAACATAGGCAGGAATTTTATTCCTCAGGAATATCTTCCCAAAGATAAGGATGAATACTACCAGAGGAATAAACAAACCATCACTCCGGAATCAGGATGGAGGCATCTGCGAGCGATTGAAATTGAAAGACTTGTAAAAAACCATAATACTGCAGATAATTGGGATGAATTACTGGTTACAGATGAGTTTGATACACGTCAAATTAAAAACACACAATTCTTTGGACTGGTCCGAATTGGAAGGGTGCGGAATATTATTTTACAGCATCACGACCTGAAGGTGCCATCGGGAATCACAAATAGCCTTATTATTTCTTGTGATATTGGCGATGATGCTGCTATTCATAACGTCCATTATTTGTCCCACTATATTATTGGTGATAAAAGCATCTTGTTTAATATTCAGGAAATGCATGTTACGAATCACGCTAAATTCGGGAACGGAATTGTAAAAGAAGGAGAGCCGGAAGATGTTCGAACCTGGCTTGACCTGATGAACGAATCAGGCTCTCGCAGAGTCCTCCCCTTTGATGGTATGATAACGGCTGATGCATATTTGTGGGCAAAGTACATTGATGACAAACCATTGCAGGCGAATCTTAAGAAGATTACACAAAACAGCATTGACAATCGTCGCGGTTATTATGGCTTAATCGGACACCATTGTGTTATTAAAAACTCGCTTATTCTGAAGGATGTTAAAACTGGTTCAAATTGTTATATTAAGGGGGCTAATAAACTTAAAAACCTGACCATTAATTCTTCGGAAAAAGAGCGTACACAAATTGGAGAAGGAGTGGAATTGGTGAACGGCATCATTGGTTTAGGGTGTCATATATTTTATGGATGTAAAGCAGTAAAATTTATTCTTGGCAATAATTCCAGTCTGAAATACGGGGCCAGGTTAATCAATTCATTTTTAGGAGATAATTCAACCATCTCATGTTGTGAAGTATTGAATAATTTAATTTTTCCGGCACACGAACAACATCATAATAATTCCTTCCTTGTCGCCTCGGTACTTATGGGGCAAAGCAATGTGGCAGCCGGCGCTACAATTGGTTCCAATCATAATAGCCGCTCCAATGACAATGAAATTCAGGCCGGCCGGGGATTTTGGCCAGGACTATGTACCAGCTTGAAGCATTCAAGCCGATTTGCATCATTTGTATTACTTTCCAAAGCGGATTACCCGGCAGAACTTGACATCCCTCTTCCCTTTTCGCTGATAAATAACAATTCATCCTTAGATCAACTGGAAGTGATGCCTGCTTTCTGGTGGATGTATAATATGTATGCCTTAGCCCGTAATTCCTGGAAATTTCAGAGTCGTGACCAACGAGTGAAAAAGGTTCAGAATATTGAATTTGAAACATTTGCCCCTGATACGGTGGAAGAAATATTCAATTCCCGCAGACTGATTGAAAAATGGACTGCCAAAGCCAGTTTGCGACATAAGGATAAATTAAGCAATATAAAGAATGACAATGATCTGATTATTTTAGGAAGGAAACTATTATCAGGTAAAGAAGAAGCAATCAATGGCCTGGAAGTTTTAGGTGAGAATATGGAGAATACCAAACGAAACGTACTAATTTTAAAACCGTACAGGGCATACCATGCCTATGGTGATATGTTGCTCTATTATGCCATGAAGAATTTGGTGAACTATATGAATTCGCATCCTGAGGCTACGTTTACATCCATGTGTGAAGACCTAAAGAGTAGCCGGTTGCATGATTGGACAAATTTGGGCGGACAGCTTATGCAAAAAGAAGATCTGGATATGCTTCGAACTGATATTGGTTCAGGTGTATTAAATACATGGGAGCATATCCATAACAGGTATGATGATCTTTGGGCCAAATATACGCTTGACAAACAAAAACATGCATTTGCAAGCCTTTGTGAATTATTCGGTACAGAGAATCTCACCTTAAGTGAATGGGAATCGGCTCTTGATAAAGCAGCGTACATTCAAGATTATATATGTAAGCAGGTATATATTACGCGAAAAAAGGATCATGACAATCCATTCCGGCAGGCGACATATAGAAATATGGATGAAATGACTGCTGCTATCGGGACTATTGATGAGAATCGCTTTATTATTCACGTAAAGCAGGAAACTGAAGATTTTAAATTACTGGTTAAAGAAATAAAAAAGAGGAAATTATGAATTTAAAAGATCCTAACTATTCAAACTTTGCCCTGGTCCAGGAAATGATGCATACTGTCGATGTAGTAAAAAATTTCGATCCAAACCAGACCAAAAGCATTGCAGGAGAGATAAAATCTGCCGGTAAATTGCTACTTAGCGGAGAAGGCTCCAGCCGTATCTTTCCAGCCAAAAATGCCATACGCAAAGCATTGACATGGGGTCTTAACATGTCCATTTTTACAGATGGTTCACGTCAATCAGTTCAATATGATCTGTCGAAATTAGCTGTATTCTGTGCTTCCAACTCCGGACGGACAAAAGAAGTAGTCCTGCTGGCAAAAAAATTAGCTGCAATTGGCAATGAAAAACGATTTGCTTTGACTGCAAACAATAACACCCTGTTAGAAAAAGAATGTATGAGAACATTTGTTCTAAATTGCGGATGGGAGAAAGCTGTTGCAGCTACAAAAAGCGTTATCGAACAAAGCCTGTTTTATGAATCTATTCTCTGGCATATTCAGGGTATTGATAGGATAGCTGAATTTTCAAAACTACCAGCATTCATTGAGGAAGCCCTGACTTTGCCAATCAGCAAGGAGGTTGTAGACTTTGCGGCCAAAGCCCCGACCATATATTTTTCAGGTTATAATGATGGAGTTGCTGAAGAATTGACACTTAAAACCAATGAGATTACCAGAAAAAAATCTGATTTTCTCGAAGGGACCTACGCCGTTCATGGCATAGAAGAAGTTATGGGTGAAAATGATATTGTTTTTCTTATAGATCCAATGGAGCAAGAAATTGAGAAGTTCCAGGAAGTACTGGTTGAAGGAGTTGGGCTTAAAGTGGTTGCCATAGCTGATTGGGATACCCCTTTTACAACCATTCGCATCCCTTCAGCAGGAGATATGAATCCCTATGTGTTTTTAAGCGTAGGGTGGAATCTCTTGGTGGAAATAGGTCTCGCTATCGGTATCAACCTGGATAAACCAGAACGTGCTCGCAAAGTGGGGAATGAATTTTTAGGATAGTAAACTTAAGGTCTTGTTCACTTCTTCCTGAAAAGAGAATTCTCTTCACCCTGAACAAGCCTCTTAATATTTGAACGATGTGTGATCAGTACAAGTAGTACCGCTACCATTGAAAATATCCTGATAGTCAGATATTCCGATTTAAACACCCAGATGATCCAGACAGGATAAGTAAGTACTGCCAGAAGAGATCCAAGTGCGGATATCCTGGTAAACAGGAAAACCAAGAGGTAAACCCCCATGGCCGCCAGAGCAGCCAAGGGATGAATGGCCAGTCCCACACCGGTAATGGTGGCAACTCCCTTCCCTCCCCTGAATCCGGCAAAAACAGGAAAGATATGACCCACAACAGCCAGAAGGCCCAAAGCAATCTTCAGGATCACCCAGGCCTCTGATCCGGGTATTATTACATGCTGCAAAAGTGCCAGGTTTACAGCCAGGAAACCCTTTAACATATCCAGAAGAAGAACTACTGTACCTATGAGTTTCCCCAGCACCCTGAATGCATTGGTGGCCCCAGCATTGCCACTTCCATGATCCCTGAGGTCCACTCCTTTAATGGCCCTTCCAAGCCAGAGGGATGTTGGTACGGAACCCAGCA
>Ga0209633_10004643_pt1 | contig 12288 bp, 10 predicted proteins | sample Cruoilmetagenom1_FD_187290 | JGI IMG/M metagenome (GOLD analysis project Ga0209633, IMG submission 187290) | Oil polluted marine microbial communities from Coal Oil Point, Santa Barbara, California, USA - Sample 1 (SPAdes) (version 2) | ecosystem: Environmental > Aquatic > Marine > Oil seeps ... | reverse complement strand
GAGTTGCTAGGCTCACAAGCCATTCTTAAAAAAGAGCCACATTTGTCCGATCACGTTAAAGCTGGGGTTTATGTGCCTAGAGAATATGTAATTGATCCCTGGACAACACCTTATATTTATATGAAGCAGGCACTTCAAAATGGTGCCAGTCTCGTTCGCGATTGTGAGGTTTTAGGCGGTGAATTTGATGGTGAACAATGGCAGCTAAATACCAGTCAGGGAAGATTTAAGGGGGCGACCATTATCAATTGTGCTGGGCTTTATGGTGATATTATTGATAAGGCGCTTATCAATGAAAGCACATTTGAAATTCGCCCCAGAAAAGGACAATTCCTAGTCTACGATACAGCAGCAAGCCGTTTATTGGACTCCATTATTCTACCTGTGCCCAATGAAATAACCAAAGGTGTGGTTATCTGCAAAACAGCTTTTGGTAAAGTGATTGTCGGTCCTACAGCTGAGGAGCAGCAGAGTCGTGATGATGCCTCGGTAGATAGTGAAACACTTGAAATGCTGCGTGAAAAGGGTGAGCAGATGTTACCCGGGCTTGCCAATATTCCAGTGAATGCGACTTATGCCGGGATTCGTCCGGCGACTGAATTTAAAGATTATGTCATTAATCAGTATCAGGATAAAAATTATATTAGCGTGGGCGGGATTCGTTCAACAGGATTAAGCTCAGCACTGGGAATCGCAAAATATGTCTTTGCGCTTTATCGTGATAGTGGTCAGAAGCTAATTGCGCCAGATAAAATCATTTGGCCTTCACGACCTCATCAAATAGCGGAATGCGAAACCCGCGATTGGAAAAAGCCAGATAATCAGGGCATTGTCTGCCATTGTGAATGGGTGACTAAACGTGAGATAAAAGAGGCGCTAAAAGGGGATATGGCGGCAAAATCTTTGGATGGCTTAAAACGTCGTACCCGCGTTACTATGGGGCGCTGTCAGGGTTTTTATTGCTCGGCACAACTAAGTGAGTTATGCGAAGGGCACTTTGATCAGCCTATCGCTAAGGATGATAATGATGCATAGCTTGAATAAGCCACCACAACAATGTGATGTCGCCATTATAGGAGGTGGTCCCTCTGGTCTGGCAGCTGCAACCGAGCTAAAAAAGCTAGGAGTAGAATCAGTTATTGTATTGGAACGCGAGTCAGAAGCAGGCGGTATTCCACGGCATTGTGGTCATTCTCCCTTTGGAATACGTGAATTTAAACGTATTTATTCGGGCAAAAAATACACCAGTGAACTGGTGAAACAAGCATCGGAGCTGATGCTAAAAAGTGGGGGGGGTGCCATATGCTTAAATACCACGGTTACAGCAATTAGAAAAGGTGGTTTGCTGGAGCTTTCTACCCCTGAAGGCGTACAAAATCTGAAAGCCAGGAAGGTGATTGTTTGCACCGGTATTAGAGAAACGCCACGTGCTACAAGGCTGGTATCTGGTCAGCGACCTATGGGGATTATGACCACAGGCGCTTTGCAATCGATGATTTATCTTAAAAATAAAAAACCACCCTTTAAACGTCCGGTTATCATTGGCACTGAATTGGTTTCATTTTCGGCGATAATGAGTTGTCGACATGCGGGCATTCGTCCAGTTGCGATGCTAGAAGAGAATTCACGCATTAGCGCAAAATCTGGAACACAATTAATCGCCAAAGGTACGCGTGTCCCTGTGCTTTATAATACACGTCTGCAAACTATTCTTGGAAAGCAAAAAGTCGAGGGTGTAGAAATACTGACGGATACGGATGAATGCAGAACACTAGATTGTGATGGTGTTATTTTCACGGGAAAATTTGTTGCTGAATCCAGCCTAATGAGAGTCAGCCACCTTGAGATTGATCGAGCAACAGGCAACCCGCTGATTGACCAGTTTGGGCGCTGCACTGATCCTGATTATTTTGCCACTGGCAATATGACACACCCCGTAGAAACCGCAGGCTATTGTTGGAGTGATGGTAAGCAGGTCGCACAGCAGGTTTTTGCCAGCCTAAATGGATTACTGGATGGGTATAATCAGTACATAAAAATTATAAGCAAGCAGAAAAAGATCAAATATTTTGTGCCTCAGATGCTGGCTATTTCTAACAACGGTCCTACACAAAAAGGTATGGATAAATTACAACTGCGTGTTAAAAAAGCAGTTAAGGGTCGTTTGTCTTTAAGCTCGGACGATAAAATGCTTGCTCATAAAGTTATAAATGCTTTGCCTGAGCGACGCATTGTTTTGGCTATTCCTGAGCTTGAAAATCTAAATATTGATGGAGATTTAAGGCTAAATTTAGAAGGTTAGTGAATCGCAACAAGCGCAGACTGATGTATATCAGAATTAGCCGATGCCAATATTTGATCGCTTGTATCCAACGTAACTGATTCCCCCTGCCAATCTGTGATAACACCTCCCGCGCCTTCAACAACGGGAACCAGCGCCATAAAATCATAAGGCTTTAAATCGGCTTCTACTATCAGCTCGGTAAACCCGGAAGCCAATAACCCGTAAGCCATACAATCAGCACCAAAAATACTGTATTTACATTGCTCCGCAACGGCATGGTAACGAGCCAATGTTTCGGCATCGAACATTTTGGGTGTAGTTGTATAGATGGTTGCATCAGCGAGCTTTGTTTTTACCGCATTGGTTTTTACGGGCTTTCCATTGTAAGTGGTTTGTCTTCCCTGAATGCCAATCCAGCGATCATCCAATGCGGCGTGATCAATTATTCCGAGTAGTGGTTTTCCTTCGTAACACAAAGCTACCAAAGTACCAAAAGTGGGTTTCCCTGTTGAAAAGCTTGCGGTTCCATCAATCGGATCAACCACCCATGTCCAAGGCTGATTGGTATTGCTTTGTCCGGTCTCCTCTCCATAAAAGCCGTAGTCAGGAAATGCTTCCTGTAGAATCTCACGTATTTTTTCTTCAGTTTCCTTATCTGCAATGGTGACAGGAGATAGGTCTGATTTTTGTATAATATCTAATGGTTGGCGAAAATAATGCATACTAATTTTACGCGCAGCATCAACAGCCTGAATGGCAACTTCTAGATGTTTATTGGTAATTTCTGGAGTCATTTTAATATAGTACTTTCTATTTTGGTTTGATTATACGCAACAACAGTTATAAGTGATAACTCTATTGTCTTGAACTATATTTATTGAATAATGATTAAAAATCACTACACCGTTTTGTTATTTCTTATATCCCTTGTGCTTGCGGCTTGTTCGACAAGTCGTTCAAAACTAGACTTATTAAAACTGCCCAAAGGTTTTGAAATTGAGTTTTTTGCGGAAAATCTACCTAATGCAAGAACCATGGTATTAGGTGATGAAGGTACCGTTTTTGTTGGCACCAGAACGGCGGGAAATGTCTATGCCGTAAAAGATGGAAAACATTTTATTATTGGCAAAGATATGAATATGCCGAATGGGTTGGCATTTCATAATAAAGCTTTATATGTCGCTGTTGTTGATCAGATATTACGTTTTGATGATATAGAAAATAATCTTGCAAATCCTCCAGAGGCGGTAATTATCCGAGATGATTTACCTGATGATAGTCATCATGGCTGGCGTTTTATTGCTTTTGGCCCCGACGGGCGTTTATATATATCCATTGGTGCGCCGTGTAACATTTGCTTGGAAGAAGATTATGCCCAGATTCGCAGTATGAATGCTGACGGATCAGATGAACGCGTCGAAGCCAAAGGCGTGCGCAACTCAGTTGGTTTTACCTGGCATCCAAGCAGTAAAAAGCTCTGGTTTAGTGATAATGGTCGAGATTGGCTGGGTGATGATAGTCCGCCAGATGAAATTAATTTACTGGAGTATCAGGGTCAGCATTTCGGCTTTCCCTATTGCCATGGAGGAATTATACAAGACTCAGAGTTTAATCAAAAAACATGTGATAAATTTAGTCCGCCAATCTGGCCTTTGGAAGCACATGTAGCACCATTGGGAATTGCTTTTTATACGGGGAAACAATTTCCGAAAGAATACCATAACCAGCTTTTTGTTGCTGAACATGGTTCCTGGAATAGCAGCGAAAAGAAGGGTTATCGCATTATGATGGGTCGATTAGTGGGTGAAAATATTCGTTATGAAACTTTTATTTCGGGTTGGCTTAAAGATGATAATGTCTGGGGCAGACCTGCTTATCTTCTGGTCTTAAAAGATGGCTCACTGTTGATTTCAGATGATCAGGCTGGTGCAATTTATCGGCTTATCTATAAAAAATAGTATTCATCCCTATTAGAGTTAATTATTTGCTTGCGATAAATTGATAAATATTGTGCCACATGTCTGGATATTATGGATTATTTAGAGGTGATGGAGTAAGTTTTACGAAGGGTTTTATCTTAAGCCTTAATAATAATAATAATAATAATAATAATAATAATAATAATAATAAAAATATGCGAGATACAAAATGACTGACGTAGCTGAACCAATATCAGATCTTGAAAAAAGATTTACCAAGCGCGACTCACCGACCGTTATTACTAACGAAGAGATGTACTTTGATCCTAATGATCTGATCGTTTCTAGGACAGATACGCGCGGTACAATTACACAATGTAATGATATTTTTGCGAAAATGTCTGGTTGGACTGAAGATGAATTAATGGGTTCTAATCATAACCTGATTCGACACCCGGATATGCCTCAAATAGCTTTCCAGGTTGCCTGGGATATCATAAAAGATAAAAAAGAATTTTTTGGCTATGTGAAAAACTTGCGAAAGGATGGTGGTTTTTACTGGGTTTTTGCCTATATCATTGCTGACTGGGATGATGATGGCGTAATTACTGGCTATACATCTTATAGACGTTTTGCTCCAAAACTAGCCGTAGATACAATGACTCCAATTTATGAGTTATTGCTTGCTGCAGAGAAAAAAGGTGGAATGGAATACTCTGGAGCAGTTTTAAATAAATTCCTCAAAGATAATGGTTTTGCTTCTTATGACTTGTTTATTGTTGAATTGCAGATGAAGGCAAATGCCACTCTTGAACAAAATAAATCCTAAAAAGGTAATTTAATTTCCTCTTCCAGTCCCATGGTTTTAATTGCCGCTTCCAGATCAACTTGGTCCGGATTTTCAATCGGTTGCGCTTTTAGCCTTTCATAAAGCTCTGCTTGTTCCCATGTTTCCTGTTTTCCATCAGCCGTTTGATAATAAGCTGCCCACGGGATAAATTTAGTTAAGGGGAATAATTGCCCCACATTTGGCGAGATATCAACATTTAAGCCCGAGATAAACAACAATTGCTTACCCTGATATTCTGGCTCTTGCACTACGCTGCGAAATGCGTGATCAAACTCAACTTGGGTATTTACCTGTGCAGCTTTAAGTGCTGGCCATTCATCCGTGACGATGTAAGGCATGGCATCAATCAGGTTACGATCCATATGATCATCAGACTGGCGTTTAAAAGAGAACATTTCAGGTTTTAACTGCTTACCTATGTGTTTCACTTCTCCATTATTACAACAGTTAGTATCCATAGACTCTATTAATTGTTTTGAAGCAGTAAATACTTTTGAGGTGCTTAAGCTTTTTAAGGCATGTATTTTATCAGAGTCAGATTTTTCTACCAGACGGTCAAGTTTTAATAATAGCCCTTCATTACGTTCACCGTGCAGTAGCCAATTATCAATAGCAACCTGATATTTTTCGTCCTCTTTTGATAATAGAATATTGTTTTTTGCAAAGTCATATTCTTTTAAATACCAGTCTAGTGTTCCGCATATTTTTCCACATGATGTGGTATCACTTTGGTCATCTGTTTGCAAACGACGATAAACGCCAAAGACTCCTGACTTAGGATCATAACCAACATGGCTGGCATGAATAATAACAAGGTCTTTGCCATGGTGTGCATGTGGGCCATGTCTGTCCGTGGAAATAACACCACCAACCTGACCATGGTTAAAGGGAAATGCACCAAAATGTTTGGTGATTAAGATGACGGGGTAGCCCTGGCTTTCATCAGAACAAAAAGCACGTGAAGGCATCATTTTTCCTGATGTAAAGCCTAGTGACTTTGTCAGGTTGTAAGCACGTGCAACAAATTCATTGTAGCGTATGGCTACTTCTGCCATATGAAAAGAGCCTAATAAGTTTTTACTAGAATTAATAGCACCGTACATTTTTAATTACTCATATAGTTTTAAAGATATCTTTTGTACTTTGTTTTATCGAAAGTATCAAAAAGTGGGGGGGGTGCCAATATAAATTTAGTTGATTTATGTAAATAATACGATAGTTACAGTTTATTTCAGTTGTAGATTTTCTTTTAGCTGATAGACTTCGCGCTTTTTAGAATATTAGAAATCTTTAATAAATATCATACAGAATTAGCCGAATGAATTTATCCTCCATATTCCCTTTTTTACTCTGGTTTAAATTAATAACGAAAGAGTCACTTAAAGCGGATCTGATTGCTGGTATAACGGGTGCGGTTATCGTCTTGCCTCAGGGTGTCGCTTTTGCAACTATTGCTGGTTTACCACCCGAGTATGGTTTATACACGGCAATGGTTACGCCTATTATTGCTGCATTATTTGGCTCATCATTTCATTTGGTCTCTGGTCCGACAACGGCTATTTCTATTGTTGTTTTTTCATCCATTAGTCATCACGCAGAGCCCGGAACACCTGAGTTTTTATCTCTGGCTTTAACACTCACTTTTCTTGCGGGTGTTTATCAATTAGCTTTTGGTTTGGCGCGCCTTGGTGCATTGGTTAATTTTGTCTCTCATACCGTAGTGATTGGTTTTACAGCAGGCGCTGCGATCTTGATTGCCACTAGCCAGATGAAACATATCACTGGTATTTTTGTACCCAAAGGAGAATCTTTTTTGCATACTTGGGTTGACCTTTTTCTGGGGCTTGGTGAATTCAATATTTATCTGATTGCTATCGCTCTGGTAACATTAATTTCTGCCATAGTGATAAAAAAATTATTACCTAAATTCCCTAATCTTCTTATAGGAATGGTGCTTGGTAGCTTACTTGCACTAGTATTAAAAGAATACACAACTGGCATAAAGCTGGTGGGAGAAATACCCGCAAATTTACCACCACTATCGAGTCCTGACTTCTCATTTACATCTATAAGAATGTTGGCTTCAGAGGCCTTTGCGGTTGCCTTACTAGGTCTCATTGAGGCAGTTTCTATTAGTCGCGCTGTTGCGACTAAATCAGGTCAACGGATTAATACCAATCAGGAATTTATTGGTCAGGGAATGTCGAATCTGGTGGGTAGTTTCTTCTCCAGTTATGCCGGCTCAGGCTCATTTACCCGTTCTGGAATTAATTATGAAGCCGGTGCTAGAACACCGCTTTCTGCTATTTTGGCAGCATTTTTCTTAGTCATTATTGTTTTGTTGGTTGCGCCTTTAACGGCATATCTTCCTATTGCGGCCATGGGTGGCGTAATTCTTTTGGTGGCCTATAACCTGATTGATTTTCATCATATTAAAAAGACACTATCTTTTAGTGTTTCAGAATCAGCGATTTTGATTACCACCTTTCTGGCGACACTCTTTCTTGAACTGGAATTCGCTATTTATCTGGGCGTATTGTTATCACTGGTTTTATTTCTGGCTAAAACATCAACCCCCAATGTCCCGGTGTTATCTGTCGATGATGATCCGCATGCTACTCATCGAAAGTTTGTTAGGGTTGATGAAAAACCACTGGAACAATGTCCACAATTAAAAATTATAAGAATTGATATGTCGGTTTATTTTGGCTCAGTAAACCATATCCAAAAAGTGATGAGTAATATTGAAGACAATGAAAATATACATCATATTTTGGTTGAAGCCAGTGGCATTAACTTTATTGACCTTGCTGGAGCCGAGTTTCTGGTGTCAGAAAATAACCGTTTATTGAAAGAGGGTGGTGGACTGTACTTTGTTGGTTTAAAATCTTCTGTTTATGAATTCGCAGCGGAGTCAGGCTTTATCAAGCAAATTGGTAATGACCACTTTTTTGATTCAAAATCGCAAGCAATTAGACGTATTTACCGGAACTTGGATAAAAATGTTTGTTCGCAGTGCCAGTTTAAAATATTTAAAGAATGTGAATAATCGTCGATTCATTCAAAGTTTCCTTTGGAGTTTCTGATTAAGTCGATAAAATACAGGCGCTTTTAGCAAGTCTAAAATTATTGGACTGTATCAGAGGCTTCTTAAGGAGATCCTGATCAAGTCCAATTATTTTAAGCTTGCTAAAACTGCCGATATTTTCCACGAAGATCGCTACAAGGGAATAACCATTCCAGCTCACTTCGTGAAAAATAGCGACAATTTTTTCTGCGCTTAAATCTAATCGACTTAATCAGGTTCTCCTTAATGTATTTGCCTAATTTTACTGATGTTGCTAGGATGGTGTTGGAACTTAGTTTCTAAAGAGATGTCTGATCTTTTAGAATTTCTTTATTAACTTAATCATTAGCTTAATGAAAAATTCCTTAATTAACCCCCAACTGTTAGGAAAAAAACTACTATGAAGTATATATTTACTATTTTATTTGCTGCACTTATGTCATTTTCAATGAATGTAAACGCTGCTGAAGAAAAGAAAGAAGCTCCCTCATTTAAGAAAGCTGATGCTGATGGCGATAAGTCTGTCAGTAAAGAAGAATATGCGGCAACAGGCGTAAAAAGAGATTTTGCTGAATTAGACGAAAACGAAGATGGAAAGCTTAGTAAAAGTGAGTATTCTGCTCTATTAGAAGAAGACTGTGGATAAATCAGTTCTCTGAGTAAAAAGAAAAATCGACACAATGGCACCCCCCCACTTTTTAGCATCTAAAAAGTGGGGGGGTGCCATTGTTACTTTTGGTAATATCAGATAAGTCATCAAGATAAATCTGGGCTTTTATTAACTGATATTGATTAAATGCCTTAATACCGCTTTGCTTTAGCAATGCACTTGTAACACCTACACCCTCGATTCTGTTTCCAGAAAAACTGCCGTCATAAATCATACTGCTCCCACAAGACGGGCTTCGTTCAGTAAAGATGACAGCAACACATCTATTTTCCTGAGCAATCTTTAATGCTTGTTTTGCGCCTAAAATAAATGCCGCTGTAACGAACAGGGTTACCGAGCAAGCAGGCGCTAATTAGTTACCATCCAGAAAGGATACCAATTGAGAACGCCTCAGGCACGCAATCTTGCAACTACTACACCTTGTTATTTGAGAATTACCAAACACCAAGATGTAGTAGTCACAATCTTACGCACCTGATTAATTTTCAAAAAAGCCTGTTTCTGGACGCTAACTAATTAAAATATTCCCTGCAAAGTCTCTACCTTGTTTTTATTTGCTGGGCAATTTGCTGGCTAAGATCTTTTAGTGCCTGACTTTGTGCTTTCACATAAGCATTGTAACCTTTGCCATTTATTTTGCTTTGAATGACGGCGCGTTTAACCAGTACTTCTTTATTGTTCTGGATAAGTCTCCAACGTGCTTTAAGTGTGATGTTTTTACCTAGCTCACCATCGAATCGCTCAATATTAATACGCACTTGATAGGCGGGTTTAAAGGCAAATTTCCACGGGTATTGTTCTATTTTTTCTGTTCCTAGTAAGGATGATAGGTTGTCCGAAATTACCTGAATTAATTCTTCTTTATGTGACCCACCCCACTGGTGTAGTTCAGCCATTATTATTTCGGTATCATCTTTGCGGCTAACAATCTGAGGGCGATTAATAAGACGAGGAATTTCAAGCGGCCCCACACCAATTCGAAGTTTGTTATTTAATGCTGCTTCTGGGGGGAGTGAACTGAGTGAATAGAAATGTGTTCCACCTAGGTTATTTTGTCCATCTTTGCTTGAAGTTGTTGAACAGGCAGTGAGAATGCTAAATAGCATTATAAATAGTCTTTTTTGCTTTATCATCCTAGAATCCTCGGTTGGACAGTATAAAGTGTGCTGCTGTGGTGGTGCATGGTTAGGCATAACTGCTTGAAATGGTCGTTCCCTTTCAAGCAGTTACAACAACACCATGCGCCATCACAGTAGTGCAATTTATTTTGTAGCGTCTTCACCCTTAGAGTGAAGTTAGAATAAACAGATAATTTTAAACTAATCTTATGGTTACTGCTTGCAATAAGCGGTCAATTGAGGAATCTAGGATCGTGGCTCTACTTCCCGAAAATAACAGAGTTTGGTTTACGTTGAATCGTGTCTGCAAGTACTGAAAAAGATTTGGAAGCTTCACCTAAATCATTAATCAGTTGTTGCAGGCGATATTGCAGGGCTGAGTCTTCGCTTAATGTGGTTTTCAAACCTTTATCCAGTGTCTGACTAACACGATCAATATTGCCCAGTGTTTTGCCCATATCACGTTGCAGTTTATTACTCACATTATTAAAAGTTTTCATACTCTGGCTGGCATCCTTCTGTAAAACTTGGGTGGTTTGGGTGATACTCGACATGACTTTTCGGCTATCCGCAACGAGCAGGCTGATTTCTTTAGTGATTTTCTGTGCGCTTTCCAGTGTGTTTACAAGCTCACCTGAGAAGCCTTCATTATCAAGTTTCTGAGTTATTTTGCTGATACTTTCAGAAGTATTGGCAAGTCCCGCCAGTGTAGTTTTAACATCATTCGAGTTTATTAATTTATTGACGCTAACGATTGCCCTATTAAGTTCTTTGGTGATTTCAGTAGCATCAAGGTTTAGCAAAGAGGTTTGTGATGCGGTGGTGGGAAATATTGCGGCTTGTTTTCTGGTCGTGGGCCGTAATGCGAAAAGGGTGTTTCTGCCAGATTTACTATTCTTTTGGCTATCATTCAAAGAAATATATTGAGAACCTGTCACTAAACTATCAACAGTCAATTGAGCCTGTAAGCCGTTCCCTACCAGATTCTGCAAAACCTGTTGAGCTTCTTCATATTTGCCTTTTTTAGAAAACTTATCGATACGTAAAGAAGCTCTAACTAGTGTTTTGACTTTGGAGTTGTTCTGATTGCTTTCCAATAGAATACTTTCAACTTTGCCTACCTTAACCCCGCCATATTCAATCACCGAGTCTTCACTAAGACCATGCAGGGTATCTTCAAAATACATCACATAAAAAAGTTTATTGAGACGTTGCGTATCATCCTTTGCCAACTTGTAAGAGTCGTAAAGCTTAAAAGCTGTTTCCCCTGTTAACTCATGTCCGATTTCACTTTTAGGAGTTTCAAAAGCAATACCGCCAATGAGTAATGAAGTTAAAGACTCCATGCGTGCTGAAACACCGGAGGAATTAAGATTTAGCTCTAGTCCACTCGCATTCCAAAAACGTGTATTGGTTTTTATCTTGCTATCATAAGGTGCATGCACATAGATAAAGACATCAATACTTTCATTCTGAGGGTTTAAGCGATAACTGCTTACTTCGCCTACATTTATCTTGTGATAATAAATGGGTGAGCCTATATCTAGTGAGCCGAGACTATTGGTGTTAAGAGCAATTCGCGTGCCTTTTTTATCCGTGGTGACAATTGGTGGAATAGATAAGCCTGAATAGTTATCTAAAGGTTCGCTTTTTAGTCCTGGATCGATAGCGATATGTACGCCAGAAAAAAGTGTTTCAAGACCCGATACTCCTTGGAACGTGACGCGCGGGCGGACTACCCAAAATCTGGTATTAATCCCTAGGTTTTCTGCCATTTCCGGAAATATTTCTGCGGTCACATTAACTCTTTTTAGGTCAGGTGAAAGCCTCAGATTTTTAACTTTTCCAACCTGTACATCTTTGTAACGGATGGGTGTTTTATTAGATTCAATACCTGCTGCATTATCAAAGGTAATGGTTATGGTAGTACCGCGCTCACTATAATATTTATAAATCAGCCAGCCACCGATAAGAGCTGCTGTAATTGGGATAATCCAGATTAAGGAAAACTTTGATTTTGGGCTTACCTGTGCGCTAGGGTAGCTTTCTAGTTTTTCAGTCATTTAATACTATCCCAGATCAAACGTGGGTCAAAAGTGTGTGCGGCAAACATGGTAAGAATAACGACTGTGGCAAATGATAATGCTCCAACATTGGGTTCTACGTTGGCAGTATTACCGAACTGTACCAGTGTGACTAAAATGCCTATGACAAAAACATCGACCATAGACCATCTGCCAACAAACTCGGTAATGCGATAGAGCACGGTGCGATCCCGTGGTCTCCAACTGGCTTTGAAGTGAATGCTTAACATAAGGCTCGTGAGTATAAATAATTTAAGTATCGGTATAAAGATACTTGCAATAAAAATGAGTAATGC
>Ga0209633_10004642_pt1 | contig 12290 bp, 12 predicted proteins | sample Cruoilmetagenom1_FD_187290 | JGI IMG/M metagenome (GOLD analysis project Ga0209633, IMG submission 187290) | Oil polluted marine microbial communities from Coal Oil Point, Santa Barbara, California, USA - Sample 1 (SPAdes) (version 2) | ecosystem: Environmental > Aquatic > Marine > Oil seeps ... | reverse complement strand
GGAGAGTCGAACGGGTAGATATCAAGTTTGGTAATGAGGTGAAGACCATGTATCTCAATGTTTCAAATGAGATAAGAGATGCTCTAAAGGGTTTGGGCGCTGAGAATTTGTTAAAAGAGGAGACGAGACTGGATATGTAGGTGACACATCGTCGCTATGCAGGTCGTAAAGTAAAGGATAAAGATGAGAAGTAAGATAGGAATAATCCTACTAACAGGTGCGTGATGGCCGATGGAACATGCTCAAAAATGAGGGTCTGGGTTATTCATCCTATTTATGCCCCAACACGTCATTCGGAAGCGAGTTGTTCGGAGCCGTCTATACAAAGGGCATCAATGGGCATGGGGGCTAAACCCCTCTTAATCCGCACTCTTTAAAGTAGGGCTCTATCTCCTTCAGCGTATCTCGAAGATATTCTTTGGAGTATGGCTTAACTTTTTCCATAGTGGGCAAGATTAAGGGAGATTTTCGCTCGAATTGTTGAAGGAAATATCTTTTCGAGCCTTTGAGCCACTCTGCTATTTCCAATATGTCCCCCTTTTCGAGCAGCTTGGGAGCAAGAGTCGTCCTAAATTCATAATCCGGCGCGTATTGTTTTATAAGCTCAATTGATTCTTCGATTTTAGCTATATCCACTTTAGTTCCCACTGTCTTCCCATATCTCCCTTTTGGCGCCTTAACATCCATCGATACATAATCAACGAGCCTTTCCTCGATCAGCTCTCTTAAACGTTTTGGATTAGCTCCATTCGTATCGATTTTTATAAAGTATCCTATCTTTTTAATTTCTCTTATAAAATCCTTGAGGTCGTGCTGGATGAGAGGCTCGCCGCCGGTTATGACAACCCCCTCCAGGAAATTCTTTCTCTTCTCTAGATAACAGAGAACTTGTTTTTCGGAGATCAGGTCCGTTCCCTCAAAAACTATTTTTTTATTGTAGCAGAATGGACAGCGAAAATTGCAGCCAATTGTCCAGATAATTGCACTTGGCCTATCCGGATAATCCAGCAGAGATAATCTTTGAAACCCCCCTATCCTCATCTTTCACCTCCCACATCATGTCAAAGGTCTTTCGGTCTTTAAATTCCTGCTGCTTGCCTCTATTCCACTGCTCGACAGGACGCAAGTAGCCAACCACCCTTGAATAGACCTCGCAGGGTGTAAGCTTTCCCTCTGCTTCGCAATGTGAACAACATTCGTGCTTTCCAGGCATATAGCCATGGTCTGGACAAATGCTGAAGGTTGGAGTAATCGTATAATAGGGAAGCGAATAGTTCTCGGCAATTTTTCTAACGAGTTTCTTTGTCGCAGTAGTAGAAGGGCCGTCCTCCCCTAAGAAGATGTGAACAACAGTGCCTCCAGTATATCGGGCTTGCAAGGGTTCTTGGAGATCGAGCGCTTCAAATATATCTGTGGTATAACCCACTGGAAGCTGGGTTGAGTTTGTATAATAAGGTTCTACGGCGCCTCCATTTTTACTGTATTTCTCTTGATTGTATATCCTTATGTTCTGGTAAGTTGCTTTATCTATTCTCGCCAATCTATAGCTTGCACCCTCGGCTGGTGTAGCCTCGAGATTATAAATGTTCCCCGTCTCTTGCTGAAAGTCAGCTATCCGGTTCCGCATATAGTTGAGAACTTTAACTGTGTACTTGACACCTTCAGGATCTCCTATGCTCAAATTCATCAGATTTAGCAGGGCGTCGTTCATCCCAATTATGCCTATGGTCGAGAAGTGATTTTTCCAGTACTCGCCAAACCCTTTTTTTATATCCGCCAGGTAAAACTTGGAATAGGGCTGTAAGCCCGATTGAGTGAGACCCTCTATCACGTCCCTTTTAATTTCGAGGCTTTCTTTAGCCAAAACCATCAAATTATCAAGTCTTTCTAAGAATTCGTCTTCATCTTCAGATAAGTAGCCAATTCTCGGTAGATTAATCGTAACGACCCCTATAGATCCTGTTTTGGGATTTGAGCCGAAAAGACCTCCCCCCCTCTTTTTCATCTCTCTTTTGTCTAACCTAAGCCTGCAACACATGCTCCTTGCATCTTCCGGCTTCATGTCACTATTTATGAAATTGGAGAAATATGGAATGCCATACTTTGCCGTCATCTCCCAAATTGCTTCCAGATTTTCATCTTCCCAATCAAAATCCTTTGTGAGGTTATATGTTGGAATCGGAAAGGTAAAGGGCCTTCCACTGGCATCTCCCTCCTGCATAACTTCTGCAAAAGCATTGTTAATTAGACTCATTTCAGTTTGAAAATCGCCATATGCCTCTTCCTGGAGCTCCCCACCGATTATTACGGGTTCGCCCTTCATATAATCTGGAGGGGATAGGTCCATGGTTAAATTCGTAAAAGGAGACTGAAAGCCAACTCTCGTGGGAACATTCATATTGAAGAGAAACATTTGCATTTCCTGTTTGATCTCCTCATAACTCAAGCGATCACCCCTTGCAAAAGGAGCAAGCAAAGTATCAAAATTCGATAACGCCTGAGCTCCTGCTGCCTCCCCCTGCAAGGTGTATAAAAAGTTAACTATCTGCATCAACGCAACTCCAAAGTGATGGGCTGGCCTGCTCTCTATTTTCCCTCTTGTTCCTCTGAATCCTAGCAGGAGTAACTCTTTCAAATCCCACCCCACGCAGTAGGGGCCCAGCGTGCCGAGGTCGTGTATATGAAAATCTCCGCCAATGTGAGAGTCTCTTATTTCAGACGGATAAATCTTGTGTACCCAGTAATGAGAGATTACTCGGTCGGTGGCAAAAACATTTAGACCCTGTAGAGAATAGCTCATGTTTGAGTTCTCATTGACCCTCCAATTGAACTTGCTGAGGTACTCATCCACTGCATCCAGATCTTGAAGGACCCCCCCTATCTCCCTTAATTCCCTATGCTTTTGCCGATACAGGATATAAGCTTTGGCAGTTTTAGCGCTTCCCTCTTCCACCAAAACTTTCTCGACCACATCTTGCACTTGCTCTACATCGGGAATTTCCCCCTTGGGGACCTGCTTTTCCAGCAGGGATACTACTTTATCGGTTAGCTCCTCAGCTCTTTTCCTATCTCTTCCATCAACTGCCTGGGCCGCCTGCCAAATGGCATTGGTTATCTTTACTGGATTGAAATCGACAATTGCTCCATTTCTCTTTTCTATTTTTCTTATCATCTATTCTCCCTCTTTGTTTTTCATCAATCTTCTTAACTCTTCCTCAAAAGAGGTAATATCCGCAAACGATCTGTAAACCGATGCAAATCGTATATAAGCCACATCATCAAGGCTTTTGAGAGCTTCCATTACGAACTCCCCAATCACGGAGCTGCTGATTTCCCTCCTGCCAAGGGCTCTAACCTTCTCCTCCAGGCTATTTACCAGCTCTTCTATCTTCTCTAACTCGACGGGCCTCTTCTCCAGGGCTTTTATTATGCCCCTTTTGAGTTTTTCTCTATTGAACCCCTCTCTCCTCCCATCCTTTTTGACGATGCGCACGGGCGTTAGTTCTATGTGCTCATAGGTAGTAAAGCGCTTTTTGCATCCGGTACATTCCCTCCTCCTTCTCACTGAGTATCTACCTGCATCCCTGCTATCGGTTACTCTGGTTTCCGGATTATCGCAATACGGACACTTCATAATACCTCATATTGTGTTTTTTTTGATTATTATACATCATATGGTATGTACTAAGGGTCTTTAAACTTTCTGTTTAAACAGTGCTTTGTGTAGTCCTCCTGTTATTTCCCACAGATACTCTCCCCCTATCTTTTTCTTCTTTGCTATCTTACCTCCCACTATCCCTGTCCCTGGTAGCCTAGCCTTATCAGCCACTCTGGAGCACATACGAGAGATCGATGAAACTCTTCTAGATAATCTCTTCAGAATAACTTCGAAGAGGGTCAGCTCGAACTGTTCAGAATTGTTGAAAGGGGCAGGAGTAGCCTCTATCATTGTATCAGGAGATGGAAAAAATTGGGGTGCGATCAACCCCTGGAAGAAATAGTGGAGATGGTCAAATGAGCTTGTGGATTATAGGTGTGGGGCCCAGCGATATCGATCACGTTACGCCGTTGGTGAGGAAGAGGATAATCGATTGCGGCAGGGTCTTGGGCAGTTCTCGCGCTCTTCAAAATTGAGGAGAGGATTGAAGGGACGTTAAGATAGTTGGTAGGGGATATGAGAACAAGGCGAGAATGGCCGCAGATCACAGAGTTAGGGTAACCGATGAGAGGGAAGTCAGGGGGGATATCTATCGAGAACCTGCGAAAAAAGCGGATGAGGTCTATCTTTTGGTCGCTAGCATTCCTTTAAGGACAAAACCCAAAAATTGAGGCATATTCCGACTTGATAGGCACATCTACCGCGCAGATCCCGTCGTATGCTATCACTGGATTGGCGTCGATCTAAGATCTTTTTTCGCAAGTGGTGTATTCCTCTATCTCCAAAAACCAGCGATCATCCCTCTGTACCCTGCGAGTCTTTATGATTTCTATGCGATTTTTGAACAGGGGACCGTCCATGACGAAGGTATGGAACTCGCCATGTTCTCCACACAGATCGATTTTTCTTTTTTTGAGCTCATTGACCAGATTAATATCGATCTTTTCGCCGAGCATATCTTCCCCTAAATCCGCTTTTACTGCGACCACAATCGCCTTGAACCCCGCACCGATAAATTCAAGGAGAAGATCTTCAGTATCATTTTCCCAGAGGGGGAGTACAGGCTCAATTCCAATCTCTTTGCAGACCCTCTCGGCCCATTCCCTATGCTCCGGGAGATATATATCGCCGAATACTCCTATCTTTATGCCAAGTTCTTTCAACTTAGATGCTGCGCTCTTAAAATCGCCCTCGTATTCTTCCCAGGATGTGGGTATCTGCAGGATGGGTACGCCCATAGCCTCCGCCTGAGCTGATATTAGCTTCACATCTGTGCCATGGGATCTGCTCTTTTTGTTTTCCTTGTTGACCATGTTTAAAAGGTAAGAGACCTCGTAACCCTCTGACAGCGCTTTATAGCAGGCAAGACAGCTGTCCTTGCCCCCGCTCCAGGATACAAAGACCTCAGTCATAATCTCCTGTTAATTCAGGAAAGCACATCTTATCTAATCCTCGGCCATGGAATCGAATAGCCACATATCCTGCAATGGTTCTGCGCTTTTGAGAGAGGCGCCCCGCAACACGCGCATTTTGTTTCATCATCTTTTGCCTGGGGGATATCCCAATATTTTCTAAAGATCCTGTAGTAAAAGAGATGCTCTTTGTTAATGAACTTTACAGGGATTTTTTGTTTGGCCTCCCTGAATTCAGAATAAGATACCATTGAATCAATCAGATCCCTAAGTCTAGATGCACCAGAGCCCTGTTCTATAGGAACTTTCTCTCTCCATGCGATATGGCTCGGAAGCCTGTCCTCAAACGTTTTTCTCATGATCCATTTTCCCCATGTTATCCCGTTCTCTTCTCTTATCTTTAAACCGTCATCTAAAGAGATGGCAAATTTCAGTAATTTTTTATCCAGAAATGGTTGCTCTATTCTAATGCCAAGAGCTCTACCGAGTACACTTGATGAAAATGACATTCTTGTTGATATCCACTTTATGTATTCTCCCAAATCCTTAATTTTGAGCATGTAGTTATAACCCGCAAACAACTCATCGCCGCCATCTCCGGTCATCATCTTTTTAACTCCGTGATCCTTTGCAGATCTTAACCCCAGGTATATTGCCACATCATTTGGGAGAGCCAGATCAAAAGTTTTTAGGATTTTAATAACTTCAGGGAGTATTTCCAGGGCGTCCTCGAGCGTGAAAACCTTGACGTGATGCTCCAGGCTAAGAAAAGAAGCCAGTCTCTTTGAGTACATGAGGTCAGAGCTGTCCTCTAAACCCACGGTGAAGCATCTGGGGGAGTATAGAAGTGCCAGAATGCTGCTGTCCAACCCCCCGGAGAAAAGAAGCGCATCCGCTTCTGGTATAGTCTCTGCCATTATCTCTTTTAACTCGCCTATCTCATCTGAGAATTCCATTGTATTCGTCTCTTTAATAGGTAACATACTCTTTATTTTTCCTAATCGGGCTACACATGTTACCAAAAATATCAAAGATGCCTCTACTCGAAACGAGATATGGGAAAAATAAAAATATCGGTAGAGTTTAACTCAGATGAATGGATCTGAGAAGAGATGCTTTGGGGATAGAGAGGTGCAAGCACGGCTCCTCCAACGAAAGAGGCGTGCTAGATTTTAGCACCAACATAAATCCTCTGGGATGCTCAAAACAGGTCATAGAAGCTTTAGCGAACGTGGACCGAGATGTAATATCAAAATACCCAGATGATAGCTATCCAGAACTCAAAAACATGATCGCTAAAAAAGAGAGAGTTAAAAACGAGAACATCTCGCTTGGAAATGGTTCTATTGAATTGGTATACCTGTTTTGTTACCTTATGGTCGATAGGGAGACTACCGTTAAGATCCTCTCCCCCACATTCTCCGAATATGAAAAGACATGTAAATTATTTGGGGGAATAACTCGGGATCATTCTGGATCGAGATCTAAAGCGGATGTCACCTTTATCTGCAATCCAAATAATCCCACATCAAAGTTGTGGGGAGACGACGTGATAGAAAAAGAGAAGGAGATGAGTGATTTTCTCTTCCTCGATGAGACCTTCATGGAATTTGTGAAGGGCCCATACAGGGAGCACAGCGATCTGGAGAACTGCCTCACAATAAAAAGCTTCACGAAGCTCTACGGTCTAGCAGGTTTGAGGATCGGATATGGCATAGGGGATAAAGGGCTCATTGACCGTATAGAAAAGGTGAGGCCGCCCTGGAATGTGAATTCTTTAGCGGTTATGGCCGCTATCGAGGCGCTAAAGGATAAAGAGCACATAGAAAAGGCGCTCTCTATGATCGAGGTGGAAAAAAAATACCTGTTTAAAGAGTTGACGGCGCTCTCTTTAGCCACGGAGATGCCCGATACCAACTTCTTCTTTGTAAAGGTGAAGTCCGCATCAAAACTGGAAAACGATCTGATGGCTAAGAAGATATCCATAAGGAACTGCAGCTCATTTACAGGAATGGATAAAAAAGATAGCTATGTGCGAATCGCGATAAAAAAGCACGATGAAAACGAGATGCTAATCTCGGCTTTGAGATCTTTGGGCGGTCATGGACCTTATAACATCTAGAGTGATCATTCTCCTCATAGCGATCCTTCTGGATCTATTGTTGGGTGAGCCTCCTAAGTGGATCCATCCCACCGTTTTTATGGGAAAGGAGATATCTTTCTTGGAGAGAAAGTTCACAAGAAGCAAACGGGCTGGCTTCGCTATCCCAATCTTAGTTATTCTATCCTTTTTGCTTTTTTCCTTCATCCTTCTCTCTATCCTTCTCTCCCTGAAAATCCCGGTTTTTCTGTTATGGATATTGACGGCGGCTTTTCTCAAACCCACCTTTTCCATCAGGCCCCTTATCCTTATCCCTCTGAGGATAGGGCGAAAATTAAAAGAGGGGAACATAGAAGATGCAAAGGAAATGCTCATCCACCTCGTTAGAAGGGACAGCAATCTGGATGAGAAGCACGTGATATCAGCTGCGATAGAATCGGTGGGGGAGAGCGGGGTCGATTCTGTGATAAGTCCTTTTCTTTTCTATCTTGTGTTTGGTTTGCCCGGCGCATATTTCTTCAGGGTTGTGAACACCCTTGATTCGATGTTGGGTTATAAGGAACTTGGCCAATTCGGTAAACCCTCCGCTAAACTGGACGACTGCTGCAACTTCATCGGGGCCAGACTCTGCGCATTTTTTTATGTGTTTCCGAGATTAACGGAGCTCAAAAAGATAAAAAAATATTCAAAATTATTTGAAAGCTCAAACGCTGGTTACTCAATAGGTTCTATGGCGATCCACCTGAAGGTAAATCTTGAGAAGATAGGATACTACTCTCTGGAGGTGGGAAAAGATCCTCAAGTAAAAGATATAAAAAGAACTGTAATCTGTCTGATCAAGGCCATTTTGTTCTTCTGCATTGTCGTTTTGCTTTTTCTAACTGTATTGCTTATTTAGGCAATATAACTAACTCAACTAAACAACATTTTAAAAAGAAGTTCAATGGTGGTGTGATGATCATCGGTAATGTCCTAACCTATACAACATAATGATACATTAAAAAATTGTTCCATCCCAGGATGTGATCCGTTAATCCTTTTAACATTGCAGGCGTTATTCCCTTCTTGAACTCATTTATGAAATTCCCGTAGAATTGAAAGAGCTGGATTGAAGATTCTAATTTCCGTTTCTTTTTATCAATGATTTCGAGCCCCGGCTGAGAGTAGGTTTTAAATAGGGGAGATCGTCTAATCAACCAATAGAGGTAGATATCTTCGATCTCAAGGATATAGATCTAAGAGATGCCACGATAGTAGATGGTATGCCAAGCGTGGGGCTCGTGAGCACGATCGCCGCAAACCATCTGATCTCGAATCTGGATCTGGATCAGATAGCAGTGATGGATTCAGATGATTTCCCACCCATTTCGGTCATATATGGGGGAGCGCCCAAGCACCCTGCCCGAATCTATGGGAGCGAAGAGCTGGGACTTGTGGTCATGTTCTCGGAATTCACCCCGCACCCGCGGTTTGCCCGACCCATAGTAAGGGCCATCAGATCATGGGCAGAGTTGAAGGGCTGCAAGAGGGTGGTCTCCCTCGAGGGGGTGCCCACAAAGAGCCTTGAGCACAAAGAGAATCCCTATGTTTTCGGGGTTGGAGCAACTGAGGAGGCGAGGATAAGGCTTTTGAAGAGCGATATACCCCAGCTGCAGATGGGCGTCATCAGCGGCACCACTGGCATCTTCCTTAATGAGGCGCGGTTGAGCAGCCTCGACGCGATAGCCCTGCTCGTGGAGGCGCATCCAGATATACCTGATTATCTCGGCGCCGCGGCCCTAATCGCTCACATAAGCAGCCTCTTAAAAATTGATGTGGATTCGAAGATTCTCGTCGGAAAAGGCAGGGAACAGCAGGGATACATCGAAGATCTGCGGGAGGAAGCTGACAGGGTGACCACCTCAGGATCCACGGCGATGTACAGATGATCTTGGATGGACTATAAAGAGATCGCCAATACCTATGAGGCGCTGGAGGGAACTGCCAAAAGGCTCGAGCTGACTTCGATACTTGGAGATCTACTCGAGAGGGTTAACTGTGATGAGATAGGGAAGATCGTCAATCTTACCAGAGGGAAGTTGGGACCAGATTATCTCGGGATTGAGGTGGGCATAGGGGAGAAGCTCATAATAAAGGCCATAAGCGAATCCATGGGCATAGAGGAGAAGAGGGTCGGGGAGGCCTACAGGAGGTTTGGCGATCTGGGGAGCGCGGCGAAGGCCCTATCCGAGAAGAGGGCCCAAAGGACCCTCTTCTCCCAGCCCTTAACCGTTTTGCGGGTCTTTGATAACCTCACAAAAATCGCAAAAAAATCTGGTCAAGGGGCCCAGAGGGAAAAGCTTAACCTTCTCGAAGATCTGTTAAACGATTGCTCGGGGGCCGAGGCCAAATACCTGTTAAGGACCGTTACCGGCAAGGCGAGATTGGGCATAGCGGATATGACTTTACTGGACTCCCTCGCAAACATCTTTGCAGAGGGAGATCGGGGCGTCGTCGAGAGGGCGTACAATCTCTGCTCCGACCTTGGCAAGATAGCTGAGGTGCTCTGCACTCGCGGAAAGGAAGCCCTAACCGACGTGAAGATGGAGGTGGGAATACCCCTAAGAGCCATGTTGGCCGAGAGGTTGGCAAGCCCAGAAGAAATACTTGAAAAGATGGGGGGCAAATGTGCGGTCGAGTACAAATACGACGGTTTGAGAATCCAGGCTCACATAGATGGTGATAAGATAAAGCTCTTCTCGAGGAGACTGGAGGATGTCACCTCCCAGTTCCCTGATGTCAGAGAAAATCTCCTGCGATCGTTCATGCAAGAGAGGGGCATCGTCGAGGGCGAGTGCGTCGTGATAAATCCCGATTCGGGGGAGATGCTACCTTTTCAGGAGATAAGCCACAGGAGAGGGAGAAAATATGAGCTTAAAGAGGCGATTGAGAAGTACCCTGTGACGCTTTTCCTATTTGATTGCCTCTACGATGGGGAGGATCTCACCCAGAAGAGCTATCTTGAGAGGAGAGAGAGGCTGAAGAAAGCGGTGAAGGAGGGGGAGGGGATAAAGCTCTCAACCTCCCAGATCGCCTATGATGTCAGTGGATTGGGGAGGTTCTTCGATGAGGCCATTGAAGCGGGTTGTGAGGGATTGATGGCCAAATCTACCGAATCTAGTTATAACGCAGGCGCCAGAGGTTGGCAGTGGATAAAATATAAGAGAGAGTACAGGTCTGAACTGGCTGACACGATGGATCTCTGTATCGTTGGCGCCTTTGTTGGGAGGGGAAGGAGAAAGGGCTGGTACGGCGCATTATTGATGGCTTGCTATAACGATGACAAAGACGTATTTGAGAGCGTGTGCAAGTTGGGCACGGGCTTTACTGACGAGGTTCTGATGAAATTTCCAGAGATATTAAAAAATTTCGGGATAGATCATAAAGATCCAAGAGTGGAGAGTGAGATGGAACCGGACTTTTGGTTTACCCCCTCTGTAGTTTTAGAGGTTCTTGGCGGAGAGATCACATTGAGCCCAATTCACAAAGCAGGGTATAATACGATGAGGGAAGGTGCAGGTCTTGCCATAAGGTTCCCCAGATTCACGGGGAAATGGAGAAAGGATAAAAAACCAGAGGATGCAACGACCACAAAAGAACTTATTGAGATGTATGGGGCACAACTAAAGCAGATCGAGCGAGATATAAGTGGAGCATAACAAAGTTTGATTTTACAACCCAGTTGTAATAGGTTCCACCTTTTTTGGATCTACCAACACGTCCACTATCGCGGGTTTATCTGATTCCATAGCACTTTTTAAAGCCCCATCCAGTTCAAACGGTTTTTTTACCCTGAAACCCGCTCCACCACAGCTCCTTGCATATTCTGCGAAGTCGGGATTTTTAAATGATGTCCCAAACTCGGGGTACCCCGCATTTCTCTGTTCCTTATCTATGTTCTTAAGCATTCCTTCATCAAATAGGACAATTGTGATCAGGAGTAGCCCCCTTGCTTAATTAACTATATATATCTCCAAAGGATATATCTATCCTCTCGAAGCTGTGCTCGAGAAGGATTGGATGCTGAATGTTGAGCTGTATCCAGCTCTCAAAGAAGCCCAAGATGTTCAAAACTGGGCTGAGTATTGAAGAGTTTGACAGGTTATACCTGGTAATAGAGAGAGTAACTATGAAAAATGAAGGGGAGGGGGGCTAGATATAGAGCTTCCCCCCTCTCCTCTCTACACCTCTCCCCCCAAGTTACATAATTTGTAATGCAATGAAAAATATGAAAAGAAGAGGCTCAGCAGAGAAGATAGAATAAACGCTAGAGGTCAGGGGAGAAAGTTCAAACTGGAACTGATAGATCACCTGATCATGTTTCTGGTCTACTATCGACAGTACCCTATATGCACTGACCGGATTTCTATTCGACCTCGATCAGAGCAGCGTATACAGGAACACAGAGCGTCTTGAGCCTTTAGTAAAAAGATGTATCTTAACCAATTTTAAGGTGATGATGCGTTCGGAGTTTGATTTGAATAGATTTGCTACCTGAGAAATTGGGGGCAAATCAGCTGCAGCTAAAGATGCTGCTCAATTATGCAAGAGGTCTATTGTACTTCCTGCGTTTGAAACTTACCTCTACCTTCACGTCGATGATCCGCCTCTTGAGTTTTGGCAGTACCTCGCTCAGTTTCTTCCCCACGATGTCTGTCGCACGTCCACGACACTTGCGGTTGGTTCCCACGATAAGTGGGTCTACCATGTCCTTTACTCTGCTTACGAAGTATCCTCCGTTTTCACTGATGCGGGTGAAGATCTGATGCTTATAAAAACCGAGATCTATTAACAGTATACGATCTTTGATCCACGGGCCAATCTTAAGAGTCTTCACATCGCTTGTGCGCTCTCCATATAGCGCCACACTTTTTGGCCCATCCGCTACGGCACTTATGATGAGACTTACCTTAACCCCTGCAGCTACCTTCCTAGACCTTGTAGCTGGCCATTTCTTAGCCAGCTTTTCATGTAAACGGATGATCGTGCTGTCCTGAGCTACGAGGTCTTTGAAACCCGCCAGCTTATCTTTCAGTGCTCGGTTGGGTCCCTGTGTGATGTTCTCCAATCCGCGCAGAAC